>Ga0134128_10004303_pt1 | contig 17443 bp, 17 predicted proteins | sample KB31754_FD_96462 | JGI IMG/M metagenome (GOLD analysis project Ga0134128, IMG submission 96462) | Terrestrial soil microbial communities with excess Nitrogen fertilizer from Kellogg Biological Station, Michigan, USA - KB3-175-4 | ecosystem: Environmental > Terrestrial > Soil > Unclassified ... | reverse complement strand
GGATGGTCGTTGAGGCCGGGAGCTTCATGGGCGATGAGCACGCCGGGCCGCCGGCCGCTGCCCTCGGGATCGGCGAGATAGCCCTGGAAGTTTATCCCCTCGGCGGAATAGGTCAGTGTCTCGATCTTCATCGCGAACTCCTGAAGCGCGACGGTGCGTTGGCTCGGCGCCGCCAAGAGACAGAGCTTAGCGGAGTCACGGCCGTCTTGCAGCGGCGAGCCGGCCTGGCGCTTCGGCCCGGGGATGATCAGATTCTGGAAAGGATTTGGCGGTTTGACCAAGCTCAATCCGGCGGTGTCGGCCCGATGTTAGGTTTTTCAAGCGGCTCGTCGGCTCGCGTGCCAAAGGGATGCCATGGATAATTCCCTGCTGACCGATCTCTACCAGCTCAACATGATCGAGGCCTATCTCGATCACGGCGAGACCGCGCCGGCCGTATTCGAGTTCTTCGTCCGCAAACTGCCGGCGCGACGCGGCTTCCTGATGGCGGCGGGGCTGGAACAGGCGCTCGACTTTCTCGAATCCCTGCGCTTTGCGCCGGAGGATATCGATTGGCTCGCGCGCAGCGGGCGGTTCTCCCGCCGCCTGCTCGACTATCTCGCTGCGTTCCGCTTCACGGGCGATGTCGATGCGATGCCCGAGGGCACGGTGTTCTTCGCCGACGAGCCGATCCTCCGCGTCGTCGCGCCTTTGCCAGCGGCGCAATATGTCGAGACGCGCCTCATCAACATTCTGCATTTCCAGTCGCTCATTGCCTCCAAGGCGGTGCGCATCGCACTGGCGGCGCCCGGAAAGCTCTTGGTCGATTTCGGGCTGCGCCGCGCGCATGGCGCCGAGGCGGGGCTCTTCGCCGCGCGGGCGAGCTACATCGCCGGCTTCGCGGGCACGGCGACGATGCCGGCCGGGCGGCTTTGGGGGATTCCGCTGTTCGGCACCATGGCGCATTCCTTCATCCAGGCGCATGACGACGAGAGCGAGGCGTTCGAGCATTTCGCGCGTTCGCGGCCGCAGGGTCTGACCTTTCTCATCGACACCTACGACACGGAAGAATCTGCGCGCAAAGTCGTGGCACTCGCGCCGCGGCTGCAAGCCCTCGGAATCGAGATCGGCGCGGTCCGGCTCGACAGCGGCGACATGACTGCACTGTCGAAGAGCGTGCGGCGGATTCTCGACGAAGGCGGTCTTCACGCCACGACGATTTTCGCGAGCGGCGGGCTCGACGAGGACGAGATCGCGCGGATGCTCGCGGCCGGCGCGCCGATCGACGGCTTCGGTGTCGGCACCAGCCTTACGACCTCCTCCGACGCTCCCGCGCTCGATTGCGCCTACAAGCTCCAGGAATATGCCGGCATCGCGCGGCGCAAGCGTTCCCAAGGCAAGGCCACATGGCCCGGCCGCAAGCAGGTGTGGCGGCGTCTCGGTCGGGACGGCAGAATGGCGGGCGATGTGCTCTCGCTCGAGGATGACGATGCCCTCGGCGCGCCGCTGCTCGAGCCCGTGATGCGCGGCGGCAAGAGATTGGCGCGCCCGACGCTCGATGACATCCGCGCAAGGGTGAAGCGCAACCTTGCGGCGCTGCCTGAAGCGTTGCGCCGGCTTGAGCCGGGCGCCGCCTATCCAGTCCAGATTTCGGATGCGGTGGTGCGGCTCGCGGGCGAGGCGGATCGGCGCAGCTTGGGAAAACGGGCCTCTGCCTCATGACCGGCATGGTTCGCATTGGGTCCAGTGACGTGCTGCTCGCCGTCGATCTTCAGAACGATTTCTGTCCCGATGGCGCGCTCGCGGTTCCGCGCGGCGACGAGGTGGTTGCCGTGATCAACGGGCTTGCGCGGTCTTTCCCGCATGTCGTGCTGACCCAGGACTGGCATCCGAAGGATCATCTCTCCTTCGCCTCGCAGCATCCTGGCGCCAAGCCCTACGACAATTTCGCCGCGCCTTACGGGCCGCAAGTGCTGTGGCCGGATCACTGCGTGCAAGGGACGCCGGGCGCGGCCTTTCACCCCAGCCTCGCCGTGCCGCACGCCGAGCTCGTCATTCGCAAGGGCTACCATCGCGCGATTGACTCCTATTCGGCCTTTCGCGAGAACGACCGCGTCACAAAGACCGGTCTCGCCGGCTATCTGCGCGAGCGCGGCTTCGAGCGCATCTTCATCGCGGGCCTCGCACTCGATTTCTGTGTGCGCTATTCCGCGGAAGATGCGGCCGAGGAAGGCTTCGCGGTAGTCGTGATCGAGGATGCATGCCGGGCGATCGATCTCAGTGGTTCGCTCGCGGCGACGCAACAGAGTCTAGCAGCGCGCGGCATTGCGCGCCTCGCAGCGGAAGCGGTGGGCTGAACGATGGCGCAGGGAAAAATTATCTATGTCATGGGCGCATCGGGCGTCGGCAAGACGCGGCTCATCGACTTTGCGCGCCGCAAGCTCGACGGCAAGCATCCGGTCGCTTTCGCGCATCGTTACATCACCCGGCCACTGGGCAAGGACGCCGAAAACTATATCGCGCTGTCGAAGGGCGAGTTCGAGCTGCGCAAGGCGCGCGGTCTTTTTGCCTTCGAGTGGCAAGCCTACGGCTTTGCCTATGGAATCGGAATCGAGATCAAGACGTGGCTAAAAGCGGGGCTTTCCGTGGTGATGGACGGCTCGCGCGCGCATTTCATCGGCGAGCGCGCCTCGATCGCCGACGTCGTGCCGGTCCTCGTCACCGTCGGCGGCGAGGAATTGCGCCGCCGCTTGACGCGACGCGACCGCGAGGATGCACAGGCGATCGAAGAACGGCTCCGGCGCGCCGGAGAATTCGCCATCGCCGATCTCTCTTTGCTGACGGTCGACAATTCCGGGCCGATCGAGCGCGCGGGCGAGGCCTTCGCCGCAATCATTGCCGCGCAGGCGGGCGAGCGATGACCGGACCGCTTCGCTTGCGCCATGTGCCGATCGATACCAACCGCGAGCCGGTCGCCTATTTGCCGCGGCATTCGAGCGTGTGCCGGCCCGAGGATTTTCAGGCTCTTGCCAAAATCGAGCTGCGCGGCGGCGGCACGCCAATTTTGGCCACGCTCAACATCGTCGATCATGACGATATGCTCGCCCGCGACGAGGTTGGCGTCAGCGATCAGGCCTTCGCCTTGTTGCGGTTGCCCGAGGGCACGCCAATCGAGATCGAGCAGGCGCCACCGCCCGCGAGCCTCGATGCGGTTCATGCGAAAATCCGCGGCGCCGAGCTATCGCAAGGGGCGATCGAGACGATTGTCGCTGATATCGCGGCGATGCGCTACTCGCGGATGGAGATCGCGGCGTTTCTCGTCGCCTGCGCGGGATTTCTTTCGACCGGCGAAGTTCTGAACCTCACTCGCGCAATGGCGAATGTCGGCGCCAGCCTCCATTGGCCCGGCGACATCGTTGTCGACAAGCATTGCATCGGGGGCGTGCCGGGAAATCGCACGTCGATGATCGTCGTTCCGATCGTCGCGGCGCACGGGCTGGCTATTCCCAAAACCTCCTCGCGTGCCATCACCTCGCCGGCCGGAACCGCCGATACAATGGAGGTGCTGGCGCGCGTCGATCTCGATGCGAGCGAAATGCGCGAGGTCGTCGCGGCGGAAGGCGGCTGCCTCATCTGGGGCGGTCACGTCAATCTCTCGCCCGCCGACGACATTCTGATTTCGGTCGAGCGTCCGCTCAATCTCGATCCGCCGGGTCAGCTCGTCGCATCGATCTTATCGAAGAAGCTTGCCGCCGGCGTTACCCGGCTCGTGCTCGATCTGCCCGTCGGGCCGTCCGCCAAAGTGCGCGACAAGGCGGGCGCGCTGCAATTGCGCAAGCTCTTCGAGTATGTCGCCGACCAGATCGGACTTGCCATCGATGTCGGGATCACCGACGGCACGCAGCCGATCGGGCGGGGCATCGGTCCGGCGCTCGAAGCGCGCGACGTGATGCAAGTCCTGAACGGCGAAGCAAGCGCGCCCGCGGATCTGCGCGAGCGCTCGCTGCAGCTGGCCGCGCGCGTTCTGGAGCTCGATCCCGCGCTGCGCGGCGGCAGCGGCCTCGCCCGCGCGCGCGATCTGCTCGAATCGGGCGCGGCGCGGCGCAAGATGGGGCGCATCCTGGCGGCACAAGGCCGGCCGCCGACGGGGGCAGTTCTCGGCGGTCTGACCCACGCGATTCCCGCCGTCGCGGATGGCCGGGTCTCAGCCATCGATTGCTACCGCATCGCGCGTCTGGCGCGCGCTGCCGGCGCACCCTTTGACAAGGGCGCGGGTATCGATCTGCTGAAAAAAGTCGGCGAGCCGGTCGAGCGCGGCGAGCCGCTCTATCGTCTCCACTCCTGCCTCGACGCCAATTTCCGCCTTGCCGTCGCGGCCGCGGAAACCGATTGCGGCTATCGCGTGGGGCGGGCGCATGGCCCTGAAGCGAAAGACGCTTGACGTATAGCCGCCGCCGCGTTGCGCTGCCGACGCTTTGACCTGAATCAACGCGTTCACCGCGGCCCGAGCGCAAAAGCAAGCAACACAAGGAGCTCGGCGATGGAAGATATGATCCTGGCCTATCCGGCGCTCGCGGCGATGACGCTCGTCGCCTCTTTTTTGGCTGTTGCCGCCCGTATCGAGCGCCTCAAGGAGGCGCGACTCGCTGCGGCAAGATCGCTTCCGGGCCGCCATCCGGCCGCGCGGCCGGTGCTGTTCCTGGTTGCGCGATCGGGCCGATGAGAACGCGCAGGCACCTCCTTGCCGTTCTTGCGGTTGCGCTTGCGCTCACGGGCGGGGCGGCGGGCGCACAGGCGCAGCATCGCGCTCCGCCGGATTTCCACGGTCGCGATTTCCGCCATCTGGGCCCGCACGAGCGGACGATCTGGCGCGGCGGCGTCTGGTTCCATGGATGGCACGATGGGCGCTACGCCTGGTGGTGGCGGCTCGGCCCCAGCTGGTATTTCTATCCCGAGCCGATTTATCCCTATCCCTCCTATATTCCGCCGGCCATTATCGTACAGCAGCCACCGCCGCAGCCGAGCGGGCTACCGCCGGCGCAGTCCTGGTATTATTGCGAGAACCCGCAGGGCTATTATCCCTATGTCGCTTCCTGCAATGGCCCGTGGCGCGCCGTTCCCACGACGCCGCCCGCCGCATCGGGGCAATAGGGACGCGGATTCGCTCGCCGCGATTGCCGCCTTGGCCGATCTTTCTCACGGCGAGATGGTCTGGTATGCCACAAAGTTATCACCAAATAACTGTAGTTCGTTGTTAATTATCCCCCTATGATGGCCACCGTAACAAGCACTCGCCGGCTGTGACCGGAGAGGCCAAGGGACGGAGATCGCCATGACCAGCCCATCTCTCAGCACAACGCCAGCCGGGCGGAGCGCCCCGTCGACGCGCTGGATTCAGCTCGTTCTCGGCATCGCCTGCATGGCGTCGGTCGCCAACCTGCAATACGGCTGGACGCTCTTCGTCTTGCCGATCCAGCACCAGTTCGGATGGAGCAAAGCGGAGATTCAGGTCTCCTTCTCGATCTTCATCCTGCTCGAAACCTGGCTGGTGCCCTTCGAGGGCTGGATTGTCGACCGCATCGGTCCGCGCTGGATGGTGCTGGCCGGCGGGGTCGGCACTTTCCTCGCCTGGTTCATCAATTCCCAGGCAACGCAGCTCTGGGAGCTCTATGTCGGCGGCGCGGTCGCCGGCTTCGCCGGCGGCGCGGTTTACGGCACCTGCGTCGGCAATGCGCTCAAATGGTTCCCGGACAAGCGCGGGCTGTGCGGCGGCCTCACCGCAGCGGGCTTCGGCGCTGGCGCCGCGATCACCATCGCGCCGATCCGGTCGATGATCGAATCGAGCGGCTACCAGCACACCTTCCTGGTCTTCGCCATCATCTACGGCATCATCGTCGTGGTGATCGCGAATTTCCTCAAGGCACCGTCGGCGCAGGACCTTCCGCCGGCCAGCAAGATCCGGGTGCGCCAGGGCGTCGAGGACGTGCCGCCGCAAAAGGCGCTGCGCTCGCCGCTGTTCTGGATCATGTATCTGATGTTCTTCCTCGTCGCCGCGGGCGGCTTGATGTCGACGGCGCAGCTCGCCCCGATCGCGCATGAGCGCGGCATCGCCGACGGGCTCGTCACGATCTTCGGCGTCAGCATGCCGGCGATCGTCGCGGCGCTCACCGCGCACAACATCACCAACGGCGTGGGCCGGCCGCTCAATGGCTGGATTTCCGATTATATCGGCCGCGCCAACATGATGGGCATCGCCTTCGGCATCGAAGCGCTGTGCATCGCCGCCTTCGGCTGGTTCGGCACGACGCCGATCTCCTTTATTATCACGGACGCGCTCGTGTTCCTGTTCTGGGGCGATATTTTCAGCCTCTTCGCGGCGACGGTTGGCGATGCGTTCGGCCGGCAATACGTGACGGTCAATTACGGCATCATGTACACGGCCAAGGGCGCCGCGTCGCTGCTCGTGCCCTTGGGCAATTTGCTCTCGCAGGCAACGGGAAGCTGGCACGCGGTCTATGCCGTCGGTTGTCTCATGAACCTGACCGCCGCACTGCTCGGCTTCTTCGTGCTGCGGCCGATCATCAACTCGCGGCTGAAGAAGGTCGGCGCCGAGCCGGGATTCGAGGGGGTGACCTCGCCGGCCTTCGGTGGCGGGCGCCGGTAAGCGCCGGCGCGGCGCTGCCTCGCTGGCGGCGGTTCTCGCCTTCTCCGCGATCGGCCTCGCCCTGAGGGCGATCGCCGCTCTCGTTCCCGGCGCCGCCTCGGGCGTCGCGGACGTGATCGCAACTGCGATCTTCGTTCTCGCGGCACTTGCGCTCGGCTATTGCCTCGCCGGAGCCGCGCGGCGCTGAGGTCCTCAGCCGCGCCCGTCTTCGCGCTGATTGGCGAGATGCGCCTCGCGCAGATCGAGCTCGCGCTCGATGCGGCGCCGCGCTTCGTCCTTGAGCTTGCCGCCGCGAAAGAGGTCGTTGACCGATTGCCGCTCGGCCTCGATCAAGAGGAGCTCGATCTCGTCGTCGAGCTCGGTCAGCGAGCGGTGGCGGTCGTCGCCGTCGCCGCGGCGCTCGATATGCTGCAGCCGGTCGCGATGCCGCGCGCGCAGCGGGCGCACGAAATCGGGTGACAGGCCGCGCTCTTTCGCGAGCGCGTCGAGCCGCGCGATCACCGCGCTGATGGCGAGCCGCCGGGCCTCGTTTTCCTCGATCCGGTCGGCATGGCGCTCGCGCCGGCCAGCATGGGCGAGGCCGAGCGCGCGAATGACGGCTGGCAGCATCAGGCCTTGACCGACGAGCGTCACGAGGATGACGCAGAAGGTGAGCAGCAGGATGAGATCGCGGTCGGGAAAGGGCGCGCCGCTCGCGGTCGTGAAGGGGATGGCAAGGGCGGCGGCGAGCGAGACGACGCCGCGCACGCCGGTAAAAGCCAGCATGAAGGGCCATTGCCAGGAGGGCGAGGGGTCTTTGCGCCGCACTGCGGGAATGAGCCAGCGCGGCAGATAGGTTGCCGGATACATCCAGACGAAGCGTGCGGCGATCACCACCGCGCTGACGATCGCGGCGGAGAAGACGAGCTCCGAGGGCGAGAAGCCGCCGATCCGGCCGATCACCGTGCGCGCCTGCAGGCCGGTGATGAGGAACACCATGCCCTCGATGAGATAGGTGAAGAAATCCCAGAAGAAGATGCCCTGGAGGCGCGTCGCGGCGCTGATGAGCCGCAGCCCGTTCCAGCTGATATAGAGGCCGGCGGTGACGGTCGCGAGCACGCCCGAGCCGCCGAGATGCTGCGGCGGCCAATAGGCGAGAAACGGCGTCAGGATCGAGAGGGTGACCTCGATGCGCGTCTCGCGCACCCAACGGCGCAGCCGCAGCATCAGCCAGCCGACGCCGATGCCCCAGAGAATCTCGCAAATGACGATCAAAGCGAAGGTGCCGGCGGCGCGGCCGAGCGAGAACGTGCCGAGGCTCACCGCCAGAATGGCGAAGCGATAGAGGATCAGGGCGGTGGCGTCGTTGGCGAGGCCCTCGCCCTCGAGCACGACGAGGAGGCGGCGCGGCAATTGCAGGCGCCGCGCGATCGAGAGCGGCGCCACCGCGTCGGGCGGCGAGACGATTGCGCCCAAGACGAAGCCGACCGGCCAGGGAAAGCCCAAGAGCCAATGCGCCGCCGCCGCGGTCGCGATCGTGGTGAAGACGACGCAGCCGACCGCGAGCAGCGAGATCGGGCGCAGGTTGAAGCGGAACTCGCGCCAGCTCATCGCCACCGCGGCGGAATAGATGAGCGGCGGCAGGACGAGCAGCAGCACCAGATCCGGGGCGAGTTCCATCGGCGGCAGGCCGGGAATGAGCGCCAGCACGACGCCCGCCAGCATCAGGAGAATCGCCTGCGGGATCTCGAACCGCGCCGCCAGCACACCCACGGCCGCGATCACCACGAGCAGCAGAACGAGAATCTGGATTTCTTCGATCATCGGCCCCCTCGCGGCCATGATGCGGCAACGGAGGGCGAAGTCAATTTTCCGGGTGCTCTAATCCATCGCGATCGCCGGATTGCCGGCGGGCCTGCGTGCCGCGCGCATCAACAGCAGGAGCGGCAAGGCCAAGAGGCAGACGATCATCATGAATTTGAAATCGTCGAGATAGGAAATCATCGACGCCTGGAAATTGACCAAGCGGTCGAGCGCGGCGAGCCCGCTATCGCTGGTCATCGGCAGCAGCCCGGCGTGGTGCTGAAGCGCTTGATTGTAGGGCGTCACGTCCTGCGCGAGGCTTGCGTGAGCAATCTGGATGTTGCGCGCCAGCAGGGTCTCGGCAACGGAGATGCCGACGCTGCCGCCGATATTGCGCACGAGGCTGTAGACCGCCGTCCCCTCGGTCAAAAGCCGCTGCGGCAGGGTGGCGAAGGCCGCAACATTGATCGGCCCGTAGAGGAGGCCGAGGCCGAGCCCCTGCACCAAGCCGGAGACGATCACCGGACGCATATCCATCTCCGGCGAGAACCCGGTCATCATCCACAGCGAAGCGCCGGTGGCGGCGAGGCCGGCGGCCAAGAGGATGCGGAAATCGACCCGGCCGGTCAGCTTCCCGACCAGCATGATCGCCGCCATCATGGTAAGCCCGCGCGGCACTTGCAGCAGCCCCGTCGTGACGATGGGATAATCGAGCATCGTCAAGAGCGGCGGCAGCAGCGCCAAGGACGCGTACATGATCGCGCTGGTGATGAACATGAAGACGTTGCCGCCGACGAAATTGCGATCCTTCAGGAGCGCCGTGTTGAGAAACGGGCGTTCGGTCGTCAGCGTGTGAAAGACGAAGATCCACAAGCCGAGCGCGGCGATGGCGGCTTCGATGACGATCTCGCTCGAGCCAAACCAATCCTTCTGCTCGCCGCGATCGAGCAGCATTTGGAACGCGCCGATGGCGAGGCTCAGGAACGCGAAGCCGAAGAGGTCGAAGCGGGGGCGGCGCTCGATCTCGGTCTCGGGCACGAAGGCGAGAATGCCGAGAAAGGCGATCACGCCGAGCGGCAGGTTGATGTAGAAAACCCAGCGCCAATCGTAATTCTGCGTCAGCCAGCCGCCGAGGGTCGGGCCGAGGATCGGCGCCGCCATGATTCCGGTGCCCCAAACCGCCATGGCGGAGCCGTGCTTTTCCGGCGGGTTGATGTCGAGCAGCACGGCTTGCGACAGTGGCACCAGCGCGGCGCCGAAAACGCCTTGCAGGATGCGGAACAGCACGATCTCGGCGAGGCTCCCGGCCGCGCCGCACAGCAGCGAGGCGAGGGTGAAGCCGGCGACCGAGCAGAGAAAGATGCGCTTGCGGCCGAAGCGCGCGACGAGCCAGCCGGTCATCGGCGTCATGATCGCCGCGGCGACGATGTAGGAGGTCAGCACCCAGGCGATCTGATCCTGCGCGGCGGCGAGCCCGCCCTGCATATAGGGCAGCGCCACATTGGCGATCGTGGTGTCGAGCACCTGCATGATCGTCGCCAGCATGACCAGCGCGGTGATGAGGCTGCGATTGGCGGGCGCCGCGGCGCGAGGCGAGGCCTGGTCCATCTCAGGGCGCGGCCTTCGCCTTGCCGATGACGGAGCCGAGGCGGGCGAGCAGCGGGTTGCGCTGCTCGGTATCGACATCGACGGTGACACTCATCCCGGCGCGCAGCCCGTCGGCGGCTTGCGGGGCATCAAGCGCGATGCGCACCGGCAGGCGCTGCACGACTTTCACCCAATTGCCGGTCGCGTTCTGCGGCGGCAGGACGGAGAATTGCGATCCGGTGCCTGGGCTGACGCTCGCGATCTCGCCCGAGAATTGGCGGCCGGCATAGGTGTCGGCGGTGATCGTCGCGCTCTGCCCCGGCTGCATATGCGCGAGCTGGGTCTCCTTGAAATTGGCCTCGATCCAGAGACGGTCGGTGCCGACCAGCGAGAAGGCGGCGGTTGCGGCGTTGAGATAATCGCCGACGGCCAGCTTATCGACCCGCGTGACGATGCCGTTCTGCGCGGCGGCGATCACGGTATGCGAGAGATCGAGCTTTGCCTGATCGAGCCGCGCTTGTGCCTGCTCGACCAAGGGATGCCGGTCGGTTGCGATGTTCGGGTCGCCGCCGAGGCTTGCGAGAATCTTGGCGATCTGCTCGCGCGCCGACGCGACCTGGGCCTGAGCGGCGTCGAGATTGTTGCGCGCCTGGTCGAATTGCCGCTGCGAGGCGACATGGGCGGCGAGCAGCGTCTGCTGGCGCTCGAATTCGCGCCGCTGGAAGCCGAGCGTATCCTCGGCGGCTTGCAGCTCCGCGAGCTTTTGCCGATAGCTCGCACGCATCGCCTCGACCTCGAGCTGCGCCGAGGCGAGCTGCGCCTCGGCATGCTCGACGGCGATGCGATAGGGGCGATCGTCGAGGCGGAACAGAACCTGTCCGGCATGAACGCGCTCATTGTCGTGAACCTCGATCGCGGTGACTCGCCCGGCGACGTCGCTGCTGACCGAGACGATATCGGCCTGGACATAGGCATCGTCGGTCGAGACATAGCGGCCCGAGACGAGATACCAGGTCGCACCGGCGAGCACCGCCGCAAGCGGCAGAAGCAGCAGCAGCACCAGCCGCACCAGCCGCAACAGACGCGTCCGGCTTCGCAGCTTGCCGGCATGAACCCGATCGAAGACGTCGCTTGAGGAACTCATCATCACTCCAAAACCGGGACGGGCGCAGGCCAGCCCCGTTGACAAAGAAGCCCCGGCGCTCTGGGGGAGAAGCGCCGGGGCCAGTGGCTCGCCGCCGGGGGAGGGGGACGAGCCGGGGAAATCCGCGTCGCTGCGGCGTTGCTCGAAAATCTGCTGTGCACTCGGCGCCACTTGGCGCGGCGGGGCTTGGCCGATCTTCAAGTCCGATATAAGCGTCGCTGTGGCGCGCTATAACGGGCCGCTAGCGCAAGGGCTGTTCGGAAAGCACAAACAATTCGGCGGCTCACGCCCGCAGCCGGATGACTCCATGAGCTGCGGCATTGTCCATCGGCGCGGTCGGCTTCTCCGGCGCGCCGCGCCGCGCATCAAGGCGCAGGAAATCGATGAAGGCCTTGAGCTTTGCCGGCATCTGATGCCGGCTCGGATAGAAGATGTGATAGCCCGCATAGGGCAGCGACCAGCTCGTCAGCAGCGGAACGAGCCGGCCCTCGGCGATATGCGCGTCCATATAGGTCTCGAGCATGTAGCCGATGCCGACGCCGTCGAGCGCCGCGCGCACCACCAGATCGAGATTGTTGGTGATGAGCGTGCCTTCGACCTCGACCTCGATCTTTTCGCCGCCGTTCTCGAACGACCAGGGATCGACCGCGCCGGTCGTCTTGCGGAAGCGGATGCAATTGTGCAGCGCCAGCTCCTGCGGCGTTTCCGGACGCGGATGCGCCGCGAGGTAAGCGGGCGAAGCAACGGCGATGAGCCGCGAATCGGAGCTTACCCGCACCGCGATCATGTCGCGCTCGATGCGCGTGCCGATGCGGATGCCGGCGTCGAACTTGCCGTCGACGATATCGCCCAGCGAATCATCGACGATGATGTCGAGCGTGACCTCGGGATAGGCGGCGCGGAACCGCGGCAGGATCGGATCGATTACCAGGCCGACGGCGAGGCTCGCGACCGAGAGGCGCAGCACACCGGCCGCGGTGTCGCGCGACGCGCTGATCGATTCGATCGCGCGGCCAAGCTCGTCGAGCGCGGGATGGACCTGGCCCAGGAACCGCTCGCCCGCTTCGGTCAGCGCGACGCTCCGCGTCGTGCGGTTGAAGAGACGCACGCCGAGCCGCGCCTCGAGCGAGCGGATGGTCTGGCTCAAAGTCGAGGTCGAGAGGCCGAGAATGGCCGCGGCGCGCGAAAAATTGCCGCGATCGGCGACGGCGACGAACGCCGCCAGCTCGGCGAATTGCGCCCCCCGCATCGGCCCGCCGCTCAGGGCGCGCCCCCGCATTTGCGGCGGAGGCCGCCGGCTTGCCCCACCCGCAGCGCGGTCTCGCGCAGGCTCGAGGCGAGCGCGTCGGGATCGACGTGGTCGGCCGCCATGACCGCCCGGATGATCGGGTCGGCGAGGGCGTCGCCGAGACTCGGTTCGCCATAGCAGTTCATCGGACCCTCCTCATTGCTCTTGAATCCGCGCCTTTGGCGCCATAAATTATGTTACTGAACGGTAACACCCGTAAGGTACTTACCGGTAAGTAACATGTCAACAGGGACTTTGGAAATGCACAAGCTCGTGACCAAGCCGCTGACCGAAGTCCGACCCATCCCGTCGCCGCCGCGCGAGCGAATCCTGGCGGTCGCCCGCGATCTCTTCTACCGGCATGGCATCCATGCGGTCGGCGTCGAGGCGATCGCCGAGGCGGCGGGCACGAACAAGATGACGCTTTATCGCCATTTCGAATCGAAGGACATGCTGATCGCGGAGTGCTTGCTGGGCCTCGTCGGCGAGCTCGACGCGGCCTGGGAGGAAGTCGCCGAGGCGCATCGCGGCGATCCCCTCGGCCAGCTCCGTACCTGGCTGCGCCACGTCGGCGAGTTCAAGCTGAGCGAGGCGGATCGCGGTTGCGCCTTCGTCAATGCGGCAGCGGAGCTCGCGGACAAGACCCATCCCGCGCGCCGCGTCATCGAGCAGTACAAGGCGCAGAATCGCGAAAGGCTCATCCGGCTTTGCGAGGAAGCGGGGCTCGTCGAGCCCGATCTCCTCGCCGACAAGATGTTTCTCCTCTGCGAAGGCGCGCGCGTCAGCATGCAGAGCCTCGGCCCCAAGGGTCCGGCGATGCGCCTCGTCGCGATGCTCGAAGGCCTCATCGCCGATCACACGCGCAAGAAGCGCTGACTTCCTCCCCCGACTTTTCCGACTTCCTCTTCCAGCCACAATCAGCGTCGCCGCAGCGGTCTTTCTCAGGATTGCGCCGAGCGAGAGCCACCTTTGCGCAAACTCCGATTGCCATTCGCGCGCAGGCAGATTTAGGTACAATCGGTCCTGAAAGACGAAAAACACCAAAAAAGTGCGCGTGATTTCGACGTCGTTGCACATCCTGGCGGGAGGAAACTCGAATGACGCGCACGGTCACGATTATCAACATTGCGGATCTACCGCTTCGGGTCTCGCCCGGCGTCGGCCGCGCGGGCAGCGCTGCGAGCAAGCGGTTCCCCCTCGATTCAGGGGTGCCCGGCGTGAAGCTCGAATTGAGCTGGCGGCGCTACGACAAAGGTTACGGCACGCCGCGCCACACGCACATCTTCGATCAGTATCGCTTCAACATGACCGGCCGGCGCCAGATCAAGGACGGTTTCCTCGAAGCCGGCGAGGTCGGTTTCTACCCGGAAGGCGTCCATTATGGACCGCAACTGCAAGAGGAGGAATGCACGGGGCTCGGCCTGCAATTCCAGGGCCTCACCGGCATTCCCTATCTCACGCACAAGGAGCTCCACGACGCGCGCAAGGCGCTCGCGGAGGAAGGCGCGACCTTCGCTGATGGTGTTTGCACGAGAGTTCTCCCCGACGGGCGCAAGATCAACCGGGACAGTCACCTCGCCTGCAGCGAATATGTCGCCGGCAAGCGGCTCGACTTTCCTGTCGGCCGCTTCGAGAAGCCGATCGTGATGCGCCCGCAAGCCCATCCTTGGATCGGCGATCGCCATTTGGATGGCGTCGAGCACAAGCGTCTCGGCACTTTCGGCGGCTCGGGCATCCGGTTCATGCGAATGGCGCCCGGCGCCAAGATTCCGGCGCGCCGCGAGGAGGATGCGGAGATCCGCTACCTCATCGAAGGCTCGATCGAGTATGACGGCAAGAGCTGGCAGGGCGGGCAGACGCCTGACGAAGGCACCTACATGTTCATCCAGCCCGGGGCCGATGTCGGCGAGATCGCATCGAAAACCGGCGGCGTTTTCTATGTGGTCGAGCTGCCGATATTGGCCGACACGCTGGCGCAACACGCGCGCGAGGCGGCCGCCGCGGAGTAAGATCCCGGCGGACCGCCAGCCGCGCGCGCCGCGCGGGAACGTTCAGCGACGGGCAAACGTCGCAACAAGGGAGGATGGAACGATGTCGAGGACGTCGCGGAAAGACTTGTCCGATGCTGCGGCAGCGCGCCCGGCGCGCGCGGCGACACGAAGCGATCCCGCACGGCCGCCGGCGGGAAGCAGGCGGCGCTCGATCCTGCAAGCCGTCGCCCTTGCCGCTGCGCTCGCCACCTATTCCGCGGCTGCCTGTGCGGCCGGACCGACCCTGCTGCGCTTTGCCTACCCCAATCCGCCAAACACCGTGCAGTACACCGAAATGATCCAGGGATGGACGCAGAAGGTGAACAAGGAGGCGGACGGAGCTTTCCACATACAGGTCTTTGTCGGCAATTCGCTGGTCGATATGCACTCGGCCTTCGATCGTGTGCAGAACGGCATCGCCGACATCGCGTTCTGCGTGCTTGGGCCGGTTTCCTCGCAATTCCCTCAGACTCAGGTCGCCACCTTGCCCGGCGTTGCCCGCAACGCGCACGATGCCGGGCTCGCGCTGCAGCGTCTCTACGACGAGAACATCATCGCCAATGAGTGGAAGCGGGTGAAGCCGCTTGCCTTCATCATTTATCCCGACCTCACCTTTCACACGGCGCCGATGGTCAAGACCCTCGCCGATATGAAAGGCCTGAAGCTGAGCGTTCAGGGCCGCATCGCCGGCGAGACTCTCGAAGCCTTGGGCGGCGTGCCGATCTCGTTGCCGCTCGACGAGCTCTATGAAGCCCTCCAGCGCGGCACCATCCAAGGCACCACGCTCGGCTGGCCGGGTGTCACCGGCTACAAATTGACCGATATCGTCAGGCACCATCTGCTGGAGCCCTATGGCGCGGTCGAGGCGGCGATCATCATGAACAATGCGACCTATGCGAGGCTCTCGCCCCAGGCCAAGCACGTCATCGACGTCAATAGCGGCACCTTCTTCACCACCTGGTTTAACAAATTCGTCGATGGCACCACGCGGCAGGCGATCGACGATATCCGGCATATGAAGGATCAGACCGTCACGCCGCTCAGCCCGGACCAGGAAGCGATGTGGATGGAGCGAATCCAGCCGGTGATCGCTGCTTGGGAAAAGCGCACGCCCGACGGGGCGCGAGTGCTGGCCGCTTTCCGCAAGGAGGTCGCGGCGATCAGCCCCGGCTCCTGACGGCGTTTCCCGACGCTCTAGCCGCGGCCGCTCACCAGCGGCACGAAGGCGACGGGCATGATCATGCGCTGCGCGATTTCGCCCGAGGGACGCTTCTCGACCAGCGTCAAGCTTTGTGTCTCGAAGGCGCTGCCGAGCGGCGCGATGAGCCGGCCGCCAGGCTTCATCTGCGCGATCAGTGCCGGCGGGATCGATGGCGCTGCCGCGGTGACGATGATCGCGTCATAAGGGGCGTGTTCGGGCCAACCGAACGCGCCATCGCCGCAGCGAATCTCGACATTGGCGCAGCGGGCCTCGGCAAGGGCGGCGCGCGCCCGCTCGGCGAGGGCGGGCACGCATTCGACCGACCAGACCTGGCGCGCGAGCGCAACGAGGATCGCCGCCTGGTAGCCCGAGCCGGTGCCGATCTCCAGCACCGACTGGTCGGCCGCGATGTCGAGGAGCTCGGTCATGATGGCGACGATAAAGGGCTGCGAGATGGTCTGCCCATAGCCGATCGGCAGCGGCGCGTTGTCATAGGCCTCGGCGATGTCCGCTGCGAGAACGAAGGCCTCGCGCGGCACGCGGCGCAACGCTGCGAGCACGCGCGGGCTCAGCGTCGCGCGGCCGGTGAGGCCCGCTGTCTCCGCTGTTTCCTCCACGATCTCGGCGATGAGGGCTTCGCGCTCCGACATCCGCCCCGCGCCTCAGGACCCGTCGCCCTCAAAATCAACACAGGAATAGCCAAGCTCGGCCAAACCTTCTTCGAGAAGGTCGCCGAGGGTCGGAATGCCCAACAGATAATCCGCCGAGCCGCGCCGGTGCCGGTCGGCAGCAAGCGCCCGCGCATTTTCCCATTCGTCGCGGGTGAAGTCGCCGCGGCCGACCCAGACGAGGGCGATCACATCGATGATCTCGTCGTCATCGAGCGCGTCGATCGCACTGCGCAGCTCTTCGAGCGTCGGGTCGCCGGCATAATCCGCGAGAATTTCGCGTTCGTCGTCATCGGTGGGGTTGGAGCCCGGATCGGGCTCGTTCGGCTCGACTTTGGCGTCGAATTCCCGCGCTTTGAGAACGAGGAAGCAGACCTTCTCGGGGTCGATGTTGAGCTCGACCGGTTCGGGTTCCTCGATGATCGGCATGGGGTCCTCCGTGTCGTTCCTTAAATAACGCCCACCCGGAAATCCGTTCCGCAGCGCCTGCCGCGGGGCGCTCCTTAATGCGACATCAGCACCGGCACGGTCATTTGGCGCAGGAGTTGCCGGGTCATCCCGCCCAGCACGACTTCGCGCGTGCGCGAATGTCCATAGCCGCCCATAACGATCAGATCGGCGCCGAAATCGGAGGCGTAGTTGAGCAGAGCATCGCCGGTGCCGATCTCGTCGACGACGACGGTCGCCGCTTCGGCCGTAACGCCGTGCTGCGCCAAATGATGCGCGATATCGGCCGCCGGGATGCCCGGCTCGGCATCGGCGACGCGCCCGGGATTGATCGTCAGCACGGCAACCTTCTTTGCCCGCTCGAGCAAGGGCAGCGCGTCGTTGAGGGCGCGCGCGGCCTCGCGCGTCGCGGTCCAGCCAACCAGGATCCGCTCGCAATCGCCGGCAAAGCGGCCGGCATAGGGCACGATGAGCACCGGGCGACCCGAGGCGAACAGCACCTCCTCGGGCAGCCGCGCCGCGTTAACGGGGTTCGGTTTCTCGGGGTCGATCTGTCCGACGATGGCGAGATCGGCGTAGCGCGCATGAAGTGCCGCGGTCTCGGCGGGAAGGCTCTCGACGAAGCGCCACTCCCCGGCGAGGTCTTCGCGGCG
>Ga0134128_10004302_pt1 | contig 17445 bp, 12 predicted proteins | sample KB31754_FD_96462 | JGI IMG/M metagenome (GOLD analysis project Ga0134128, IMG submission 96462) | Terrestrial soil microbial communities with excess Nitrogen fertilizer from Kellogg Biological Station, Michigan, USA - KB3-175-4 | ecosystem: Environmental > Terrestrial > Soil > Unclassified ... | reverse complement strand
GTTCCTGATTTTTCGTAGGATATGTCAATCCCGGTTTGCTTTTCCACCGTGCGCAGATACCACTCTACCGTGCTCTCCAGTCCCGCCTCGTCCAGCATGACCGGATGCAGGGCCTGGGAAAGGCTGCGCACGCTCTCCAGTGTGCTTTGTGCTACTTCGGAAACTTCACGCAATTCCGCGCGCAGCGGTGACTCCTCGGGCGCGTGCTTTTTGGCGCGCTCCAGCATGGAGCCGACCGCGGTCAGGATCTGCCCGAATTCGTCGTGCAGCTCGCGGGAAATTTCCCGCAGCGTGGATTCCTGCATGGTGATGAGCTTCTGCGCCAGTTCGCTGCGCTGCCCCGAAAGCGCGGCCAGCTGCGCAAACAGGCGGCGGTTGGAGCGGATCACGTACAGGCTGGTGAGCAGGATGGCAATGAGGATAGCGGTCAGAAAAATGTATACCTGGCGCTGCACGCGATCGTAGATTTCGCCCACGCGCTGCGCGGCCTGCTGCTCGCTCTCATTGTTCTCTACCAGCAGACGGGCCACGGCTGTGCTCAGCGCCGCCTGCCGCGCTTGCAGCGTGAGCCGGATCTGCTCTCGCGCCTCCGTTTCCTTGCCCGCTTGGGCGAGAGCAAAGGCCCGTTCTACCGCGTTCCAGAACTGTTCCAGCGATTTACCCAGGTACTCGCGTTGCTCCGGCGTGCGACGCGCCACCGCCAGCCCTTCTTCCCGGCGGAAGGCATCGTCCAGGTCGGAACGCACGCGCGCAAACTGCGCCGACCAGGCGGTGAGCGGGTAAGGCTCATCGTTGTCCAGCATGTCGCGCATGGCAAGTCCCAGAGAATTCAAGTCGTCCTGAATTCGCAGCAGCTGTAATGAGTCTTTGCGGTTGCGGTCGGCCATGTTGTTTTGCAGCTCACGGAGGCCGCGGATTTGCAGCGTGATATACCACGAGTAGGCCACCACCGCCAGCAATGTGATGACCAGCCCCAGGATCAGCCCCAGGGTGGGAGACTGGGCAGAAGACCGCTGCACGCCCCGAGCATACGTCAGCTTGCCTGCGTTCCGCCAGTTGGGAAGCGGCGGCGCGTGGAACACGGGCGCATGCTTAGCGGATTGCTCTGAAGGTTACTCGAAAGGTAGAGCTCTAAAGGAGTTGGGCACATCGTCAATCTGCATTCGTCAATCTTCATTCACAAAGGGGGCCAATCCTGACTCGCTCTCCCGTCGAGCCCTGACTGGCCCCCTTTGTGCGCCCCTGGGTTCGGCCTACTTACCGTGAACGTCGCGGCGGACATCGCGGCGATCGTGCCGGATGTCACGGCGATCATGGCGGATGTCACGACGGTCGTGCCGCAGATCGCGCTTGTCAGCACGGACATCGCGCATCTGAGCATGAGCTGCCGCAAAATTACCCTTTCTCCGGTCACGGCGAACCTGCGCCCGATCACGGGCCAGATCGCGCCGATCGTGAACGCGGTCGCGGTTATCCTGCCGCCGATCCCTGCGATCCTGCCGCAGATCACGACGGTCGTGCTTCACATCCCGTGCCGTCTGCGCCACTGCCGCTGTGCTCAGCCCCAGCGAAGCGCCAAGCGCCAGCGCAGCCATGGTTTTTCCCAATCGAGTCATATCTGATCCTTTCCCCCACACTGCGAACTTCGCTGGGTTATAACCCTGCCCGCCGGCGAAAGTCTTGATTACCGTGGTGACACGCCTTCCGGCGATCGCCTCAGCAGCGCTGGAACTGGTCGTAAGACATTCAATTCACAACCCTTGCCGCCCACCCCGCGGCGGGTACAGGTGCCCCCAGGGTTTATAATTTGGCGGTTATCCCACAAACGAGGCTGAAACGATGGCGCAAGCAACCATGGCGGCGATTCCCGGGCTGAAGGAAGCGTATGCCACCCTGAAGGGCCGGATGGATAAGGCGGTGGACGATTTCCGCCGGGAGATGGCCGCGGTACGCACCGGCCGCGCTTCCGTACACATGCTCGACAGCGTGCAGGTGGAATACTACGGTTCCCCCATGCCTCTCAATCAGATCGCGCAGGTTCACGCGCCCGAGGCCCAACTCATCACCGTGCAGCCGTTTGATCCCAGTTCGCTGGGCAACATCGAAAAGGCCATCCGGGCGGGTGACCTCGGGCTCAATCCCATGAACGACGGCAAGATCATTCGCGTGCCCGTCCCGCCCCTGACCGCGGATCGCTGCCGCGACATGGGTAAGCATCTGCACAAAATCCTGGAAGAGCACCGCACTGCCGTCCGCAACATCCGCCGCGACGGAAACGAGCTTATCAAGAAGGCGCTCAAGGACAAGAAGATCACGGAAGACGATGAGCGCCGTTCCCTGGAGGAAATCCAGCGCCTCACCGATGACGAAATCAAGAAGATGGAGGAAATGAGCCGTTCCAAGGAAAAGGAAGTAATGGAAATCAAGTAACCGAGTTTGAATTGGCTTGCCGAGCGCTCCCCAACGCAGCGGCAGGTCCTGATATGCAACCTTAAACCACATTTCTGGTGTCCAACTCGATAACGTGAAGCGCTGGTTGCTAGCGACGATGGTGTTTATCCTGGTGCTCTGCATCCTGGTGATTGTCGTCTCTCCCTACGTTGACCTGCCGCTTACTACCGTTCGCATCTGCTTGGCTGCCGTTCTCTTTGCGCAGGGCGTTCTGCTCGGCGGCATCCTGAGAGAGCCCGTGCTTTTCTTAATCTCGATTAGGATGTATTTACGGAGATCATCGCGGCCCTCCTACGGAACACGCAGTAACTTCCAACCACTGCTTTGCGTCTATCTCTGTTAAAGCTCTTCGGCTGTTGACCTGCCGACAATTTCCGCTCCCAAGGCCACTTCCGGTGAGCGGGAAACCATTGCTTGGGCTCTGGCAAGGAGCAATCTGTGAACCGCAAAGACGTGATTCAGGCCTGGGGGCGAATCAGCACCGGCTACAAACCCCTGCTTTCGATTGAAATTACCCGCGAATGCCCGCTGCGCTGCCCGGGCTGTTATGCCTACGACCAGGCTCACCTGGGCGGCGGCCACACTCTGCGGCAACTGGCAGACCGGAAAGGCGACCACTTGATCGCCGGTGTGCTTGGCCTGGTGGACAAGCATCGCCCCCTCCACCTTTCCCTTGTAGGGGGCGATCCATTGGTCCGGTACCGTGAATTGGAGGTCTTACTCCCGGAGCTGGAAAAGCGCGGCGTTTACACGCAGCTCGTCACCAGCGCCTTTCGCCCCATGCCCCAGAGCTGGTCACGGATGCCCCGTCTGAAAATCTGCGTCTCCATTGACGGGCTTGCTCCCGAGCATGATCGGAGGCGGCAGCCGGCCACTTACGAGCGCATCCTGAAAAACATAGCCGGGCATCGCATTACCATTCACTGCACCATCACCGCTCAGATGCTGTCCCGACCTACCTACCTGCGGGAGTTTCTCGATTTCTGGACTCCCCGGCAGGAGGTTGCCGCGTTGTGGTTCAGTTTCTTCACTCCGCAAAAAGGGGCAGCCGACCTTGAAATTTTGCAGCCCCAAGAGCGCGCGTTCGTGGTGGCTGAACTGAAACGCCTGGCTCCGCTCTACTCCAAGCTCGACATGACCCAGGAAACCATCGCCGAATTTCTGCAGCCTCCGCGTTCCCCCCGGGAGTGCGTCTTCGCCGGTATTACCGAAACCATATCCGCCGACCTGAAAACCAGGATCACGCCCTGTCAGTTTGGCGGTAATCCCGACTGCGCGCAGTGCGGCTGCCTTGCCTCTATGGCGATGGCAGCGGTAGGACGCAAGCGGGTTCGAGGAGTACCCCTGGGCACAGTGCTTCACTTGTCCAGCACCGTCGGCAAGGCGGTGGCGCGCTTGCGTCCATTCTGAGGAGAGCTGATGCCGATCTTGTTTAATCCAATTGCCTTTTCGCCTTCCATGCTTGATGAACCGCAACTCGAACTTGCGGGAACGGTGGTCGCTCGCACGTTGCGGGACGCTGTGCGCTGTCCTTGTTGCGGCGCCTCGTATAACCTGCTGGTCCCCGCGGCAGCCTCTACCCCCGAGGTGGAGGCCTTCCGCCTGGATCTGGGAACTGTGCTGGGCAGCAGTTGTGGAATGCACCCACCTTTCGTCCAGATCCCCTAGTGGCGCTGGAGTTCTGCTGCCCTTTCTGTCTGGGAAGGAGCCGTTCTTGGCTTGAGCCGATGTCTGCGATCAGGCGCGGGCCGTTTTGAGCACCGCGTACCCGTGCCGTATTATTCTTCCCGTGCTTACGGCCCGCATTCTGCCTCTTGTTCTGCTTGCCTCCGCCCTTGCCGGCTGTAATCGCAACCAGCCGGCTGTTCTTTGCGCACCGTTGAGCACCGCCACCCTAGTTCGGGTGTTGCAAAAAGGAAGCGGCCAGACCCGGCAGTTTGACATTGATAACCATTACCAGCTTCAGGCTCTGGTGGATTTTGCGAATGGCCGCCGTGAGGGTTTTTCAGCCCGCCGCAAGGGTCTGCCAGCCCCGACCGCCTCGGTCACTTTCTTCCATGGTTCTCAGCGGTTGCTCACGTTCAGCGCCGGCGCCAATTTCTTCTCCATGAGCTGCAGCGGTTATGCGGGCGTGCAGGAAGCCAACCGGGTGCAGATCGCCGAATTCGAGCGTCTGCTCAGGCAACAGCCTTGAATTGCATTTTCTACGTGCCTCTTTTGCCTCTGTGGTGAAATAATTTCCTGCCATGAAGCGCGTGGTCCACGCCGCTTGTCCTCACGATTGCCCTGACGCCTGCGGTGTCCTCATTACGGTGGAAAACGGGCGGGCGGTGAAGGTACAGGGAGATCCGGCCCATCCCATCACCCGCGGGTTTTTGTGCGCCAAGGTCGCCAAATACCTGGACCGTGTTTACTCGCCTGAGCGCGTGCTCTACCCCATGCGGCGGGTGGGTACTAAGGGAGCGCGAAGTTCAAATGGCGGGGGCGCCGACGCGACCGCCGTGTTTGAGCGCATCAGCTGGGAGCAGGCGCTGGACGAGATTGCTAGCCGGTTTCACACAATCACACGGGAATTCGGCAGCGAAGCTATTCTTCCCTACAGCTATGGCGGCAACATAGCCGCACTAAACGGCGGGTCCATGGACCGGCGTTTCTTTCATCGCCTGGGCGCTTCCCAGTTGGAACGCACCATCTGCTCAGCCGCCGGGGAGGAAGGACTCAAGTCCGTGCTCGGCATCAAGCTGGGCACCGAGCCGGAACAGTTCCGCAATTCCAGGTACATCATCGCTTGGGGCGCCAACATCCACGGCAACAACGTCCACCTCTGGCCCTTTATTGAGGAGGCGCGCCGCCAGGGCGCCAAGCTGGTGGTGATTGACCCGTACCTCACCCGGACCGCCCGCTGTGCTGACTGGCATTTGCCCATCAACCTGGGCACCGATGCCGCGCTGGCACTGGGCTTGATGCACGTCATCATCAACGAAAAGCTGTACGACGCCGGCTACGTCTCCCTCCACACCCTGGGTTTTGACCAGCTAAGCAGCAAGGTGCAGGAGTATCCGCCAGAGCGGGTGGCGCAGTGGACAGGAATTTCCGCCGATGACGTCGTCCGACTGGCCCGCGAGTACGCTACCACCCGGCCCGCAGCCATTCGCCTCAACTATGGGGTGCAGCGCTCCGAGCGCGGCGGCATGTCGGTGCGCGCTGTGTGCATGCTCCCCTGCCTCACCGGCTCATGGAAAGAAATCGGCGGCGGCCTGCAGCTCTCCGTTTCCGGCGCCTTCCAGCTGAACAAGGATGCCCTGCAGCGGCCCGACCTGATGTACAAGAGCCCACTGGGCCGGCCGGCGCGCACCGTCAACATGGTGGAATTGGGCAGAGCGCTGACCGAACTGAAGGAACCGCCGGTCAAGGCGCTGTTCGTATACAACTCCAATCCAGCCGCGGTTGCGCCCAACCATAACCTGGTGGTGCGCGGCCTGCTTCGACCGGACCTGTTCACCGTGGTCCATGAGCAGTTCTTCACCGATACCAGCGACTACGCGGATATCGTGCTTCCCGCCACTACATTTTTTGAGCACAAGGACCTGCAAACCGCGTATGGACATTACTATCTGCAGGTTTCCCAGCGGGCGATTGAACCCTTGGGCGAATGCCGCTCCAACCTAGAGACTTTTCGTGCCCTGGCCAGATGCATGGGATTCGAGGACGACTGTTTTCATGAGACGCCGGATGAAATGATAGACGCCGCACTGCAATCGCCAACCCCCTGGCTGCACGGGATTAATCGCCGGCAGTTGGAAAGGGAAGGACACATTCGCCTGAAGTTTGACCAAACTTGTGTAGGGACTGCGCAAACCCCCGCCTCTCCACCAATATCACTGAACCCAAAGCCCTTCCTCCCTTTCGCCGAGGGAAATTTCGGCACGGTCAGCGGCAAGGCTGAGTTCTATAGCGAACGATTGGCCAAGATGGGGCTGGACCCCGTGGCCGCATTTGTCCCCCCTTGCGAGTCGCGCCACTCGGAATCTGCCCGTCGATTTCCCCTGGAACTGCTGGCGCGTAAGTCTGACAATTTTCTCAATTCCTCCTTCGCCAACCTGCCAGGCTTACAGAAGATGGAGGATCCCGGGGTGCTTGAACTCTGTGCCGCCGACGCCCAGGCCCGCGGCATTCAGGAAGGCGATCAGGTGCGGGTCTTCAATGACCGCGGGGAAGCCTTCCTGCGGGCGCGGGTGAATGGTTCGGTTCGGAGGGGTACGGTTGCGGCTCGCCTCAATTGGGCAAAGCTCTCGCCCCGCGGCGCCAGCATCAACGTGCTCACCTCCGAGCACCTCACCGATATGGGCGGAGGCGCAACTTTTTACTCTGCTTTGGTAGAGGTGGAACCCTTAGGCAGCTAGCTGCCCTCACCATGTAACCATCTGCCTTTACAAACGTCTTCTCCTCAGCTATGCCAAAACTTCCGCCCTATCGCCGGGTTAGAAGCGCACGGGTTGGAAAAACTGACTCCTGAGTCCTGACTCCTGAGTGCTGGAGTCACGCTTTTTGCCTGAGCAACGCTGGACCGTATAGAATGGCAACTTTCCAGACTACATGCCTCTGAGGTAGCCGCATTCTGAGTTCCCACAACTGCCCTGCGCCAGCACTGTCCGGGTGTCCTGGCCCAGAACTCAAACCTGACGGGCACACCGGCATGAGGCCTTGGTGTAGCCGGGTGAGGTTACGGCCAGATTTCGCCAGTATAGGCACTGCGTTGCTGACCTGTATCTGTCTGATGACGCTGCTGGCGATTTCCGCCATCGCCCAGCAGAACCTGATTGAGGCCATCGAGATCCACGGCAACCGCCGCATCCCGGCGGATACTATTCGTGCCCATATCTTTAGTCGTCCCGGCGACGTTTACGACCAAGCCGCCCTGGAGCGCGACTTCAACTCCCTGTGGAATACCGGCTACTTCGATGACCTGCGCTTCGAGCGCGAGCACGGAAAAAAGGGCTGGATTATCCATGTGTACGTTAAGGAAAAGCCCACCATCCGTGAAATCACCTACCCCGGCCTGAACTCGGTATCACAGAGCGACCTGCTCGACCGCTTCAAGGAGCGGAAGGTGGGTCTTTCGGTGGAGAGCCAGTTCGACCCCACCAAGGTGACCAAGGCTGCCGTGGTCATCAAGGAAATGCTGGCCGAGCACGGCCGCCAGTTCGCTACCGTGCGCACAGAAGTGCGTCCCATCCCCCCCGCCGCCGTCTCCGTCACCTTTGTCATCAAAGAGGGACCCAAGGTCAAGGTGGGCAACATCCGCTTTGAAGGCAATCGCAAACTCAAGAGCCGCGAACTGCGCTATGCCATGAAGAACCTGCGGCCTATTGGCATTCCCCATTCCATTTTCCTGGAAAACATATTTTCCAAGACCTACGATTCCAGCAAGCTGAATGAGGACGCCGAGCGCGTACGCCAGGCCTACCAAGAGAAGGGCTACTTCAAGGCTATCGTGGAGGACCCCCAGACCAAGCTGCGCGATACCCATTCCCACATCCACATACCGCTCATCCAGAAGGGCCAGGGCAAGGTGGTGGACATCACTATGCCCATCGTTGAAGGAGACCGCTATCACCTCGGCTCCATCACCTTTAAGCACAACAAAGCGGTACGGAATGCGGCCGCGTTGCGCGGCCTGTTCCCCATGAAAGATGGCGATATCTTTAACACCGACAACGTGCGCAAGGGCCTGGATAATCTGCGCAAGGCTTATGGAGAGCTTGGCTACATCAATTTCACCTCCGTTCCCGATACCCAGATTAATGAAGACAAGAAGCTTATTACTCTGGTGATCGACGTGGATGAAGGCAAGCCCTTTTATGTTCGCCGCATCGAATTCCAGGGCAATACCACCACCCGCGACAAGGTCATCCGCCGCGAACTGGCCATTGAAGAAGGCCAGGTTTACAACACGCGCCTGTGGGAACTCAGCCTGCTCCGCCTTAACCAGCTCGATTATTTCGAACCTCTGAAGCCGGAAGAGGCTACCGAACGCAAACTGGACGAGCAGGCAGGGACGGTAGACCTGACGCTGAAAGTGAGAGAGAAAGGCAAGAACAGCATTCAGTTGACCGGTGGCGTCAGCGGCCTGGAAGGCTCGTTCGTTGGTCTGAGCTACACCACCAACAACTTCCTCGGTCTGGGCGAAACCCTGCAGTTGCAGGCCAGCGTCGGCAACTTGATGCGCAGCCTCATGTTCGGCTTCACCCAGCCCTATATGTTCGATCGCCCGTTGCAGGTGGGCTTCAGCGTTTTCAATAACAAGATCAATTACGACCAGGCCAAGCAGGAAGAGCTGCTCACCGGACAGCAGCTCAACCTGCCGCAGAGCTTCCTGGCCAACCTGCAGAATTTCACCCAGAACGATACCGGGTTTACCGTATCCGCAAGCTATCCCCTGCACCGCTCTTTCAAGCGCGTGGGCATTACCTACTCATGGGATATCGCCACCATCCAGACCTTCAGCGATGCCTCCACGGCGCTGTTTGAGAACCTCGCCTACAGCGGATTCTCCGGGCCCAACCAGCTCAAGGGCATCGTGACCAGCAAAATCCTGCCCAACTTCTCCATCAATACCATTGACAACCCAACTCGGCCTACCCACGGACATTCCATCTACCTGGCGGCTGCCATTTCCGGGCTGGGCGGGACCGTTAATTCCATTCAGCCCATCATCAATTACAAGCAGTTCATACCCGTCAATCACCGTCGCAACGTGATTGGCTTCAATTTGCAGGGAGCGTTCCTAAGCGGCTTCAGGGGGCTGGTGGCGCCACCTTTCCAGCGCTTCTACATGGGCGGCGAACAGGATTTGCGCGGCTTTGACATTCGCTCCATTTCGCCGGTCACCTTCCTGCCCACCACGGTCAACATTCCCCTGGTCAATCCCGACGGCTCCCCGGTTCCCCGCAACCCCGCCAATCCGCGGTACGGCAACATTACCGTGCCCGTGCCCGTCAATCAGATCGTGTTCCCCGGCGGCGACACCAGTTTGGTCGGCAATCTCGAGTACCGCATCCCCATCGTTGGGCCCGTGGTTCTGGCTCCCTTCGCCGACGTCGGCTTTGACGGCATTGCTCGGCCGTCGCAGCTGAAGCTGGCAGCTCCGGAACTTGCCCTGCTGAACGGCAGCGTATTTGGCTGCCCCACTTTGAATAATGCTTTCCAGTGCACCGGCGGCCAGAAATTCCAATTCTCTCAAGAACTCAAAGTGCTGGGCGGAACCAATTTCATACCCCGCCTGTCCACCGGCCTTGAATTGCAGGTGCTGATGCCCATCATCAATGCTCCCTTCCGCATTTACTGGGCCTACAATGCTCTCCGCCTGAATGAGTTTGCCAGTACTCCCAACCCCATCACCCGCAGCATGTTCCCGGCAGGCGGGGCAGGCGATTTCACTTACCAGCAGGCTATTTCCGGGGCCAACTTCCTGGGATTCTCTCCTGGGTACCTGCTGCGCGAGCCCCGTAAAACCTTCCGCTTTACCGTTGCTACCACGTTCTAGACAAGCGGGTTCCGGGTTTGACGCTGGACGGCAGTGACCATATAATGAGTGCCACTAAGGCCGGGAAAACCTTTTGGATTGCCGAGGTCAAACAGCGGACAATTCGGCGTGAGCAGACGGGATGAAATCCCTCTCCATTGACAATCTGCTTTTTCGACTCATTCCCGGAAATGATCTCCAAGGAGTTCAAACTTTCCAATGAAAAGCAAGTTCGCACCTTTCACGTTAGCGGTAGTTGTTCTGTCGGTGATGGCGCTGGGACAGAGCAGCAGCGCTGCCCCCAAGCCGGCGGCCGACGCTCCCTCGGTTCCAGCGAGCGCCACTTCCACGCTGGGGAGAATCGGGATCATCAACATGCAGCAGGCGATTCTCGCCAGCAACGAGGGTCAGCGCGACTTCCAGACTTTATCCAAGAAATTCGAGCCCAAGCAGACTGAGCTCAAGGGCATGAACGACGAGGTGGATAACCTCAAGAAGCAGCTCAACACCCAGGGCGATAAGCTCAACGACATGACCCGCGCCAACCTGGTCCGGACCATCGAGAGCAAGCAGAAGGAGTTGCAGCGCAATCTGGAGGACGCCCAGTCCGATTTCCAATCGCAGCAGAACGACATTCTGCAGCAGGTTGGCCAGAAGATGATGAAAGTTCTCGACAATTACGCCAAAAACAACGGCTACGCCCTGGTTCTCGATGTTTCCAACCAGAATAGCCCGGTGCTGTGGGCCGGGGCTTCGGCCGACCTCACCAGGGCCATCGTGGACCAGTACAATACGGTCTCCGGCGTACCGGCTCCACCGCCAGCACCGGCGGCAAAGAGCGGCCTGCCAGCTGCCCCGCGTCCTGCCGGCAGCAAGACACCGGCCAAGCCGCAGCGCTAAACTTGATAGCTTTCCTCCAGGCCGCGCTCAGTCGCGGCCTTTTTCTTTTGCCTGGCGGCAACACTCTTGCGCCCGCGCCCGGGTGGGCCTAAAGTAGTTTCGATCTATTTCGAACAATTCATTTTTAGCGGACAAAAGAAATGAAACGAAACTACCTGTGCGGCCTCCTCCTCGTCCTGCTAGCCCTTCCTGCCATGGCCGCTCAATCGCCCGATGTTACTGAACTGGCCACCGGCTGGCGCATGAGTTCAGCCCAGAATGTCTCCGGCCCTGACGCCCAGGTCTCGCAGCCCACCTTCGACGCCTCGCGCTGGTATGCCGTGCGCCACATGCCAGCCACCGTCCTGCAGGTGCTGGAAGACAACGGCGTGTACAAAGACCTCTACTACGGCATGAATCTCGCGAAGCCGGGTGATTTGTGGAAGCAGGACTGGTGGTATCGCGCCACCTTCTCGGCCCCTGCCGGGCGGCAGGTTTACACCCTGACCTTCAAGGGCATCAACTACCGTGCTGACGTATGGCTCAACGGGCAAAAGATCGCCAACAACTCGCAGGTGGTCGGCATGTATAACCGCTTCGAGTTCGATGTCAGCAAGCAGATCCATCCCGGCGGCGAGAATGTGCTGGCTGTTAAGGTTACCCCGGAAAGAGGCTTGCTGAGTGAAGAAGGCATAGTAGTGGGCGACCACCCGGTGGAACTGGCTGATAGTTGGCTGGACTGGATAAACTGGAAGTATCTCGGCTATCACGACCTCGCGCGCAACATTAATATTCCCTTTGTTCCCGACCGCAACGCCGGGATGTGGAAGCGCGTGTTCCTGAGTGCCACGGGTGCGGTCACCATCCGCCATCCTTATGTGAAGACGGTTCTGCCGCTGCCGGCCACCGCTCCCGCCGCGCTCACCGTCTATTGTGACTTAACCAACCACAGCGATAAGCCCGTTTCCGGGGTCCTGCGCGGAGAAATCACTCGTCCCGGCAAGCAGACCATTAGCTTCGAAAAGCCGGTGTCGCTGGTTCGCACGGAAACCACCGAGGTCTCCTTCACTCCGCAAGAAATCGCGCAACTCTCGGTTCCCGATCCCGACCTGTGGTGGCCATACCGCTGGGGCAAGCCCAACCTGTACCGCCTGAAGCTGGATTTTGTCGTCGACGGCAGCACCTCCGACGAGCAGGTCATTGATTTCGGCATCCGCCAGATCACCCAGCGCCGTGACAACGACAACAGCTTCCCCAATATCGGCACCGGCGGCGGCAACTTCTACATGCAGATCAACGGGCGTGACTACCTCATTCGCGGCGGCGCCTACTCCCCAGACCTGCTGTTCAAGAATGACCCCGCGCGCGACGCCGCCATGATGCTCTACATCAAGGACCTCGGCCTCAACCTGGTGCGCTGGGAGCTGAAGATTGCCGACGACTCCATGATCGAGCGCGCCGACCGCGAAGGTGTTCCCATCATGCTGGGCTGGATGTGCTGCATGCAGTGGGAGCACTGGAATACCTGGAGCGCCGAGGACCAGTGGGTGGCCCGGGCCAGCCTGCGAGCCCGTCTGTATGAGCTGCGCTCCCATCCATCGGTGGTGATGTGGGCCAACGGCAGCGATGGCCTGCCGCCCGACCCCGTGCTCAACGACTATCACCAGATCGAAAGGGAGCTGCACTGGCAGGACGATATCGTGGATACCGTGGCCGACCGCAACCGCTTCTGGAGCGGCATCCACATGGAAGGTCCCTATGTGTGGCGGCCGCCTTACTATTGGTTCAGCGACAAGTACGGCCCCGCCCGCGGCTCCTCCGCCGAAGAAGGCGATAATGAAACCATTCCTCCGCTGGAGAGCCTGAAGAAGTTCATCCCTCCGGACAAGCTCTGGCCGCCTAACGAGTACTGGTTTTTCCATGCCGGCGGCAATGAAGAGGGCAATAGCACGCTGGCCAACATACGCCGCGCCCTCGACCACCGCTACGGGCCCTCGGACAATGTGGAGGATCTGGAGAAAAAGGCGCAGGCCGCCTATTACGAGGATGTCCGCGCCCAGTATGAGACCTACGCCACCCACTGGTCGAACCGCAAAATGCTGATGCATTGGATGATGGCCAATCCCTGGCCCTCTTTTTTCGGCCACCTGTTCGATTACTACTTCAAGCAGGGCGGAGGCTATTTTGGCGCCAAGAAGGGATTGCAGCCGGTCAGCATTGTTTGGGATTACTACGCTCCCGGCGACCGCTCCACGGCTCACGTTTACGCCGTCAACCAAACCGGCCAGCCGCTGCAGAACGTGAAAGCCACCGTCGCCTTCTACAACATTGATGGAACGCGGAAAGTGGTGAAGGAAGCGGCGAATATCAGCGTGCCGGCTTACTCCTCCATGACGGCGCTGGAGGTCCCTCGCCTCCCTAGCCTCAGCTCAACCTATTTTGTGCGCTGCGATCTGACGGCGGCCGACGGCTCTTCCCTGGCTGAGAATGTTTATTGGGAATCCACCACCGACGACGATCTCGGGCCTGCCAGCAACGACAAACAGTTCACTACCGACCTGGTGAAGTGGGCCGACCTGACGGCGCTGAACCGCATGCCCTCCACCCCGGTCGAAGTGGCGGTGGCTTCCAGCGGCACTGACCAGCACACGGCCAGGATCACACTCACCAACAAGTCGAGGCACATCGCCTTCTTTATCCGCGCGGAAGTGACCAAGGGCATGGACGGGAACGAGATCCTGCCCATCACCTACGACGATAACGACATCACCCTGTTCCCGCACCAGTCGCGCACGATTGAAGCCCATTTTGATTCTTCGGAGTTGGGCGGCGCAACGCCGGCATTGCGCGTGGAAGGCTACAACGTGCCCAGGAAACTGCTGGCCATTCCCTGAGCACAGCCTGCAGTTGCGCACGCCGCAGGCTGTAGCCCAGGCGGGCTGATCAGTTGATCATGCCGCTGCCGCTCGACGGACTCCCCCCGGGAGATTCGATTACCTTGAGCACCGCGCGGCGCGCTTGCCGGCCTGGCGGCAGGGCCGCTCGCTGCAACCGCCGCAGCTCATGGCATAGCGTCTGCACAACTCGAAAACAAAGGTCGCTGCGCCGCCGCAGGAGGGTGGGGATGTCATGGTTACGAATAAAGGCCACCTGCGAGTCTTCCAGCAGCTCCACTGTGTAGTTGTAGGGCTGTTTGCGCATGCTCGCCGGCAGACCCAGCAGATAGCCAGGACCCACTGTACGGAAGGCCAGTTTCTCTCCGCTACGCGAATACATGGTCAATCTTGCCTTTCCGCGGCACAGTAGAAAAATGCCTCCGGTTTCGCCTTCGCAAAGCAGGATGGACCCTGCTTCCCGCTCGATGGGATAGGCAATTTTCTCGAGCCCTTCCAACAGCTTGTTGCGTTGCACATTGTTCGGTTCCAACTCGGGTGCTTCATTATGGTTCAGAGGATTCATATCCAGCTCCGTGAATGGTTTTGCTGCAATTCAAACTGTCAACGAATTGACGATCAGGCCGACGCGCGCTACCCGGGGAAGATGAGGAATCAGATCAGGAAAGTACAGAGGGATGCGGCATCAGGAATGGAGTTAGCTGTATCAGCACCTATGAATGGAAGAATGAATGCAGCAGTAGAAACTGCCTCGTGAACGATAGCTGCGGGCTCGGCTGCGCTGCCGGTGGAATCGCTTTCACTCTGCTGTTCGACCACAGCGTTGAGCGAATCATTCGGATTCCGCGAATTATGCCGTTGCGTGCCCCGCGGAGGGCGGTGGTGACACACCCGCATCAGCCACCCGGAAACGCTGAACCGCTGCCCAGCAAGTCCTGCAGGTTGCGACAATCGCGCCACTGACGGCACACACAGAATCAGCAACAGAACGCCTAGCCCGGCTTTGCCCACACCTGACATGCCCTGGCTTTGTTTGTAAAGAAAGTCCGGCTTGTGGGTCAGTGATGTACATCACGCGGCGCTGGTAATGGTCAGTTCGGCGCTCCCGCCTCCCCCGAAACCAGGGTCTATCGGATTAATCCTCGCAACACTGTGACGGAGGCCTTAGGCAGGATAAACTTCGCTTCCCCGCCGGCTGTCACCGTGGAAACCACGGGCGGCCCGTCGGGCTGGGGATGGCTGTTGGGCCCGTCGGAGTGCCAGATGTACTGTTCGCTGCCGAAGGTTACCATTCTGACCGGCCCGTTGAACTTTGCCGCGGCTCCATCCTGCATCTGAAACATGGGCCTTACCGCGTGTGCGTTGGACTGATCGCGATTCACCAGCATCAGCGACCATTCTCCATCCGGACGCTGCGCTGCGTAGGCGGTGACCAGCACGTGGCCGGCGGCATCCTTGAGCTCGCATCCGGCAGCAAAAAGGCGGTGCATCCCCGCGCCGTGCTTGACCCATTCCAGATTGATCAGCCGGCCGGAAAAATACTGCGCAGTGTGGGCGCGAATCTTCAAGTCCTGGCCGGCGACAAAGTTCCCATACGTGGTCCAGCCATGGCAGCCTGGCCGCAGCGGCTCGGGCTGGATAGGAGAATGATAGTAAACCGCGCCCCCGGCGGTCAGAAACGCGCCCACGCTGTCCGCCAGCCACAGTGCCGAAAAAATCTCGGTGAACGGCTGCGTCAGCTGCCAGGAGACGTTGCTCTCTGTGTTCATCAGCGGCACGTCCTCCGGCAAACCGTCGTCCCTCCAGACCTGCAGGATGTGACTCGCCAGTTGCGGCTCACGATACAGGTCCGACCAGGTAATCTCGCAGGGCGAAAACGGGTAGTGCTCGAATGATACAAATGCCAGGTCGCCCATTCGCCCATGCGACTTGAGATAATCGAGAAAGCGCCCCAGCCACGAGGTTCGCCCCTGCGCATCCGGCCAGACTTTGATATCTTCGTTCACTCCCTGGAACACCGGACCGCCCAACTTCAGCCCGGGATCTACGCCGTGAATGGCCGTGGCCCACTGCAGGTAGAGCGCGCCATAGTCCTCGGGCAGCATGTACTGCCCGTCGGGCTCCTCGCCCATTTCGATATAGGAAATCGGGTAGCCGCGCTTCTTGAGATAAGCGATTTGCGCCGCTGAATCCTCCGGCGTGCCATAGAGCATGGCTACCGGGACCATGGCCGGCAGATGGTTGGTGATGCCGCTGGTGAAGAAAAGGTCAAAGCCGGTCTGGTCGCCGGCATGCATATCAAGATCGGAGGCCGAATGCCAGGGGTCAATGGATGAGCAGTAAGTCGCAGTCTGGCCCTGGTCCGGACGGTGCTCCACCAGGTCCACGAATTCGCCGGCATCACTGAGGTTGCCGGCGTACAACTCGGAAATAGCGTATCCCGCACAGGCGCGCGGGTCTGCCGGGCCGCGGGGGCCGCAGGCGCCGGATGACTCGGTCATCCAGATGCGAAGAAATCTGGCCGTCACCGGCGTTGGCGTAAGCTTCAGAGTAACCGTGCCGCCTTGCCCATTGCTGATGCTTCCCTGGGGAAAGGCCGCCCACTTCCCTTCCGTGGGCTTATCCAGGGCGTGTTCGCCGGTCCAGTACTGCACTTCGTAGCGGCGCGCGTAAGGGTGGGCCCAGTCAATGCGCAGCACGCTGATCTCCTCCGCCGCTCCCAGATCAATTACCACCCATTGCGGATGAAGGTTGTCATCTTCCCCGCTAAATCTGCGCGTGAGATAGGGATTGCTTTTCCAGAACGTACCCGGATCACCGTCCGTCAGCCGCGAGTAGCCGTGTTCCGTCCCTCCGTTGCGGGTGTTGCCGCGGCGCGGCAGGGGATAACCATAAGAATGGCGCAGAAGTTCCGCAGGCTGCGAATTGCCGGTGAAATAGCCGCTCTTCCCTGCCGGGTCGCTCCAGGTTCCGTGGTGGTTCCAGTGCCAGGCCGCAATCTGCAACTCGGTGTTTTGCCGGTAAGTGATTGGTCCCCATCCCGCCGACAGGCACTCCTGGATAATGGGCTCGGTGTACACCTTGTCCACAATCCCGTAGGGCAGGATGTCCATGGAACTACCCAGCGCCTGGTCGGGATCAAAGGAATGTACGGCGTGGGCCGCATCCACGCGAATTGCCCACGCGCGGTTGCTTTCGGTTGCCGAGGTGGCGGGCGAAATGGCGGCCAGGAGAGGTCGTCGAGACAAGGCCAGGGCTGCCGCTCCTGTTGCCTTTAAAAAGTCACGCCGGGATGCGCGCATTCATCCGCCTTTGTCTAGGTCCGACCTCTCCTCACCGCTAGCCCAAGGGCCAAAAACCGGCGACCTTTCGGCCGGCTGTTGCTGGTAGCAACAAAAAAGCGGCAGGGCCGACCCCCTGCCGCTCTACTCAAAGCATCTCTGCTATTTCTTGTTGACCGCTTTCCTGAGTTCGGCTCCCGGGGTAAATTTAGCCACTTTGCGGGCGGCAATCTTGATTACCGCGCCGGTTTGCGGGTTGCGCCCAGTGCGGGCTTTTCTCTGCGAGACGGAGAACGTGCCGAAACCTACCAGGGCTACACGGTCTCCCTTCCGCAGAGCGCCGGTTACGCTGTCCACAATGGTGTCCATGGCGGAGGCGGCTTGGGTCTTGTTAATGCGGGAACCAGCCGCAATT
>Ga0134128_10004301_pt1 | contig 17451 bp, 13 predicted proteins | sample KB31754_FD_96462 | JGI IMG/M metagenome (GOLD analysis project Ga0134128, IMG submission 96462) | Terrestrial soil microbial communities with excess Nitrogen fertilizer from Kellogg Biological Station, Michigan, USA - KB3-175-4 | ecosystem: Environmental > Terrestrial > Soil > Unclassified ... | reverse complement strand
CTTCTGCCGTCCACCAATCTCCAAGGCGGCCGCGGGCGTCGTAAATATTTCCCAGTTCGTCGAAGCCGTGACTGATTTCGTGCGCCATCCCTGCCCCGGCGGAACCATAGTTCGAGGCGGAATCACCTTCGCCGTCGAAATAAGGAGGCTGCAGTATGGCAGCCGAAAAAAACTCGGCGTTAGGGCTGAACATGATGACCGCACCGGGAACTTGCGGATTGATTGGCCACTCGATCGGATTGACTGGTTGCTTCAACTTGGCCAGATTGCGCATGCGGTTAAAAGACTCCGCCCGGCGCATGTTGCCGAAAGCATCTCCCCGAACAACATCAAACGACGAATAATCGATCCACGCGTCGGGATAGCCCACAATCACCTGGAGAGCCTCTAACTTAGCTAGAGCCTTTTTCTTCGTCTCTGGCAACATCCAGGTGAGGTTCGCGATACGTCCACGATAGGCGCGGAGTAATTCGTTCACCATCGCTTGAGCTCTCGCCCTGCTTTCCGCGGGAAAATAGCGTTCCGTATAGAGCTGACCCACAGCCTGACCCAGGGCACCACTGGTAGCAGCGATCGCTTCCTGGCCACGGTCTGGCGTTTCCTGCTGTCCAGACAAAATCGCCTGGTAGAAACGAAAGTGCTCAGCGGCAATCGATTTGGGCAAAACCATGGCGTAGTGGTCCACCAAGTGAAACTGGAGATAGTCCTTCCACACCTCCAGGCGTTCGTCTCGAACCAGTGTGGATATGCCAATGACCGCAGACGGTTGCCATACGATGAAGTCCTCTTGTTCGCTGAGGCCGGCCGATTGGAAGTATGCTTCCCAATCAAGCCCGGGAGCCTTGGCGACGAAATCGCTGCGTTTCCATGGATTGTTTTGCTTAAAAACGTCAGCGGCGTCTAAATCCGGCGCGAACGCTTGTGCTATCCGGATTTCGAGTGACAAGATCTGCGCCGCTTTTTCTGCAGGATCTGGGCTCCCTATTAACTGCAGTATCGAGCGAATGTGTTCTCGGTACTGATTGCGCAACTCAACCTTTTTTGGAGACAAATCAAGATAATCGTCTCGAGCTGGCATTCCGAGCCCGCCTTGCCAGAGGTGAGGAAGGTTGTGATCCGCATCCGCAAAACCCTGGTTGATCCAGATCCCGAAAACATGATCCGCGTTGGCGGTGAGTCCTTCGACCTCACTATTGAGGGTGGTACCGAGATAGGCTGAGAGCGATCTCTTGTCCAGAATTGCCCCAATCCTATCCAGTTCGTGGCCCAGTGGCGAAAGTCCTTTGGTCTCGATCGAGGCGCTGTCGAGGAAGCTTGCGAAGTAGTCGCCGACTTTCTGTCGGACGCTGCCCTTCGGGGCAGGAGCCGAGGCTGCGTTTTGAATGAGATCTCGAACTTGTTGGCGGGTCCTCTCCATCAGCATCACGCGCGTATCGTAGGTTGAGCTGCCCACGCGAGCCGCGTTAGCTCTCAGCCAGCCGCCATTGGCATAGCGGTAGAAATCGTCACCGGGCTTGATGGATTGATCCATCTCAGCCGGATCAATATTTTTAAGGCCCGGTGGAGTGGCCATGATCGAAAATGCCGCCAACGCAAGCCCCGAAATCAAGCGGGATGAAAACCAGAGTTGCACATTGCCTCCCTGAGCGCATCAGCTTTTGGCGAGTGATTTGCCGCTCGATTATGGGGTGCAAAAGGCCGGAGGGAACCGGGTCGGCTCCTCCGGCCGCCGGTTCAAAACACAAACTTCGCCGTGAGCGTCGTCTGCCGGTTGCCCCCACTGAAAATCTTCGGGTTTAAAAAGCTGGGATCAGTGATGTTCACATATCCGGGGTTTGAGGTCGCCGCCGTTACCCCTGCAGTACTGAATATGTTTCCATTACTGATCGTGAAGTTCTGGTGATTGAGGACGTTGTAGAAATCCGCCTTAAGCTGAAGGTAGGAAGATTCCGTCATTCTTATTTTTTTGGCGAGCGACAGATTCATGACGCCGAAGCCGGGAGACCGGAAGCTGTTGCGTCCAAGCGTGGTTATGACATCAGGTCCGGCGACCACATACTTGGCGCTCGGGTCCGCCGCGAGATAGCCAAGGGTAGAGCCGGGGCAAGAACCGCCGTTACCGAGCGTATTGCCTGCCAAAGAAGTTGTGCCTCCGGCATTGGCACAAACAGGAATGACGTCGGATCCCGTCAGTGAGGTGCCAAAGGGATTGAGCATTCCACGATCACCGGCTGTATCACCGTTGCCGTTTGCATCGACACCCGATTGGATGGTTACGGGCTGGCCAGTCTGCGCGAGGTAAACCACTCCAAGGCTGTAACCGTCCAAAAGCGTCCTCAGGGCCGTGCTGCCGGAATGGAAGCTAGGAGTTTCATAGCTTGCAGAGAGAGCAAACTTATGGCGAACATCCAAATCGGAGTTCGACCGGTCCTGCCCGAGCTGGGTGGTATCTTGAGCTCGCCGGGGATTCAGAAAACTCGTGAGGAATTCATTGGTTGCGTCGTCAACGGTATGCGACCAAGTGTAGTTTGCGTTAAACGTCAACCCGCGCCATGCCCGCTGCGTGTAGTTCCACGAAAGGGCATGATAAATACTGCTTCCTAAGGCTGGATCGGAGGTGACATTCGCCAGGAATCCAAACGGGAGATAGATGTTGTTGCCTCCACTGGCCAGAAAAGCGTTAAAGGCGTCATCGTTAGGCGTGCTTGCGTTCCAGGTTGTCGGGACATCCGACGCCCTGAAGAAGGTAGGAATGGCATTCACTCCCGCATCAAAAGCACTGATGCGGTTGCGGCGGAATTGAACGGGCAACTCCAGACCGCGGGTCCCGAGGTAGCGAACCTCGAATAGACCGTCGCGGTAGAGACTACGCTGGACTCCGAACGACCAGGTAAGAATCTTCGGCATCACGGTGTCATCGATATAGCTCGTCGTCAAAGCCCGCGCTTCCTGCTGGTTTGCTGGAGGCAAATACACCGACGGCAAGCCGCCATCCGCAATAAAGGGCGACCCGCCGGGACACCAACCCGGCGGAGTGCTCAGGTTACAAGCCGATGCCGGATCCATCTCGCTCTGGATCTGCGGAGGCAGTGTAATGGCAGCGAAGTTCTGGAACTTCCATCCGTAGGATATGCCGAAACCACCCCGAATCGACGTCTTCCCGTTTCCCCACGGATCGTAAGCAAAGCCAATCCTTGGAGCCAGATTGTTGGTGTCGCTCTTCGGCTTGCCAAAGGTGATGACGTTGGGGACGTTCGAAATAGCATTGAGAGCCTGGGTCTCACCACCCACCGGATTGGTCCAGTATTCGTACCGTAGTCCGAGATTCAAAGTTAGTCGCGGCGTCAGCTTGAGGTCGTCCTGGAAGTATCCTGCGAAGAAGCTCTCGGTCCCAAGAAAGCTGCCGCTGCCGGCTCCTCGCAACGTACGTCCTGGTACCGAGGGAAGGCCATCATTCGCGAGATCCTGCATTGTTTGATACCAGTAGTCGCGGTTGCTGCGCGGCAGGAAGAACTGCGGGTAGATGAAATGGGTGTATTCTCCTCCAAATTTCAGCGTGTGCTTGCCGAGGACCCATGAAAGATTGTCCTTCACTTGGTAGGAATTCTGCTTCTGATGCTGGTTATCCCCTGGACCAATGGTTGTAGCGCCGAGTTCCAGGATCGTGACATCCGGTGAACAGGTTGTGCATGGATTGACCGCCGCCTGCGAGTAATAGGAGTACTGCAGGCGAAGGTCATTGACCATGTGGTCGTTTGCCGTCCAAGTATCGTTCAGAGATATCTTCCGACTGCGCACCGGCTGGTCCTGGTTGAACTGGGACTGAGTTGAGTTCACCGGAAGAATGAATTTTATTTGGTTCAGAAGAAAGCGGAAACCCAGCTGGTGCTTATTCGTTGAGTAGTCGAGATTGGCGATCGCATCGTGCTCCCGCTGCAATAGCGGACTGATGATGACCAGCGGCCCCACTGGGATGGGAGTTCCGTTCACCGTAATGGCAAGGCTCGGATCCCCGGTTGGAGCCACGGGATAGTTTTTTAAGACATCCTTCACCGCCTGATCGGCAGCCGTGCTTTCGATGGTCGCGAGTCCAGCCGCAGTGGGAGCATTCAAGAACGTGGCATTTCCTGCACCGTGTAGATCGGTGTATTCGTAGTTGCCGAAGAAGTACAACTTGTTTTTTAGGATTGGCCCACCTAGATTCGCGCCAAAACGATTGTTGTCATAGGCGGGCTGGCCGGGAATGGTGTGAGCGGCAATCGCCTCCTTGGTCAAGTTGTCCATCGAATTGAGATTTCTATTTTGGAAATATTCGTACGCGGAACCATGGAAACGATTGGTTCCGGTCTTGGTCACGAGGTTGAATTGCCCACCAGAAGAGTGCCCGGTTTCTGCGCTGAATTGGTTGGTTTGCAAGGTAAATTCAGCCACCGCATCGGGAATGACGGTTGAATTTGGCCCCGTAACACCGAGGTTGTTGTCATCCACTCCGTCGACGGTGAAATTGTTCTCCCGAGGGCGCGTGCCACCGACAGAGCCGCCCACCCCAGTCACGCCGCCGGGCTGTGCCACCACGTTCGGGGCCATCACCGCTAAATTTAACGGGGAACCGTTGAGGGCTCCGCCGCCACTAGGCAGGTTCAACACGTCCTGGGAGTTGAAATCATTGCTGAGTGAAGAGGAAGATGTCTGAACAGTCAATCCGGTGCCAACAACTTCAAGGATCTCTGTCGCTGCTCCTACCTGCAATTGGGCATCCGCCGTGTTATCGCGGTCCGCAAGCACTACGACATCTTTCTGCAAGAATTGACGAAATCCCGGTGCCTCGACGCTCACGGCATATTTTCCCGGGATGAGGCTGGGAAGATTCCAGGTTCCAGCGGATGAGGTGGCTGTATTGGAAATGACTCCGGTCTCCTGGTTCGTGATCCTTATCTTGGCGTTTGCAATGGTCGCGCCTTGCGGGTCGAGCACTTGTCCGCGCAATGTTCCGGTTGTACTTTGCCCCATAGCAGCCATCGTCAGCAGCAATACCCACCCCAACTCTGCGACGAAATAGCGAAGCTGCCTGGAATGTTTGTCGTGCGAGTCCAATCGATTCACGTCGAGCCTCCGTTTTCGCGATTGTGTCAGCAGGCACATACAGGTGAAAGGCATGTGGCGGACGTGTATCGGACAAAAAACGACAATTCTTCTCAGGAAAGGACAAAGCAAGTCACAACCATCTCCGGCTGCCACGACTTCGCCGCCGGGAACCGGGGCTTCTTGCCGCCTAACCCACTCCCTACCCTGACCAATCCGATGTCCTTTTTTGTCCGATAAACGTCCAATCCGTGTCTTCCATGACCTTTCCTGTGATTGCGACAATGGTGAGTCAATGGAGGGTTCTGATGGCCTCTTCTGCAACTGCGCTACTCGTCGTTGATGTGCAGGAGTCGTTTCGTCAACGTCCGTACTGGCGTGACTCCTACGTACCTTCTTTCCTTGCGCGCCTGCGATCACTCATCGACGGAGCGCAATCCTCGAAGATCCCGGTCGTCCAGATTTTTCACGTGGAGGATTCCGGCCCATTTTCGCTCGAATCGGGTTATGTGGTACCGCTTCGCGACTTGCCTTTCACGCCTGATGCGGTTTTCCAGAAGCGCAGTCACAGCGCGTTAGTCGGTAGCGGACTTGATGTCTGGCTCACGCAACATGGCATCCGCCGGATCATCGTTTCCGGTATTCGAACCGAACAATGTTGCGAAACAACCACCCGCCATGCCTCCGATCTGGGATATGAAGTCGATTATGTTACCGACGCGACACTTACATTCCCGATGACGGACCGGAACGGGAGGGAGTGGATGCCGGAGGAAATCAAAGCAAGAACTGAACTGGTTCTGGATGCTCGGTTCGCAAGAATCGCGACGGTCGAGGAGGCGCTTGCGGCAGCATCACGCGAGCTTGTAGTCTGAACTGGATCCACGCTGACAAGATCGAGCAGGTCGCAATAATGTCCGGCGGCAATGTCATGAAGTCAAGACACCGATGAGAACCGCTGAGTTCGGCGTTAACAAGGAAGTACTGGTTCGCGGCGCGGGCCCGGCCATGAGTGGTAATGAAGTGCGCCGGATACCGGTTTTCGTCGTAGTCCCCCCACGCCTGCTCCTGCTCGATATCGCCGGTCCGCTTGAGGTCTTGCGCCAAGCCAACCGCGTGCAAAACTCTGTACGTTTCGAGGTACATTGTGTTGGACCGACCTCTTCGCTCCAAACTTCTATCGGAATCGCATTAGCGGGAATCGAGCCGCTGCCCCAGGAGTTGCCAGCTCAGTCGTGGGTAGTAATCGCTGGCGATGTCGAGTACGTGATGCTTGCCGGGGGGACACCGGGTCCGGGGAAATCGGTGGATGACGAAACGGCAGAAAAGACTATCGTGACGTGGTTGCGGAACGTGATCCGTCCCGGGCATAAATTGATTTCGATTTGTACTGGGGCATTGATCGCTGCTCGCGCTCGTCTTCTCGATGGCTACTCCTGCACCACGCACTACCTGAGTTGTGATGAGCTTGCTGCCATCGCTCCGCGGGCTCGAATTCTCGAGAATCGGCTCTTTGTCGAAGATGGCGAGCGCTACTCAAGCGCTGGTATTACCGCAGGCATCGACCTTATGCTGCACCTCGTCCATCGATTTACGGACCAATCCTGCGCCTTGGCAGTCGCGCGTTATCTCGTCGTCTACTTGCGCCGTAACGGTTCGGACCCACAGCTCTCCCCGTGGCTGGAAGGCCGCAACCACATTCATCCGGCGGTACATCGCGTGCAGGATGTCATCGCCGCCGACCTAAGCAAGCCTTGGAGTTTGAGGGCGCTCGCCCGCATCGCAGGCGCGAGCGACCGGCATCTTTCACGCCTTTTTCACGAACACGTCGGAATGAGCATTCCCGAATACAGCAACCGGTTGCGCGTCGCCTATGCCCAGGAACTGCTTCGCGAAACGCGCTTCGACATGGAACATGTAGCCGAACAATCAGGATTCAGTTCAACGCGTCAGCTGCGCCGCGCTTGGCAAAGGATCCACAAAACGCCGCCACGGGAAGCTCGGCTTCACTCGCAACGAAAAGTTCGATCCAGCTCCTAGGAGTCCACGACGTAGCGTCCCATATCCGCCTAGTATGACTGACGCGGGCAAAGGGCCTCTAAACACTCGGCGAGACACTGAACTCGATTGCGAGATCGTGCGAAGCGGGCCTTATGGTTCGAGTGACATTCCAATCACCGGCGCCTCTGCCATCGAGCGAAAATCTAAGGATGTCGCTGATGGCGCGGACGTGGCAGGAGTGTGCGCCACCGTGGCTAGCGCACCTCGGACAATTGCAAGCGAAGTTTACGCGTGGCGCGGAAAAGGGTGTTTTTGGCCGTGCCTTCGGTGGTGTTGAGGATTTCGGCAACAGTTCTCAACTGCATGCCTTGATAGTGCTTCAGCTCAAAAATCATGCGTTCGCGAGGTGAAAGTGTACCCAGCGCACGCACGATCTGTTCCCGTTGGATGCTTTGTTTCAAATTGCGTTCCGGGCTTGCAATGGCGCGCTCATCCGGGATAGCACTGGCCAGATCGCGCTCTTCACCGTCTTGGAAAACAGTTTTCGCGTAACCGTAGCGGAGCCGCTTGGTACGAAGATGGTCCAAACACAAATTCGTAACGATGCGGTAAATCCAGGTGTAGAACGAGCACTCGAAACGGAACATCGGCAATTTCACAAAGGCGCGAAGGAAGGCTTCCTGGTAAATGTCCTGAGCATCCTCTGTGGATCCGGTCAGGTGAGTGGCGACCCGCAGGACCGCCCGATCATATTGATACACAAGTTCCTCAAAGGCGGAAGCATCACCCTTTTGCGCAGCTCGAATCAGATGAGTGTTGTCCCCGTGGCTCGAGCGGACTCCTCCCTGGGGCTGACTGGGAACCAGGCAGCCGACAGCATTCAGGTAGCCACTCATCCGACGAATTTTATGAATCTCAGGCAAGGTCTTTTTCCGATCGTTCGAGTTCACCGTGCCGCCGCAACACCAGTAACGCGATATCATCTTCGCGATGCCGTCTTCCTAGGAAGTTTTCGGCCGAAGCCAGAACAGAAAACAGAATCTCGTTCGCCCCGAGCTTTGAAAATGCTTTGGCAGCGTCTAGCAATCGCTCGGCTCCGAATTCAATTCCGGATTCATTCCGGCACTCCGCAATCCCGTCCGAGTAAGCGAGCAGAGTGTCGCTCCCATTCAACCTGACACGGCCATTCACAAACTCCTCACCAGTCGTCACTCCAAGAACCGGCCCGCCCTGACTGAGTTCCTCGTCGCCGTCCTCTCGAACCAGCAAGACTGGAGGATGTCCAGCGTTGCAATAGATCAGTTCACCGCTCGGTAGATTGAGCCGGGCCAGGAAAAGCGTGGTGAGTGGAAATGCGACGCCCGATAACAGAAGGCCGCGTTCAACCGCCGTTAAAGCTTCGGCCGGACTATGGTGTGCTGATATTTCCCGGCGAATCATTCCGACCATGTGGGTAAACCACATTCCCGCCATGAGACCTTTGCCCGCGATATCACCAATGACGAACACAAGGTCTTGCTCGAGCTGCATGACGGTGATGAAATCGCCGGAAAGGTGACCGATGGGAAAGATTTCGCTCGCGAACTCATACAAACCAGTCCGGAAATAACGCTGCCCGCAAAGCCTTCTCTGCACCTGAGCGGCTTCGAACATGGCGCGATTGAGATCGTCATTCTCCCGTTTTAGGCCAGCGAGCCTTTGCCCGAACTCATGAAGCCGGGATTGCCTGCTGCCGGAGCCGAGGTTCCTCTTGCGGTACTGCCTGCGACCTTGTGCGACGCGCGCCACCATCATCTCCAATGAAGTAATCAGGTTTAACTGACAAATTTGTAACCGGTGCCATGCACGGTCAGGATGAAGCGCGGCTCTTCTGGCTTAGGTTCGATCTTTTGCCGCAAGTGAACGATGTGGGTGTCGACCGTGCGAGTGGTTGGAAATCGGTCATACCCCCAGACTTCCTCGAGCAAGCGGTCGCGGCTCAGGGTTTCGCCCTGGTGGCAGACCAGATATTTCAGCAGCTCAAATTCCTTTGATGAAAACTCCAGCGGTTTGCCCGCCCGGCTGACTTGGCAGTTGCGCAGATTTACCTCGATCTCGCCGAAGGAAACGTGCTCTTGTTCTTTGGGAAGAGTCCGTGCGCGTCGCAGCACCGCTTTGACGCGAGCCACCAGTTCGCGAATGGAAAATGGCTTGGTGACGTAGTCGTCGGCGCCCAGTTCAAGCCCCACGATCTTGTCTACTTCCTGTCCCCTGGCGGTCAACATGATGATTGGAATCGACGGACGTTTGCTCTTGAGCTGCCGGCAAACGTCAAGACCGCTCATGCGCGGCATCATCACGTCGAGGATCACCAGGTCCGGCGATTCGCTGAGTGCCCGTTCTAACCCCGCGACACCGTCCGGCGCTGTGATCACCTGATATCCCTCGAATTCGAAGTTGTCTCGCAGGCCCGCCACCATATTGGGCTCATCTTCAACGATCAGGATTCTTGCCATGTCAGGTTCTCCCGACTTTCGTATTCCGATCTGGGACTTTACTGCTGTGTTCGCGAGCGTCACGCGCCATTCCCTCCATTCCTTCTCTCCGAAGCTAGCCGGGCGTTGTTTCCGGCTCCCTCGACGGGAAGCATGATCGTGAATTTGCTCCCCGCACCGGGTGTGCTGTTTACCGCGATATCGCCGCCGTGTGCGCGAGCGATGTGCTGCACCAAAGACAAACCCAAACCGCTACCCTTGGTGTTGTGGACCAGAGGGTCTCCGACGCGATAAAACTTTTCAAAGATTTTGGTTTGCTCGCCTGCAGGTATACCGATGCCGTGATCAATCACTTCCAGCTTCACGCATCCATTTTCACGATAAAGATTGACTCCAATATATTTGCGATCCTGCGAGTATTTGAGCGCGTTGTTGACCAGGTTCACCAACGAACGGGCCATGGCCTCGCGGTCCACCTTCAGAGGTGGAACCTCGGCGACATTTTCTTCCAAGGTGAAGCCGTGTTGCTCAATTTGATAGCAGTAGGACTCCAGAGTATTGCGCACCAGATCGCGCATGTCGGTCTCGCGGAACTCGTACTCCTTGCGACCGGCTTCGATTCGCGAAAAATCGAGGATGTTATTGATCAAAGTGGTGAGCCGCTCGCTCTCCTTACGAATAATGCTGTAATACTCCTGGTGTTTATCGGGGCTCGTGAGGCGACCTAATTCGAGCGTTTCAGCGTAGAGCCGGATCAGTGCCAGCGGCGTACGCAATTCATGCGACACGTTCGACACAAAATCGGACTTTAGCCGGGCCACCGCCAACTCTTTGCTCACATTGCGATAGGTGAGGAAAATTCCACCGGCCAAAAGAAACGAGAGGCCTCCCAAAGTCAGAAAACTGGTGTGCATGAAATGCTGCCCGAGAGCTGCCAGCGTGGTGCCGCGCAACTTCATCCCCAGCACCAAGTTGGGGAAGGCGCCTTCCATAGTCCGTTCCACTTCGGCCTCACCTCCGTCCCAGCCATTGCCACGGGCGAGCGGAACTGAGTCTCCTTTGCCACGAACCATAATCACGGCATTTTTGTCGGTTTGCGCCTCCGCCACGTTGCGACTCATTACTTCGTCCAGTGCCTGGGGGAAGAACTGATCCCGCAAATAATCGGCATCGAAGGTGACGCCAGCGATGGCCTTCCTCCCGGTGTGTTCGTCGGTATTGAGGAACATGGCAGTTGCCAGGTAGACGTGCTTATCGCCTCGCATGATCCAGTCCCCGTAGAAGTAATAAGGTGTGCCCTTATGTTCCATCTTCAGCAGTTTTTCCGACAACTCGTCATATTCCAGCCTCCACCAACCCTCCATCATCTTGGACATGTATTCGGCTTCCTCGCGAAACGGGGGACTGCTGTCCAACCGGTAAGGCTGCGAGCGCATAGTGAATCCACTTTCCGGGTCGAACACCATCACGTGCGCAATCTCAGGATGAGAGCTGAGAATCCGGTCCAGCGTTTCGCTGCAGGCAGCACGAGGAGAAGGAAACTCGCTTCCGACATCATCAGCGAGCGCGTAGGCTTTGTGGTTGATTTGCTTTTCGGATATCGCGAGAACCTGGTTGAAGTCTCGTTCGATGAGTGCCTCTACGGCCCGGTCGCGCTGGATGTTTTGCAAGTGCCTGGCGCTCAGAATCACAAGGGTGGCAGCGGGCAGGATAACCGCCAACTGTAGAATCAGCATCAGTCCACGCGCGGTGGTTGGGTGTTTTGCTTTCATCCCAGACTCCTGATCCGGGCGCCCATCTGGATCAGCCCGGCACAAACAATACTTCGCCGGATCAAAGTAGGTGTCAAACCAGGGTGAAAAGACGTAAAAAGTTGTGAACCGCACCTAGGCGCAGTACCCAGAGCGCAGGCTAGACCAGCGGGGACCGCGGAGGCACCTTGGAAATCGGTTCTTCCCGGTAGCATCCGGCGGCAGCTCGCGTTTACCGGGGAGCGGGGCTTCGCGAATGGTGGAATCGTTCTCCGGCACGCTGTCTTCGGATGGTTCGATCTGCGGAGTTCGACCTGCGGAGTGCTGACGGAAAACCCCGTCCGTGCTAAAGTAATGAACTGTTTTTGTCCGAACAGCCCTACCAACGTCAATCGAAGTGAGCGCGGGCCTGGCGGGCCTAAGACCATCGGGTTTCTCAAAGGTGCCTCTCGTGGGACAGACGCGAAGCCGTATCCTCATCGTGGATGATTACGAACCTTGGCGATGTTTCCTTCGATCCGCAATCAAGGAACGGGCGGACCTCGAGGTTGTGGGCGAGGTATCCGATGGAGCGGATGCGATCGAACAAGCAAAGGCCCTAAAGCCAGACCTGATCTTGCTAGACATCGGTCTTCCAACACTCAGCGGGATCGAGGCTGCGCGGCAAATTCGAGTGCTGGCCCCGCAAGCGGCAATTCTGTTCTTAACCCAAAACACTTCTCTCGAAGTCGTGGAACAAGCCCTCCAGCTCGGGTCGGGGTACGTGGTCAAGGTCAACGCATCCGAACTCCCAACTGCGATTGACGAGGTTCTTCAAGGCAGGCCATTCCTCAGCAGTGCGGTGGCGAACCAGCCTTCCAAGACTCAAGATCCGGGCATCGAGCTGCCAGGGTCTGATCTTGCGGAATGTGAGGGTACATTCCGAGTAGACATGGACTCCCCACTTCCGGTCGATTCGCCCGAAGAAGAACAGATTGAACGCATTCTCAGAGGGACGTTTGTTGCCGATTGCAACGAAGCCCTGGCAAAAATGTATGGCCTTAACTCGGCGAGCGACCTGATCGGGAAACGCATGTCAGACATGGTTGCGCCCGATGATCCAAAAAATGTCGAACTTACCCGCCAATTCATTCGATCTGGCTATCGAGTACTGCACAGGAAGTCCTATGAACTGGACATTTTTGGGAATCCCAAAGTCTTCTTGAATAGCATGACGGGCGTGGTCGTTGAAGGCAACTTAATCGCCACATGGGGCAGACAATGGGACATTACTGCGATGCCCGGTTCAGCCGCTGCCCGCGCCAGCTGAATTTTCCCTCCGGATTCCTGGAACGCTACGGGAATTTCCTGAGCCTCTCGCCAAGCCTACCCGGCGGCACGCTGGGAGCTGTGCTCACGGGGGAGCGGGACGCAAACTTCAATCGTGGTCCCACCCATTGGCGTGGACTCAATCGAGAATGTTCCATTCACCAGCCGAACGCGCTCCCGCATGGTGGTCAAACCTAGACCGTTACCTTGCAAGGCCGATTCGACATCGAATCCTTTGCCGAAATCGCGAACACTGAACTGAAACCCAGTGGAGTGCTCGCTTAGGCGTACTTCAACCCGCTTTGTCTCGCTGTATTTAATGGAATTACTTAGAGCCTCTTGCAAGACTCGGAACAACACTAGCCCCAGTTCGATTGGTAGGGAGCTCCTCAGATTGCTCATAAAGTCAATCTTGATCTTGCGACGTTCGGCGGTCTCCCTAACCCAGCTTTTCATGCCTGCAAGAGCACCCAAATATTCCAGTTTTGCGGCATGCAAATCGTGGGACAGGGATTGCACATCGGTTGAAAGTTGGTTGACGGCGTCGATCAGTTCTGGGAGGTACTTTGCCACCCCCGAAGGATTCTCTCGCAACTGCTCCAGTCCCGCCGAGAACAAGGCCAGTCTTTGGCTGATGTCATCGTGAAGCTCTCTCCCAATTCTGGCGCGTTCTTGTTCCTGAGCTCCAATCAACTGCCGGCTTACGTTAGAAAGGACCTCCTCTGCACGCTTATGGTCGGTGATGTCGATACAGCATCCGATGAAACCAGCAAAGCTGCCGTCTGACAAAACTCTCGGTATTCCGGTGTCGAGCAGCCAGCGATATTCGCCGTCATGTCTCCGGACACGGCATTCCTTGGTAAATGGACGCCTGGAGTCGAATGCCTCGTAGTAGTCCTTTCGGCAGCGCTCAAAATCGTCAGGATGAGTAATTTCTCTTAAACCAGCATTCAGCTCGGTTTCAAGCGACCGACCGGTAAAGTCTAGCCAGGTCTGGTTGAAGTACTCAGGTCGTTTGTCGACACCCGACATCCAAATCATCACAGGCGCGTGATTTGCCATTAAGCGAAATCGTTGCTCGCTTTCACGCAAAGCTTCCTCGGCCGCCTTGCGCTCAGTGGCGTCTAAATTGACACCGATCACCCTTTGAGGTTCGCTTTTGCCATCCCCAAAAACCTGCCAATGTCCAGCAATCCAATGAACACTTCCATCCGACCAGGTTGTGCGCCACTCTCCCCATGTCGGTTGCCCCGTTCTGAATGAAATCTCCTGCAATCTGGCAAGCAGACCACGGTCCTCTGGGTGCACAAGATTCTCAAAATCGGCGTGCGTTCCGCCAAAGCTGCCCCGAGGCAAGCCATACAGCGCCTCCATTTCCGGCGTCCAAGTATTCACCCCAGTTTGAACATTCCAATCAAAGGTCCCTAGTCGGGCCGCCTGCTGGGCCAGCCTCATACGCTGTTCGCTGGTGCGAAGCGCCTCTTCGGCAGCCTTCTTATCTGTAATGTCCTCCACCATTGCGAGCAGCAGCGGAGATCGATGATCCCTGAGCAACGAGAGACTCAACCGCCCCCAAACCAAAGAGCCGTCTTTCCTGAAGTATCTCTTCTCTAACTGATAGTGGTCTATGCGCCCGGCCCGAAGCTGCTGAAACAGCGCCCAGTCTCTTTCAGCATCTTCGGGAGGAGAAAATTGAACGCAATGCTTGGTGCACAATTCGGCTTCGCTAAATCCCAGGAAGGAGCAAAAGGCTGGATTTACGAAGACTGGCTGACCATCCAAAGTCTCAACCACAATCCCAATGGGACTCGAGTTGAAAATATCACCGAACGCTCCACTGTCTTGAGGGCCACTTATTATCTGGTCACCCATGGCACAAGCTGTATACCATTGGCGTTACCCCCGCCGCAAATACTTTCACCAGCCCTTGTTCCAATTTGAGACGCCCGAAATCCCTAACCATGAATCGACCAACCGGTCGTCACATCCGTCCCCGGTAAAGGCCAAACCTTCAAACCGAACGGGGAGGCCCAGGGCCATTCAGCGCAAAAAGCCATCGGTCGCTGGGGGCTGCTTTCGATCCGAGACATCAACATCTCGGGGATGGTTCCGAATGCTAGGATCAAAACGTGCCTTTCAAAGTCGATGCCAGGAGAATTCACGAATTCGAGAGCCTTGATGACTTTTACGACTGGCTGGGCAACCACCATGACAAAGAACCTGAGGTCTGGATAAAGATCCATAAGCTCGGGTCTGGCCTCCCCTCGATAAGCCCCAAGGAAGCGATCGATGCTGCGCTCTGTTGGGGATGGATCGACGGTCTGCGCAAGGCATTCGACGACAAGAGCTTTCTGCAGCGATACACGCCGAGAGGTGACAAAAGCATCTGGAGCCAAATCAACGTCGAAAATGTTGCCCGCTTAGTCAAGCAAGGGAGGATGACAGAACAGGGCCTGCTGCAGGTCAAGGCGGCGAAAGCCGATGGGCGGTGGAATCGAGCCTACCAGGGCGCCAAACAGATGACGATCCCGAATGATCTCCTCGCGGCAATCAACGCCGAACCCAAGGCCAAGAAGATGCTTCAACAACTCAACGCGCAGAACCGATACGCGTTGGCCTTTCGCCTCCACAACATGAAGACTGAGGCGGGTCGAAAAAAGAAGATTGAGTCCTTTGTTCAGATGCTGAAACGGGGAGACACCATCTACCCCCAAGCCAAGAAATGACGATTCGACGTCATGTTCTCGGTCGCCAGTCACTGCAGGTCCTTCATTTTGCTTCTTACGCTATGGGCAAGTTTTTCCACGGTCTCTGCTTTCTTAAGCATCTCGACAGAAAGAATCGTGGAGCCACTCTTGTCGAGATAGTCTTTGAGTTCTCCGCTGAGTTGGTGGAGCTTGGTGGCGTCGCGGAGTAGTTCCTGCTGTCGCAATATGCGGTACTTCTGCAGGCGTTCCTGGTTTACCTGGTCTTCAGTTTTCACGGGCACGCCCATGCCTTGACTCTGTTCGGCGAGAGGAGGCAAGTGCATCCCCCCCGGACTCGCAGTGCTTTGGGGCCAACTCCCTCGCACGAACTCCAAGGGCAATAAAAGGAAGAAGCAAAAAAGCAGCAATGTTCGGAGTGCCATGGCGCCGAATTCTAACATTCAAAAAGTGGATTGCAGAGGTTTACTTCATGTCTGCAACTAAATGCTGCAAATGACGACTCGAATGGCCCCAGAGGGGGAGTGCACGAGGGAAGGGTGGGGAGCGGATAAGTAATTGATTTTGGCGGATTGGTCGCGCGGTTTGAGCACGAAATCAATCCCCCGACCGGAGCTCCAGGCTTACTAAATCGATATAGCGCCCGTCGTGCACGCGGTGAATACGATTCGCCCCAACCTTCTGAACGAAGTCGCCTTCAACTACAACGGAAACCGCATCAACATGGTTCCCTCCGGCCTGTGGGACCTCACCAAGACGCAGTTCCAGCAGAATAAGATCTTTGGCTTCCAGACAAATGTTCTGCCGATCATTTCGTTAAGCAACCAAACCGGAGCGAACTTCAACAACAACTGGAACCCTTGGATCAATACTGCGGACAGCTATCAAATTCGCGACGACGTTTCCTGGACCAAAGGTTCCCATCAATTCAAGATGGGCGGCAGCTGGCTGAATTTCCGTAAAGCACAACCGCTACAGGTCAGCCCTGAGGGTAACTTCGGCTTCAACGGAAGCTTCACCGGCTACGATTTCGCAGATTTCCTTCTCGGTTTTGCGCAATCCTACAGTGAGGCTGCCATCGAGGACACGCGCCACTGGAACAGTGTTTCCTGGGCAGCCTACTTCCAGGACGACTGGCGCGCTACTCGCCGTCTCACGCTAAACCTCGGTTTGCGATGGGATGGAATCCCGCATACCGCCGAGATTAATGGCCAGATGGCCAACTGTGGGATGCAGCGGGGGCCGCGGCAGCATTCCCGAACGGTGGGCCTGTTGCGGGAGGCAATGGTTTTGCCAATGCGAACGGGACGCAAATCTGCACCGGCGTTGGTACGCCCTCGGTTGCCGGCAACCCCAATCCACTGTGCGGCTCCGGCAATTCATTCCTGGCAGCTGGTCCTAATCCCGCTTTGAACGGACTGTGGATGTATGCGAACGGGTTAGGTGTGCCAGGCAAGACGCCGGGAGTCACCAATTCCCTGGTCGGCAATCACTGGAACAATTGGGGTCCCCGGCTTGGATTCGCATATGACGTAACCGGCAGGGGTAAGACGGTTGTGCGTGCTGGATTTGGGGCTTTCTATGAACGAATCCAGGGTAACGACATGTACCAATCGGCCGGCTCGATGAACCTGTTCGGCGCCAACACGACTGTAAACAACGTTTCTTTGTTGAACCCACACACGGGCGTGGATCAGACGAACTCGGTCATCAGTATCGCTTCGCTCCCGGCCACAGTGAACAACGAAATTGCTCTGAATTCCGCGCGGTACAAGAACCCTGTCACATATCAGTACAGCGCCGGAGTTCAGCAGCAGCTGAGCTCACACACCGTCTTCTCGCTTGCTTATGTTGGCAACCAGGGCCACCAGGAAAGTTACACGCAGAATATTGACCTGCCGGCCTTCAATGCACTGCCGAGCCTGTGGCTCGCCCCAACCGCCCAGTACAATACCGTCCTTCAATACCCGGGCTACCACAGCCTGGTGATCTACCAAAACGGGGAGAACTCGCATTACAACTCGCTGCAGCTGGAGTTCCGTTCTCACCTCAAAATGGGATTGGATTTGCATGCGGCGTACACCTACTCCAAGGCTGTCGATCCCACCCAAGCCAACGGCGACGGCGGTG
>Ga0134128_10004300_pt1 | contig 17453 bp, 14 predicted proteins | sample KB31754_FD_96462 | JGI IMG/M metagenome (GOLD analysis project Ga0134128, IMG submission 96462) | Terrestrial soil microbial communities with excess Nitrogen fertilizer from Kellogg Biological Station, Michigan, USA - KB3-175-4 | ecosystem: Environmental > Terrestrial > Soil > Unclassified ... | reverse complement strand
GGTCAGTTCCGCGAGGCCGGGTGCGCTGCCCGCCAGGCTGACGACCTCCGCGGCGCTTCGCGCCACCGGGGTCGTCGCGGTGGCAGGATCGCCAGGCCAGCCGGTGCCGGGCGGGACGGGACCTGGCGCGCTGGTCCCCGTCACTACGCGACCATCGCCCACGCGATGCCGTCGAGTATGTCGTGCTCGCTGACCAGGACCTCGGCGAATCCGAAACGTGCCATGATCGCGTCGAGTATCAGCGCGCCCGCGCCGATCACGTCTATCCGGCCGGGGTGCATGACCGCGATGGCAGCCCGTTCCTTACGGGTCATGGCGAGCAGTTCCCCGGCTATCTCGTGCACTCGCCCGGCGGAGATCCTCGCGTGGTGAATGCGCCGCGAGTCGTACGCGACCAGCCCGAGGGCGATCGCGGCGACGGTGGTGACCGAGCCGGCCAGGCCGGCCAGGGTCCGCGCCTTCGCGACGTCAATCGCGCCGGCGACCTCGTCGAGTGCCGCCGCTATGTCGGCGGTGGCGGCCAGGATCTCCGCCCGCGCGGGCGGATCGCCGCGCAGGTGCCGCTCGGTCATCCGGACGCACCCGATGTTCACCGAGCGTTCTGCGTCAACTCCGTCAGGTCCGCCGAGTATGAACTCGGTAGAGCCGCCGCCGATATCCGTCACCAGGTACGGGGGTGCGCAGTCGGCGGCGAGGCCGGCGCCCGCGAGCTCGCGGGTCGCCCCGGTGAACGACAGCCATGCCTCCTCTTCGCCGGAGATGACCTCGGGCTCGATGCCGAGAATCTCCCTGACCCGGCCGGCGAACTCGCCCGCGTTCGCCGCGTCGCGCGTAGCGCTCGTCGCGACCATCCGGACCTCGGCCGGCCGGGCCTCGGCGATCATCCCCGCGTACTCCCGCAGTGCGGTCATCGTCCGGTCGAGAGCCGCCTCGGACAGGCGCCCCGTCAGGTCGACGCCCTCGCCGAGCCGGACGATGCGCATCTCCCTGCGCACGTCTGTCAGCGGTACGACGGCTTCGCGGGCCGGACCGCAGGCACCGGGAACCCGTTCGGGATCATCTGCTTTTGACTTGATGTCCGCGATGAGCAGCCTGACCGAGTTCGTACCGCAGTCGATGGCGGCGACACGCGTGGTCACGTCGTCTCCCCGGGGACGACGCAGGGTCCGCGCGTCCACCAGGCGCCGGCCGCCGTCACCGTCTCGCGGCCGAACGGATTGCCCCCGGGAACGGCGAGCTCGTAGGCGGCGAGCGCGTGCAGGCACTTCACCCGGTCCGGCATGCCGCCCGCGGACTGGGTGCCGGCCGGCAGCGGCGGCACGCAGGCATCCGCCGCCACGGCGTCCCGCCTGGCCACGTAGTCCCGGTGCGCGCGCTCGTACGCGGCCCGCAGTTCCTGGTCCGCGGCGAGCCGCGCGGTCATCTCGCGCATCAGCCCGGCGGACTCGAGGCCGCTGATCGCGGCGGCGGCCCGCGGACAGGTCAGGTAGTACAGCGTCGGGAACGGGGCGCCGTCGGGCAGCCGGGCCGCCGTCTCCACGACATCGGGCAGCCCGCACGGGCAGCGGTGCGCCACCGACCGCAGCCCGCGCGGCGCGCGGCCGAGCTGAGCGGCGACGACTGCCTCGTCTGAGTCCGAGATCATCGCGCCTTACCGCGGGCTTGGGGCGTCGGCCTTCTGCACCGACTGCCAGAGCTTGGCGTACCACGGATCGGCCACGGTCTGCGGTTTGACGGCGCCCGGCTTCGCGGGCTGGCCCGGAACCACCTGGTAGCACTGCTGCCGCGGGAAGCACATGTGCAGCAGGTCCTCGGCCTGCTGCTCGATGTACCAGGTCTGCGACAGCTTGACATTCTCCTCGCGCAGCGCCTTGACTTGAGCGGCGATGGTCTGCTGCTCGGCGAGCAGCTGATCGATCTGCTGCCGCTGCGCGATGTACTCGCGAACCGGGTAGGCGAGGCTGAGCGCGATCGCGCAGATGACCACGGCGAGCAGCGCGGCGCGCCCGGTCAGCCTGGTAGAGCGCGAGGCCGCCGCCATGGCGGCGGCCTGCGCTGGAGACGGCTGGGCCGGGGGCTGCGCGGGTGCGGCCTGCGTCGGCATGGTCAGACTTTGTTTCCTCAGGCTGTGTTCTCTCAGGCTGTGGTGAACCTCGGGAACGCCGAGGCGCCCGCGTAGCTGGCCGCGTCGGCGAGGTGCTCCTCGATCCGCAGCAGCTGGTTGTACTTGGCGACCCGCTCGCCGCGGGCCGGCGCGCCTGTCTTGAGCTGGCCGGCGTTGGTGGCGACCGCGAGGTCGGCGATGAAGGTGTCGTCGGTCTCGCCGGAGCGGTGGCTGATCATGCAGGCGAAACCTGCGCGGTGCGCGAGGCTGACCGCGTCGAAGGTCTCGCTGACGGTGCCGATCTGGTTCACCTTGACAAGCAGCGCGTTCGCCGACCTCTCGGCGATGCCGCGGCGCAGGCGCTCCGGGTTGGTGACGAACAGGTCGTCGCCGACAACCTGCACCCGGTCGCCAACCGCGGCGGTGAACGTCGCCCAGCCGGTCCAGTCGTCCTCGGACAGCGGGTCCTCGACCGACACGATGGGGTAGGCACCGATCCAGTCGGCGTAGATCGCGGACATCTCATCGGCGGTCTGCGCCTTCCCCTCGAAGAGGTAGGAGCCGCCGGAGTAGAACTCGGTCGCCGCGACGTCGAGCGCGAGCGCGATGTCCCTGCCGGGGGTGAAGCCCGCCTTGCCGATTGCCTCGACGATGAAGTCGAGCGCGGCCCTGTTGTGCTCGAGGTCGGGGGCGAAGCCGCCCTCGTCGCCCACGCCGGTGGACAGGCCGCGCTGCTTAAGCACCGACTTGAGCGCGTGGTAGGTCTCGGCTCCCCAGCGCACCGCCTCGGCGAACGTCGGCGCGCCGATCGGGGCGATCATGAACTCCTGCACGTCCACGTTGGAGTCGGCGTGCGCGCCGCCGTTGAGTATGTTCATCATCGGGACGGGCAGCACGTGCGCGTTGGGTCCGCCGAGGTAGCGGAACAGCTGGAGTCCGCTCGAGTCAGCCGCGGCACGGGCCACGGCCATCGACACGCCGATGATGGCGTTGGCGCCGAGCCTTGACTTGACTGGCGTGCGGTCCAGGTCGATCAGCGCCTGGTCGACGAGCCGCTGGTCGTCGGCCTCGTGGCCGAGCAGCTCGTCCTGGATCTCCTCGGTCACCGCGTCGACGGCCTTGGTGACGCCCTTGCCGCCGAATTCGCTGCCGCCGTCCCGCAGCTCAACCGCCTCGAACGCGCCGGTGGACGCGCCGCTCGGCACGCCGGCCCGGCCGGCAGACCCGTCATCGAGTACGACCTCGACCTCCACGGTCGGGTTACCCCTGGAGTCCAGGATATGCCTGGCATGCACCGCTTCAATCGACGCCACCGTGGCTCCTTGCCTCTGTTTCGTGTCGTTAGGTTCCGGTATGGAGCCTAACGGAGTGGCTCTGGTCTGCTCGCGGCGGCACGCCGACTAGGCGCGCGCGGGCGATTTCATCCGGCCGATCACTGACCGGGTGAGATGCGCTGCCAGATTATGCGTGCCCGCGATGAACCGCATCGACGGGCCGAGACTGAGGGAGGCCGGGGCGCCGGCGAAATACAACCCGGGGACAGTCGATTCGCCGGCCCGAGTCAGTACCGGGTACCCGCTGAGCGTGGCTATGCGCGCCCGGAGTTCTGCGGGCAGGAAGTCCAGATGCGCGATGTCAACGCGGAAGCCGGTGCCGGCGATCACGTGATCGACCTCAAGACTCGGCCTGCCCGGATCGTCAAGCAGCAGCTTCACGCCACTGCCTGTTGCTTCGGCCCGTCGCACGCGGGTTCCGTCCAGTATGTCGATGACACCTTCGACCCGGTCCTTCAGCCACCAGGCACCAAGCGGCCCGAGCACAGTTCGCGCTTTGACGATCCGTACGCCGGCCGGCAGCATGCGGAAGAGACCGGGGGAATTCCACAGCGGGCACTTCCACCCTTCGCAGAGCTTGTTGTTCCTTAGCCTGGTCAGCGGGGTCAGCGGTAGCGGCGCCCCCGTCGCCCAAGCGGGCGGCCGGCGTGCCACGAGCCGCACCTCGCACCCGGCTTCATGCAGCAGGGCAGCCGTTTCAAGCGCCGACGAGCCCGCACCGAGCACCGCTACCTTCCTGCCGCGGAAGCGGTCGAACCGGTGGTGCTCAGAGGTATGAGAGACCAGTTCGGGTGGCAGGCCAGCCAGTTCGGCCGGGATGTGAACGTGCGGCAGGGTCCCCGTCGCGACCACGACGTTCCTTGCCGCAATCGGCTCAGCGTCGGCAAGGGCGATCCTGAATCCTCCGTCCCGTGCCTGGATCTCCGTCACCCTGACGTCACTCACGTCGGGCACCAAATGCTTGATATACCAATCGGAGTAATTGATAAATCGTTCGAGCGACAGCGGTATCCCTCGCCCTATACCCTCGACTCGCTCTGAGCGGCTGTAGCCTGCGAGATCGTAACCGGTTTGCGGGCACGACATGTCCGAGCCGTAAGGCTCCGATTTAAGGAACATGTCGGCCGGCATGTGGGAACGCCAAGTATCCATTGGGCGACCCACGATGACATGGTCGATCCCGCCCCCGCGCAGATGGGTGGAGATCGACAGGCCAAAGGGACCGGCGCCGATGATGAGTACGTCGCTTTCTCGCATCTAACGCTTCCTTTCCACGGCAGATGATCTGCGTTCTCGCATCTTCTGAGATCAAGGAATCTCGTGGCGAGTTGTAGACGTGAGATCCAGGAAGTACCGGCGCTTGCCGCTTCGGCTGCGCTCGATGCTCGCGACATACTCGAATTCAAGCGAGGCCATCGGAATACGCTCCGTGAAGGTGTGCTCGATCGAATCCTTGTCTGCACCCTGGTTGATTATCAAGCGGACAAGCAACTTGCCGACCGCGGTCTGTATGAACTGCAAATCCTGTATCTGATCCCAGAAAGTGCCGTGATCCAAGTCACCGAAAACGTACCCGAAGAGCGAACGCCGACGCCCCACGTCGTCACGGAAGGTCTCCTGCACGCGACCCATGATGGCATCGGCACGCGGGAAATTGTTATTGCCGCACTTGCCCGCGCCGCGGACCGCCAAGTCCTCGGTCTCGTACCGAACGAACTGCGTGCCGATCCTGTTGAACGATGTCGCGACCACACGCTCGCAACCGTCAGTGTCTGACGGCAGGAGTTCCAGCTTTCCATAGGTCGGATAGAAATGGAACCCGAGGCAGTCGCGACAGTAGTAAGCGAGCACCGCGTATTCACTATGCCCATACCAGTGCGCGATACGGAGTCCGAAGTCCGCTTCGAATTGAAGTTGCTGCCCGGCCGGAAACGTCTCGGACGCCGCCATGACACCGCGAACGGGAAGGCTGCGGAATAGCTTCTCCCCTATCAGGTCTATGAACGTATAGAGCGAACTCGGGTATATGTGCAGGAAGAACGGAGGCACCGTGCCAATCCAGCTGCGGAGTTCATCAAGCCGTGACTCTGTAGTCGCGGCGGGGGAGATACTCCAGACGTTCTCCATGCGCTGGAACTGCACTAGGTCGTCGCCGTGGATGTCACCGCCGTACCGGACCCTGAGATCGAACGGAGAGTATCCGATCCCCGACCATATGTCGAACAGGTAGGCGCGCTCTTTCTGGCGTCGCGCGAACGTGTCGGCGCTGAAGCGGAGCGGCTGACCCGAGGTCCCCCCCGTGCGCACGGTGTGCGCGAGCACGGGCAGGTTGTACCGAGTGTAATGGCCGAGATCGCGACGGTAGTCGTCCTTGGTCGTCACGCCGTCGCCATATCTTTTCATGAGCGGATCGACCCGCGACGCGTGGTATTTGGCTATGTCGGCAGCCGACCACAGCTTCGAGCGCTCGATGAGGCGGCGGTGATAGAAGTAGCTGGGCCCGAGCAGAGCCTCTCGTATGTTCGTCATCCAGATACCGTCCAGGACACTGATGGAATTCGGTTCCGAGCACCCCTTGTGTCCGCCTTCACGGCTTAAAGGTTGATTTCTTGCGTCCAGCAGACAGCGAACTGACCGCACCTGATACACGCCGCAGCGGTCCTGTAGTTGCGATTTGATATCGATTCAGGGCCAACCGCGGCGCCCCGTGGGTTTCCGTCGCTGTATCAGGGGCCGCGGACTAATGCTCCCATGGAGCATGAGGGACTTCGTGGCATCCACCACGCACGTGGCCGCGGCGCACAAGGTGATTCCCGGTGGGGGGCACACCTACGCGAAGGGCGACGACCAGTACCCGGCCGGCATGGCGCCCGTCATCAGGCGCGGTGCCGGATGCCGCGTCTGGGACATGGACGGCAATGAGTACATCGAATTCGGCAGCGGATTGCGTGCCAACATCCTGGGTCACGCATTCGAACCCGTGCTGCGCGCGGCACGGGACGCGATGGCCGACGGCGTCAACTTCGTCCGCCCGCATCAGCTGGAACTCACGGCCGCGGAGCGCCTCGTCGACCTGATCCCAAGCGCGGAGATGGTGAAGTTCGGCCTCAACGGCTCGGACGCTACCACCGCCGCGGTGCGCCTCGCGCGGGCGTACACGGGACGGGACCTGGTGGCGGTATGCCGTGATCACCCCTTCTTCTCGACCGACGACTGGTTCATCGGCACCACGGCGATGAACGCGGGTATCCCCGAGGCGATCAGGCGCCTGACCGTCCAATTCTCGTACAACGACCTGCAGAGCCTCGAGGAGCAGTTCACCGCTAACCCGGGGCAGATCGCCGCGGTCATACTCGAAGCCGAGACGGTAGAGCCCCCCGCGCAGGGCTTCTTCGCGGGCCTGCGCTCTCTCTGCGATCGGCACGGCGCCCTGCTAATCCTCGATGAGGCGATCACCGGGTTCCGCTGGCACGAACGTGGCGCGCAGTTCGTGCACGACATCAGTCCGGACCTGTCAACCTTCAGCAAGGGCCTGGCCAACAGCCTGCCGCTCTCGGCGCTTACCGGACGCAGGGACGTCATGTGCCTCGGCGGGTTCGCCGAGCACGCGGACCGGGTCTTCCTGCTATCGCAGACATACGGCGCCCAGCCGTGGGCACTCGCGGCCATGCTGGCGGTCATCGAGACCTGCGTCCGCGATCAGGTCTCGGCACGCCTGCACCAGCTCGGCGCGGAACTGCGCGCCGGCTTCGGCGAAGTGGTCGCGGACGCCGGCCTGTCGGACTATCTCCAGCTACGCGGCAGGGACTGCAACCTCGTCTACGTCGCCCGCGACGCGGCAGGGCAACCGAGCCAGGCGTTCCGCACCCTGGTGCTGCAGGAGCTGCTCGAACGCGGAATCCTCGCGCCGTCCTTCGTGGTCTGCGCGGCGCATGACCCGCTGGCGATCAAGCAGGCCATCGACGCGGTCGCGCAGCTCCTGCCCGCCTACCGGCGCGCGCTCGACGGCGGGGTGGAGAACGTGCTGCGCGGGCGGCCAGTCAGGCCCGCCATCAGGGCGCGCGGGTAACCGAGAGTGGGATGATGGACGAGAAGACTGTTCAGGATTTCTGGCAGAATCATGCCTGCGGAGACGCGCTCGTCGGCGGGCTGCACGATCGTTTCCGCGGCGATTATGAGAAGTTCTTTACCGACTACGATCGGTTCAGGTACGCGTTCGAGAGTCACCTGCCCGCGTGCTTTGATGCCCTGAACGTCGGCGGCAACCGCGTGCTCGAGATCGGCCTCGGCCAGGGCGCCGACTCCGAGAGCCTGATACGGCGCGGTGCCCGCTGGTCGGGCGTTGACCTGACAGCCGAGTCCGTGGAACGTGTCCGTACCAGGCTGACGCTCAGGAACCTTCCGTTCGACGACCTCAAGCAGGGCAGCGTGCTCGGGCTGCCGTTTCCCGACGACAGCTTCGACATGGTCTTCAGCCATGGCGTGCTGCACCACGTTCCCGAGATCAGGCAGGCGGAGCGCGAGATCCACCGGGTGCTTCGCCCGGGAGGCGAACTGGTGATCATGATGTACGCCCGCTGGTCACTGAATTACCTGGTCTCGATCGGGCTGATCAGGCGCGCGGCGCTGCTTGCGGCGTTTCCCCTGGCCAAGGCGGGAATCGTGAAGACGGATCGCGAGTCGGGGAAGCTCGGCGGGCACCTCGATAACGCGGCGAAGATGGGACTCGGACGCTACCTGCGGCTGAAAGAGTTCACGCATTACAACACCGACGGCCCGAGCAACCCGTACGCGCTGGTGTACGATCGCAGGCGGATCGAGCAGGACTTCCCCTCCTTCAAGGTCATCCGCACTTACAAGCGGTATATGCATGCTCCGCCGTTGCCGGTGCACGGGATTCCCGGCCAGGCGCTGCTCGGCTGGCATCTGTGGGCGCACCTGGCACCGCTCGGCAAGGCCGCCGGCCCGCGAGAGAGCGCCGAGTTATGCGGGTAACGCCTGTGCCGCGCATCGCGGATGCCCTGCTGTTCCAGCCCGTGCCGCATGTCGACGAGCGCGGCTTCTTCTCACGGACCTTCGACGCGGCGGTGGCCAGGCAGTCCGGGATCAACCCGGACGGCTTCGCGCAGGACAGCCAGTCACGCTCGGTGCGCGGCGTCGTGCGGGGCATGCACGTCCGCGGCGGCGCGGGTGAGGCCAAGCTCGTGCGGTGCTCCTTCGGCGCCGTCTTCGACGTGATCGTTGACCTGAGGCCAGGCTCGCCCACGTACCGCAACTGGGAGAGCTTCGAGTTGCGCGATACCGAGCAGGTCTCCCTCTACGTGCCTGCCGGCTGTGCGCACGGTTTTCAGGCACTGACCGATCCGGCGGACGTCTGCTACCGGATCGACCGTCCGCACGACCCCGCCGAGGACGTGTCTATCGCATTCGACGACCCCGAGTTTGGCATACCGTGGCCGCTGCCCGTCACCGTCATGTCGCAGCGAGACCGGCGTGCAGCCTCGCTCCCCGAGGCGCTGCGGCTGCTGTCAAGCATGACGGCTGTCAGCACGCCCTTACCAGCGTTAGCGCCTTGAGCAAGGCTCCCCAGCCGTACAGGATCTCGCCCGGTACCGACGACAGCGGCTGTGGCGCGGTCACCACGTAGACTTCTCCGCCGAAGCACCGGCGCAGCAGCATGCGTGCCCGGCTGTCCTGCTCCGCGGTCGTCACAAGCACGACGGAGTGCCAGTGGTACTTAACGGCGAGCCGGGCGGTGAACTCGGCCTCGCCCCTTGTGTTACCCGGATCCGGCTGGAAGCAGATTAGCCGGACCCCCGGCACCGGCGCCGGGCACGGACCGCTGTAGCCGTGCTGGCCAAGCGATACGACAAGCACCGGCGCGTGGCGTTCCCTTGCGAGCCGCAGTGCCACCGCCTCACGACCACCCGGGCCTGCCATCATGACGATGGCGTCGACATGCGACGGCATTCCCTGAGCCGGCCAGACGAGCACTCTGGCCGTCACCGCGGCGAACATCACCGCGAGAGCGAGCACGCCGACGAGTATCCGCCGCCACAAGCGCTGGAAGAGGGCAAACACGGCCCGCGGAGCCCCGCGCAGCACACGACGGCCGTAGGCGGCGGCGTTTTTCATCTAACATCAGACGGTTAGCTGCTCTCCAACGGCACACCGGGCCGGCTGGAGAAGTCAAGTCGCGCCTCATGGCCGCGAAGGGGTTCCGGGCGACGTTCCGCCATGGACCCCGCCGCGCCATCCGCCTGCGCACGATATCCGCGCTTTGCCGGGCGCGGGAAGCGCCCATTGGTCCTGTCCGCCGGATCGGGGTCCGCGACCAGCAGCCCGGTGACCTCGCCACCGTAGGCAGCCGTGGCCATCGCCAGCCTGGCCAGTTGCTCCGCCGTCGCGGCACCCGCGCTGACGCCGAGAACGGCCGTCGGCGTCGATTCGGCGACCTGCGGTTTCTCTCCGTCGGCGACCGCGACGACGAGGACCAGTTTCTCCCCGGGCCGCGCGGCGGCCTCCGCGGTGCCGGCCGCGGCGGTCCGCAAGCAGCGCGTGCGCTTGGCCGATCCGTCAGGGACGGCGCACGCGGTATAGAGCGCGGCGGTCTCGTTGCTGCCTGGCTGGATGCCGACTACGAGCAGGGTGGGGATGTCGAGTGACGCGGCGAAGGTCGCCAGCTGCGGGCCGAGGGCAAGCGCCGCCTGGTCGGCGGGCAGCGAAAGCACGGTGACCGATAGGGCGCCCTCGGCGTCCCCGGCCTCCGCGGTGACACCCAGCTCGAGCAGAGCCTGACGCAGCCGCCACGCGTCCACGGCACCAGGCTGGTAGTCATCGATCAGCCGCGCCCAGTCAGCCGCCTCGCGTGGACGCGCCGCGGAAACCGCGGCGAGCACGGGGACGCTGATCGCGTTGGCCATATCGTCGAGTGCGAAGAGCCTGCCGGAGCGGCGCCTGATGACGATCGCCGTTACCGTCCCCGCTACGAGGCCAGCCAGCGCACCGAGGGCAGCGTCTATGGCATCCTGCGCCTGCGCTCCCGTTCCCGGCGCCGCGAACGCCGGCTGCAGCAGGTGGGCCATGATGTGGCCGGCCGGGCTAGCGGGATTGCGCACGTACCCGACGTAGCTGTCGGCGACCGCGTTTGCGGCGCTATTCGACTGATCCGCGGACCCGCTAGCCACGCTGACGGAGATGATGCCGACGGCGAGGCTTTGCACATTCAGCCGGTCCTTAAGCTGCTGCAACGAAATCGACGGATGAATCGCGGGCAGCGCTCGGGAAAGGACCGGCTCACTGCGGACGATGACGACCTGCGTGGCCGTCTGCTGCGCTTTACCCGGCAGCACGACGAGCGCCGTGCTTGTGACAAGCGGAGGGTGGAGCGCCGAGAAGGCAAAACCTATTACCAGGCCAGCGACGGTCACCGCGCCGACAAGAATCCGGTGCCGCCGTACGATCTGCACGACCTGCCTGGCGTTGAGGGATCGCTGACTCATCTGCCCTCCCCACGGAGATCCGATGGCTCACACGGACGGGTCGCGCCCGGACCATCATACGTTTTGCCGAAGTACGGGCGCGTCACGAGATCACCACCGATTCCGGTTCATGACTCGCGTTGCCATCGGTGAATTCAACACGCGTGATCAGATGCAAAGATGCCCGCGCGCGAGCAGTTCCCACGAGTGTGGTGGCTGCCTCCCGCCTGCCGAGGCCCGCCGAGTACCAGCCGAGAATCGGATCGGTCTCACCACGGTGCGCAGACCAGTCGAGCGAGGCGGGAAGCCGCAGCAGGGCCGACCCGGATACTGGCGCATGCGGCCAGCTCAGCTTCGCTTCGGTGCCTGACAGGTGCACCCGCACCAGCGGGCCAAGGTGGAACGCGACCCTGACGTCGTGTCCCGCGGCGTTCACCACGTCCGCTATCTCGATGGCACGCGACCCGGGGTCGAGCCAGACCGACCGCTGATGCCCCGCGGGCGGCCTGAGCGCGGCGTACCCGTCATGGGCCGCGGTCCACCTGTATTCGGCGTCCGCTTCGCCAATTTCCCACGCATGGGCCTGGCGCTGCCACATGAACGGACCGCCATCGACCGACTGGCTGCGCCCGGATATTTCAACCGTGTTGTGCGCGATGGTGGAGCGGAAGTAGGAACGCCAGGCGGGCTCGCCGTGATAGCAGTAGGTACCGGGATCGGCCAGGATGTCGACGCCGCCATAACGCAGCTCGACCGAGAGCGCGTCGGCGTGGGCGTGGGCGGCGATGCTGAGGAAGCCGTGCGGGCCGCCGTCACAGCGGCACCATATCTCCGGAGCGCCCGGCCCGGCGCTGCGCAGGATCGCGATGCCCGCGTCCGCGAACCGGGACGGCCGCCTCGCGGGCCGTGCCGCGATCTCGTGCCTGCCACCGGCAAGCGCGCCTGTCAGCGCGCTCCCGGCATCGTGAGCTACCTCCGGCCACCAGTCGAGCCTGCCGAACAGCGCCTCACCAAGCGCGAGCAGCGCCGGCCACCGGTTGTGTTCTGGTGCGTCGAGCAGCACGACGCGCCCCTCGTCGGAATCTGCCTGGCGCGGCGGCTGCAACCGCTCATCGACGAGCGCGGCCATGCCGTCCACCATCGCGCACAGTCGCTGCCAGGTCGCCGTGCCGAGCGGATGGCCGGCCAGCTGAGCCTCCACCGCGGCGAACATGCCCAACTCCGCCACGAATCCGTGATAGTCGGACGCGAGCTCCCTGTTGATCCCAGAGGGAAAGGTGTTGTGCTCGAGTTCGCGTTCGAGCAGGCGGGCGGCGCCGCGCCGCCAGCGCTCGCTCTCGTCGAACCATGGGAACGCGCAGCAGGCCGCGAGCTGTCCCGCCGCCTCCGCGATCACGTGGTTGTTCGCGGACGAACCGCGGCTCTGATGCGCGGCGAGGAATTGCTGGTGCCAGCGGATCTGGTGCAAAGCCAGGTCGTTATGCTCGAAGAGGCCTGCGACGCCTGCCCAGTCGTCAAGCAGCCGCCTGATCCAGGCGAAGTTGAGCAGCCGGATGCCGATCTCGATCCCGCTCGTCCAGTTCACCCCCGACAGGAACGGGTTCTCCAGCCACCAGGATCTCAGCTGGCCGGCCACCCGCTGCGCGTAAGCCTCTTCCTTGGTGAGGTACCACGCGACCGCGAGCAGCGTGAGGTGCTGGAGCCTGTTGACCTCCCAGACCTGCTTGATGTTGCCGACCCGGCCCTCGTCGCGGTGGTTCAGTGCGAAGGCGCACTCGTCAGGCGCGGATCGCCGCCCTGTCACCGGGTCAAGGAACCAGTCCGGGCGCGCCAGATCGGTCCTGACGACGCCGAGCGTCTCCCATTCGCCTTGCAGCAGCCTGGCCGCGTCGGCGATGATCGCCTTCCGCGCGCGCTCGGGCACGGCAGCGTCAGCCCCAGGCGGAAGCACGGCGGTAAACCGCCGGTCGCGCCGTGGCAGCGGCCTGACAGAAGCCAGCTGGTCCCGGCGCACCTGCCGGCGTGACCACGCCCGCCGCAGCGCCTGTTCGCGCACGCGCCAGGCAACCTCGGCGGCGGACATCGCGCCGAGACGGCGCACATACCAGCCGAGCCTCGCGGTGCTTGATCCGCTCACACGCGCTCCGGCCGTCCGCTGAGCAGGCTCTCGCCCACCGCGATCGTGGCTCGTGTGGTGGCAAGCAGGGTAGCGATGCCAATCGGCATCGGGCCGCCGGTCGCGACGGCCTCGACGAACCGCGCCATCTCGGCGGCCTGACCCTTGTCCTGGCCGCCGCGTGCCCGCGTGGCCGACCTGCCGCGCGCGCTCCACACGGTGGCGGACTTGAAGTTGTCGAGCCGGGCACTGCGGCCGCCGCCTGGGGCGGCCATCGTTTCCTTGGGGAAGCGGGCGCTACCCCCGGTAAGGTAGGCGATGGTGCCCGACGCGCCGTTGGCGAACCGCAGGCTAGCCTGTACGTCGCCCTTCTCAGGGCCGGGTGCCGCGTAGACTTCCTCGACCGGGCTGTCCGCCCACCAGCTCAGCGTGTCGATGAAGTGGCCGCCCTCCCCGGCGAACCGTGATCCCTCGGCGTCCTCGTTGAGGTACCAGCTGTCCTTGGCCAGCGGGCCAGCGTTGACCAGGTACCGGGTGGCGGCGGTGTCCGCGGCCAGGCCGAAGTCCCTCCGCATCGCGGTGAGCAGCGGCGCGAAGCGCCGGTTGAAGCCGACCATCAGCCGGTCGTTGCCCGTTCTCTCGACCGCCTCGGCGATCTGGTCGGTCTCCGCGCGGGTCAGCGCGAGCGGCTTCTCCACGTAGACGGCCTTGCCGGTCTCAAGCGCACGGCAGACCAGGCGGGCGTGCGTGGCGTGCCTTGTGACGATGAAGATGGCGGCGAGCGAATCGTCCTCGAACACCGAGTCGGCGTCGGTGGACGCCATCGCGAAGCCGAACTTCTTCTGCGCGTTGATCGCGGAAAGCGACCTGGTGGTGGCGACGTGCGCGAGGCTGACCGTCGGCAGCTTGGCCAGGTGCGGCAACAGCATGGAGCTCGCGTAGTTGCCAGCACCGACAAAGCCGACAGCAATCCGATCCCTGGCACCAGCGGAGTTAGCCCGAACGGCCGGTGTCTTCGCGCTGGGGAGCACCAGCTTCGTCGCCGGAGCCGGTTCGTCGTCGGCGGGTGCCTGGTACTCGAGCAGCACGCCGATCGCCTTGAGCGCGCCGGTCTTGAGGTCGTCGTAGACCCTGGCCGCTTCGGCCATCGGGAAGACGCCGTCGATGAGCGTCCCCACCTCGAGCTCGTTGCGTGCGACCAGGCTGAGGAAGGACTCCAGGTTTCGCTTCTCGGTCCACCGGACGTATCCGGCCGGGTAGTCGACCCCGTCGAGCTCGTATCTCGTGTCGTACCTGCCCGGCCCGTAAGAGCGGGAGAACCGGACGTCGAGTTCCTTCTCGTAGTACGCGTTCCACGGCAGGTCGAGCTTCATCTTGCCGATGTCGACGATGCGGGCCCGGTCGCGCGCCAGCTTCACGGCCGCCTCGACCGGGCCGTTGGAGGTGCCGCCCGCGGCGAGGAACACATGGTCCGCACCCCGCCCGCTGGTGATCTTGGCGAGTTCGGCGAGGATGGCATCCAGGTCATCGGGTGACCCGCAGGCGACAGCACCCGACTTCTCCGCGAGGCGGCAGCGCGCGGCCACCGGGTCAATGCCAACCGCCTGGACGCCGGCCGCCGCGAGTAGCCGGACGACTAGCTGCCCGATCAGGCCGAGCCCGATCACCGCCGCGGTCTCGCCAAGTTGCACCTCGGCACGGCGCACGCCCTGCATGGCGATGGCGGCCACGGTGGCGAAGGCGGCGTGCTCGGGCAGCACCCCGGCAGGAACGGCGGCGCACAGGTTGACAGGGACCCAGTTGTATTCGGCGTGCAGCGCCTGCTCATTGCCGGCGCAGGCGACAAGCTGGCCGACCTTGAACTCCTCCGCGCCCTTGCCGACCTCGGTGACAATCCCGCACAGCGAGTAGCCAAGCGGCGTGTAGGAATCGAGCTTGTTCATCACCTTCTTATAGGTGGTGACAACGCCCTGCTGCTGCACCTGGTCCAGCACCTTCTTGACCTGGTCGGGCCTGGCCCTGGCCATGCCAACCATCGACATGCTTGCCTCGGAGACTTTCATCATCTCCGTGCCCGTCGAGATGAGAGAGAACAGGGATCGCACGAGGACGCCGCCGGGACGGCAAGTCGGGGCGGGCACCTCAAGCACCACCAGTTCTCCCGACTTGTAGTTCTGGGCTATCTGCTTCATTGATTCCCTTTGTTAGCGGCAAGAGTGTTACATCGATACGCCGGCGGCCCGCACCTGGCGATACCACAGCTCCATCGAAAGCAGCTGCCAGATCTGCTTCGCGTAGTCCTCGCGGCCTGCCTGCTCGTCGGCGATAAGCCGGAGCAGCGCCTGCTTGCGCAGCATCCCAAGTTGCACGAGCTCGCCGCCGACAAGCAGGTCGTCGATCATCTCCCTGAGATCGTTGCGAACCCAGGCACGCAACGGCGCGCCAAAGGACGCCTTGGGCCGGTGCACGATCTCGCGCGGCAGCCAGTTTTCCGCTGTGGCCTTGAGCGCCGCCTTCTGGGTATTGCGGCGGATCTTGTCCCGGCCGGCCAGCGCGAATGCCGCCTCGGCGACGTGCTTGTCGACGAACGGAACCCGCACTTCAACCGACGCCGCCATGCTTGCCCGGTCGGTATAGGCGAGGTTGAGCCCGGACATGAACAGCCGCGTGTCAGCCAGGCACATCCGGTTGACCTCGTCGCTCAGTGCGTTGTCGTCATATACGGCCGCGTGCTCATCGATGATCTCACCGACATACTGATGAAGATCACCGCCGAGGAGAGTGAGCAATTCCGCTGGGTCGTACAGCGTGTAGCTCCGCCGGAATGCCGCCTCTTCAGGCAGTTCCGCAAACGTCATGAACCGCTTGGCCCAGCGCGAGTAGCGCAGGCCCCGGCCTCCGATGCTCACCGGGAGATGCGCCGCCGCGAAGCGCGCTGATCCGCGGACTGGCCCAGGCAGCCTGCGGAAACGCCCTGCCATGAGGCAGGCGAGGTGCTTGCGGTAACCGCCGAACAGCTCGTCGGCTCCCATTCCCGACAAGACCACCTTGACACCGCGCTCACGCGCGGCCGCGCACATAAGCACGGTGTTGATCGCCGCCGGGTCGCCGATCGGCTCGTCAAGGATGTCGATGATGCGGGGCAGCAGGTCGGCTATGTCGGGCGAGATCTCGATCTCGTGCAGGCGGATGCCGAACTGTGCCGCGACCTTTCTCGCGTAGACGGCGTCGTCGGGCATCGCCTCGAGCTTCTGGTCCTCCGGGCGGAAGGTGATCGTGTACGCGTCAAGGGCGTTCAGCTCACGATGCGCCAGCACGGTGACGATGCTGGAGTCGAGCCCGCCGGACAGGAAGCTCGATACCGGGACATCGGCCACGAGATGCGCGGTGACGGACTCCTCGAGCACCGCCTTCAGGTCCATGGCCGGCCGCGCGGCCGCCGCGGCGGCCACGTCCTGGACACGCCAGTACGATCTGACCGTGGGCGGCGCGCCTGGCCTGACGGTGAGCCAGCTGCCCGCGGGCAGCTTGTGCACCCCCATCATGGTGCAGCGCTGCTCGGGCACCCAGTAGTAGAGCATCGACGCGACGAGCGCACCTGGTTCGATCCGCAGCTCGTTGCCGAGCGCCGCGAGGATGGCCTTCAATTCAGAAGCGAACACAAGGCCGTCGCCGCGTTGCAGGTAGAAGATCGGCTTGATCCCCAGGGGATCGCGGGCCAGGACGAGTTCGCCGGTCGCCGTGTCCGCCAGCGCGAACGCGAACATGCCGCGAAACCGGTCAAGCGAGCCCGGGCCCCAGTGCCGCCAGGCCTCAAGCACCACCTCGGTGTCCGAGGAGGTGACGAAGGTGGCTCCGGCGGCCACCAGTTCCGCGCGCAGCTCCTTAAAGTTATAGAGCTCGCCGTTGTATATCAGCGTCAGGTTGCCCTTGCGCAGTGGCTGATCGGCCGCCGCGGAGAGATCGATGATGGACAGCCTGCGATGTCCTAGGTGTACAGAGACCCGCTCGTCCTCGTGGCTCCAGATGCCCCCAGCGTCCGGACCGCGATGAACGATGCGGTCGGTCATGACGTCGACCACCTTGCGGCCGTCCGTCTGCTGATAACACCCGGCGATTCCGCACAAGACTCAGTCACCCACTCCAGATCCGGGATTACCGGTGAGCTGCCCGTAAACGCCAAGGTAGGCGCGGACCTGATGGTCCCAGGCGAGTTCTTCCTCGACTCGCTCCCTGCCGATCTTGCCGAGTTCGGCGCGGGTCGCCGCGTCATCCATGAGCTCAACGACCGCCTTGGCGTACTCGCGGACGTCGTTGGGCTTGACGTACACCGCGGCCGAGGCGGCCGAGACTCTAGTCTCCAGCAGGTCGAAGGCAACCACAGGAAGCTCGAATGACATGTACTCCATCGTCTTGTT
>Ga0134128_10004298_pt1 | contig 17457 bp, 21 predicted proteins | sample KB31754_FD_96462 | JGI IMG/M metagenome (GOLD analysis project Ga0134128, IMG submission 96462) | Terrestrial soil microbial communities with excess Nitrogen fertilizer from Kellogg Biological Station, Michigan, USA - KB3-175-4 | ecosystem: Environmental > Terrestrial > Soil > Unclassified ... | reverse complement strand
GCGGGCAGACCTCGCCCTTCGACAAGCCCAGGGCGAGGGGCCCGCGTGCCCCTATGGTGAGTTGGGCGATGAGGAGACCACGATGAAAGCCATCGGCTATTGTACGCCCGGCCCGGTCGACCGGGTGGATTCGCTGGTCGAAGCCGAGCTGCCCGATCCGGTGGCGACCGGTCGCGACCTCCTGGTCAGGGTCGAGGCGGTCTCGGTCAATCCGGTCGATACCAAGCAGCGCGCGGCGGCGCCCGCACTCGATGGTGCCCTGCGCGTGCTCGGCTATGACGCGGCGGGCACCGTCGAGGCCGTCGGACCCGAGGTGACGCTGTTCCGGCCGGGCGACAAGGTCTTCTATGCCGGCTCGATCCGCCGTCAGGGCTCGAACGCCGAATTGCAGCTCGTCGACGAGCGGATCGTCGGACCGGCGCCGGCCTCCCTTTCGGCGGCCGAGGCGGCCGCTTTGCCGCTGACCGCGCTCACCGCCTGGGAAATGCTGTTCGACCGGCTCGACGTCCGCCGCCCGGTGCGGGGCGGGGGCAACGCCATCCTCGTCATCGGTGGCGCCGGTGGTGTGGGCTCGATCGCGATCCAGCTCGCCAAGCGCGTCGCCGGCCTGTCGGTGATCGCCACGGCCTCGCGGCCGGAAACGGCCGACTGGGTTCGCGCCCTCGGCGCCGACGCGGTCGTCGATCATTCCAAATCGCTGGCGGCCGAGGTGAAGGCGCTCGGCGTCGCGCCGGGTTTCGTCTTCGCCACCACGGAAGCGGAGCGGCATTTCGGCGAGATCGTCGAGCTCATCGCGCCCCAGGGCCGGCTCGGCGTCATTTCCGGCATCGGCAAGGCTGATGCGAACCGGCTGAGCGGCAAGGCGATCACGCTCTGCTTCGAGCTGATGTTCACCCGGTCGAGTTTTTCGACCCCCGACATGATCGAGCAGCACAACCTGCTCGCCGAAGTCTCCCGCCTTGTCGACGCGGGCACGCTCAGGACCACGCTGGGCGAGAATTTCGGCCGCATCACCGCCGAAAACCTCAAGCGCGCCCACGCCTTCGTCGAGAGCGGCAAGGCAAAGGGCAAGGTCGTACTGGAAGGCTTTTAAGGCGAGGTCGGGCGAGATCGCCGGCGTCAGGCGGCGGCCGGCGCCCTCAGCAGCGGCGCGATTTCCCCGCCAATCGCTTCTGGTGTCACCTCCGGCCCGAAGCGGCGGATCACCTGGCCGTCACGGCCGACGAGGAATTTCGTAAAATTCCATTTGATTGTCTCGGTGCCGAAAATTCCGGGCGCGCTCGACTTGAGGAACTTGTAGAGCGGGGCGGCATTCGTGCCGTTCACCTCGACCTTGGCGAAGATCGGGAAGCTCACCTCATAGGTCGTCGAGCAGAAGCTGGCGATTTCGTCGGCCGATCCCGGTTCCTGCCCGCCGAACTGGTTGCAGGGAAAGCCGAGCACGGCAAGCCCGTCATCCTTGTGGGCACGCCAGAGCGCCTCGAGCCCGCTATATTGGGGCGTGAAGCCGCATTTGCTGGCGACGTTGACGATGAGGACGAGCTTGTCGCGATAGGCAGACAGCGGCTGCGGCGTGCCGTCGAGCAGCGGTGCGGTGAAATCGTAAAGCGAAGCCATGCGAAACTCCGGCAGTGTGATGGGCGCCGGCAGCCGCCGGCAACGACCCTCATAGCAGGCGCAGCGGTAAAAACGGTCAGAGATGTGTTGACTGCCATACAAAAATCCGCGAGCGCCGATAGCCTTGGGCGGTGCGAACGGCGATCAATGCGGCGCGCCCGCCGGCGCCGGTCAATGAAAGGAAGGTAACTTGATGATTCGCAAGGTGATTGTCGTACTGGCTCTGGTGGCATGCGGGTTGTCGATGGGCCCGGCCTTCGCGGCCGGCGAGGGCAGGGCGAACGACTATCTGCTATCGCTGTCGCCGGCGCGCCAGGCGCAGATGCTGGGGCAGGCAGTGGGCAGCACCTGTACCGGCAAGACAGCCTTCTTCATGGGCATCGGTGTTCCCAACTTTCCCAAGCGCCAGGCGCTGTGGAGCGTCAAATGCACCAACGGCGCCACCTATGCCGTCAAGGTGAACCCCAATGGCGCGTCCCAGGCGATCGAATGCACGGTGTTCACCAGCATGGACGGCTTCGCCTGCTTCAAGAAGATCCAGGTCAAGAAGCAATGATGCCTGCCGCCATGAGCGCATGAAGCGGGATTGAGTCTTCGCCCGCGCTGTGGGAGAGGGGACCGCCGCGGGCGTGATGGAATGGTAGACATACGGGACTTAAAATCCCGAGAGGGTATCCTCGTGCGGGTTCGAGTCCCGCCGCCCGCACCAGCTTAGGGCCGCTCAGGCGGCCTTCGTGCGCTTTTCCGTGGCAAACAGCAGCAGGGCCAGCACGCCCAGCGCGCCGCCGCCGATGGCTGTCGCCGTCCAGCCGCCCCAATGATAGCTGGCGGTGGCGATGGTCGAGCCGAGCGCGCCGCCGATGAATGAGGTGGTCATGTAGATGGCGTTGATGCGGCCGCGCATGTGCGGGGCGAGCGAAAAGATCACGCGCTGGCTGACCACCTGATTGAGCTGCACGGCGGCATCGATCAGGATCGCCAGCACCACGAGCAGCGCCAGTGCGCCAGCCGACGCCGCCCAGCCCGTGGCGAAGAAGCCGATGGCGACCATCGCCATGGCCGCCGCGGTTGCCGGGCCGACGAGGCCCCGATCGGCGAGACGGCCGGCGATCGGGGCGGCGAGAGCGCCCCCGGCGCCAGCCAGCGCGAACAACGCAATGTTTTGCTGGCTCAGGCCGAAGCGGTCGGCGAGCATCAGCGGCGCGGCGGTCCAGAACATGTTGAAGGCGCAAAACATCAGGGCCTGATAGGCCCCGCGGCGGCGCAGCACGGGTATGTCACGGGCCAGCCCCACCATTGAGGCGAGGATTTTTCGATAGCTGAGCCCGCCCTGCGGCACGTAGCGCGGCATCAGCCGGAACAGCGCCATGCCGATCGCCACCATGAGGACGGCCGACAGCCAGAACACCGAGCGCCAGCCGAAACTCGAAGCGACGAAGAGCGAGAGCGGGCGGGCGATCAGGATACCGGTCAGCAGGCCGGCCATGACGTTGCCCACGGTGCGGCCGCGCTGCGCCTCGGGCACGAGATGGGAGACGAACGGTACCAAAACCTGCGCGCCCGTCGAGCCGAGCCCGATCACCAGTGAAGCGATGAACAGCGGCGCGGCACTGGGCGAAATGGCCGCTCCAGCCAGCGCCAGCACCGTCACGCCCATGGCGATCAGCACCAGCTTCCGGCTTTCGACGAGATCGGCGAGGGAGACGAGGAAGAACAGGCCGAGCGCGTAGCCGATCTGGGTGACGCTGACGAGCGTCCCGGCAAGACCCGGACGAATGCCGATCTCGGGCCCGATCTCGGCGATCAGCGGCTGCGCGTAGTAGAGGTTGGCGGCCAAAGCGCCGGTCGCAATGCCGATGACGGCCAGCAGCAGCCGGGACGGGGCTCGTGCCCCGTGCGCGGCGGCTGGTGCCGAACCGTCCGGCGTCGCGTTCAGCCCGGTTTCAATCGACGTCATCGAACTAATCCTGAGTCTGCATGCCTGTGTGAGTAGGCGGGACGTTCGCCTGAAGGTGTCGCCATAAGGGCCGATGATCGGCGCGAATAGGTCGCGGCAGGCTGTTTGCGCCCTTGCGAGCCGCGCCGCAACCCCTTCCAACCGCTCAAAACTTCGGCCATCATCCCATAGTCAAAGGAGGCGGCATGCTCATCAGGCGCGAGGTGCTCGAGGCGATTCTGGCCGGTCGTATCGATCTGCAGTTCCGGCGCTGGAGCCGGCCGACCGTCAAGCCGGGCGGTACGCTAAAGACAAAGCTCGGTCTCATGAGAATCGGCCGTATCGACGACATGCGGCCCGAAGATGTCAGCCTCGCCGACGCAAGGCGAGCCGGTTTTGACGATCTGGCCGATTTCCGCAAATGGCTCGGCACGATGAAGGAGGGGCCGCTGTTTCAGCGCATCGAGATTTCCCCGGCCGACGACAGCCCCGCCGATTGACGGCGCCGGTCCGGGCTATTGGGCGTTCAAATGCGGAGGTCGACACAATGCTCGGGCGATTCGGCAAGGCTTTCGCGCTGGCGGTGCTGGTTCTCGGCTCGGCGTCGCTTGGGCCGCTGGCCACCGTGGCGCCCGCGCTGGCGCAGAGCGCCTGCATGCGCTGGAACGCTGCCGGCGAGCAGGATTTTTCGCGTGCGAGGGTCAGCAAGACCAACCTCACAGCGACCGCCTGCTCGTCCACTACCGATGATTCGACCGCCGTCGGCGTCCAGTGCCCCGGCAGGCCGCAAATCCGCTACTATCCGGGCGGCGATGCCCCGGCGGCGATCGCCAACCGGACCAGCGTTGCGATGACCTTTGCAGTCGGTGACGACGCCACGGTCAAGACCATGCGCTATGACGCGCTGAATGGCGTGTTCTCGGCGCCGATCAGCGCGACCGATCCGGTTCTGTCGCTGCTGGTGTCGGGTGGCCCGCTCGATGTGACGAGCGACCTCCTTGGCGCCCATCGCTTTCGCCTGATCGGCTCGACCACGGCGATCGGCGCGGTATTCGCCGCCTGCCGCGTCAATGCCGCCATTCTCACGCCGCTCCCGCGCCGCCGGCCGGACTCCTCCGGCGATCAGTGAATCGGGGAAGCTGACCGGGATGCTTGGCATTTCGATGTCTGCACTATTTTCGATTCTTTGCGGGGGAACCTAGCCAGCGGCTTGCCGTTTAGGATCGTCACAAACAGCAGGAGGCTCTCATGGACAAGGATCGTATCGACGGCGCCGGCAAGCAGGTCAAGGGCGCCATCAAGGATGCAGCCGGCAAGGTCACCGGCGATCGCAAGCTGCAGGCCGAGGGCAAGGCGGATAAGGCCGTGGGCAAGGTCCAGAGCGAAGTCGGCAAGGCCAAGGATGCCGTCCGCGACGCCGTGAGGCGCTAGGCTTCCACGCAGCAAAAGGCCGCCCACCGGGCGGCCTTTTGCTGCGTGCCTCCCGGGATTCGCCATCTGAGCAAATTCGGTTAAGGCCTTGAAAGCTGAGCCATTGCGCTTGCCTTGAGGGGGGCGCCTGTGTCAACTGCCCCACCACTCTGGATTTGCCCCGACATCGCATGGCAGTTGCAAAAAACTCCCGACTGACGCTCGTCTGCATCCTTGTCACCATTCTGCTCGACATGATCGGGCTGGGCATCATTGTCCCGGTTCTGCCCGAACTCATCGAGCAGTTGACGGGCAGCGGGATTGCGCAGTCGGCGGTCGAAGGCGGCTACCTTGTCTTCGTCTATGCGTTGATGCAGTTCCTGTTCTCGCCCGTGCTCGGCAACCTGTCGGACCGCTACGGTCGCCGGCCCGTCCTGCTGCTGTCGCTGGTCGGGCTCACCATCGACTATACGCTGATGGGGTTCGCGCCGGCCATCGGCTATATCTATTTCGGTCGCCTGCTGTCGGGCATTTCGGGCGCCGCCGTGGCGACTGCTACCGCCTATATCACCGACATCTCGACGCCCGATAAGCGGGCGCAGCGTTTTGGGCTGATCGGCGCGGCGTTTGGGCTCGGCTTCATCATCGGGCCGGTGATCGGCGGCGAACTAGGCCAGTTCGGCCCTCGCGTGCCGTTCTATGCCGCGGCATGCCTCGCGGCGGCGAATTTCCTCTTCGGCCTTTTTGTGCTGCCGGAGAGCCTGCCGAAAGAGCGGCGCCGCCATTTCGACATTCGCCGCGCCAACCCGTTCGGCGCGTTGACCTCGCTTCGCCGCTACCCCGTCGTGCTGTGGCTGCTTTTCGGGCTGTTCCTGCTCTCGCTGGCGAGCCAGGCCTTCCCCTCGGTCTGGAACTTTTTCACCATCGAGGTGGTGAACTTCTCCTCCGCCCAGATCGGCCGCTCGCTCGGCGCCTTCGGCATTGGCTTTGCCATCAGCCAGGCCTTTTTGATCGGCCCGCTGGTCAAACGTTTCGGTGAATGGACAACCGTGCTGCTCGGCCTTGCCGCGGCCGCCGTTGCCTTCATGGGCACGGCGTTCATTCATACCCAGTTCGGGCTCTATGGCTTCCTGATGGTCGGCGCGCTGTCGGGCCTTGCGGCACCCGGCATCAACAGCCTCCTGTCGCGGCAGGTGCCGGACAACCAGCAGGGCGAACTGCAGGGCGCGGTCAACGCCACCAATTCGCTGGCGGCGATTATCGGCCCGGTGGTTGCGACGCAGCTCTTTTCCTATTTCACCGTCGCCGACAAAGGCCAGCCCGGTTATTTCCCCGGCGCGCCGTTCATCGGCGCCGGCATTACCGTCGTGCTGTCGGGGATAGTTTTCATTTACACCGCCTGGCGCTACGATCTGATGCACCGGCCGAGCGTCGCGACCAAGCCGCATCATCGGCCCGACATGGCGCCACCCGGCCAGCAGGCGACGCCGCCTTACGATGAGCCGATAGACGCCGAGTCGAAATGATGCTGATCCGCGCTGCCGCCGCTGACGAATGGCCAAAAATCTGGCGCATGATGGAGCCGATCGTACGGGCCGGCGAAACACTGGCGCTGCCCCGCGATGGCACCGAGGAGCACGGCCGCGCCTATTGGTCGTCGCCGGAAAAGCGGAACTTTCTGGCGGCCGATGGCGACGAGGTGCTGGGCACGAGCTACATCCGGCCGAACCAGCAGGGTGGTGGCGCCCATATCGCCAATTGCGGCTATCTCACCGCCGAAGCGGCGCGGGGCAGGGGCGTGGCGCGGGCGCTTTGCGCCCATTCGATCGACTACTGCCGGCAAGCCGGGTTCGCCGCGATCCAGTTCAACTTTGTCGTCTCGACCAATGAGCCGGCCGTCCACCTCTGGCATGATTTCGGCTTCGACGTGCTGGCGCGTCTGCCGAAAGCCTTCGACCACCCGCGGCTCGGCCTGGTCGACGCGCTGGTGATGTGGAAGACGCTGTAGCCCCCTAGCCGTCCTTGCCGCGGTCCAGCATGGCGACGGCGCCGGCGGCCAAAAGGAAGGCTGCGGCAATCGCCGCTTCCTGCCCGGTTAACGGGAGTCTGAACGGCAGTTGGGTGCGAAAAAGGGCGATGAGCCCGCTCAGCACGCCAACAAGGATCAGCAATAGCCCAAATGTTCGCAACGCCAGCACCTGTCCGACCTAGGAAGGTGTGAACACCATAGACCAATTCGCCCAATATTGGGAGCGGCTTGCTCGCGGATACTTAGCGCCGGCTCCAGATCAGCGCGATAATGCCAAGAAGCACAAAGGTCGCGCCGGCATAGCGAGAGTCGTCGCTGCCGACAGGAATCACAAAGGGCACGAGTTCACGATAGATCGGAAGCGTGTAGGACAGCGCTCCCAGCAACAGCAGCAACAGCCCAAACGTGCGCATGATCGGCCTCGATCCTCGCAAGAATCTTTGCCAGCCGGCCTGATGCCTGGACTCGGCGACGTCCGATAATGTACGCGCTAATTACTTCCCGATTGTTGAAGGCCAGGTACCGTGCTGCTCGCCGGGGCGGTCGGTCAACTCAAAACCGTGGGCGCCGAAGAAGTCGCGCAGCCCCTGGATCAGGTTGGCGGTGCCCAGAGCCATGCGGTAGCTGTCGAAATAGCTGAGCGACGCCGAGAGGCAGACGAGCGGGAATTCGCCCAACGCGCCCGCCGCCACCACTTTGCGCAGCGAGGGGTGGGCGCCCTTCATGATCGTAACGAAGTCCGGCGCGACGAGGAGGTTCGAGACCGGCCCCTTGTTGAAGGCGGCGGTGATCTGGTCGAGGAAACCGGAGCGAATAATGCAGCCGGCGCGCCAGATTTTGGCGATTGTCGGCATCGGCAGGTTCCAGCCGTTTTCCTCCGACGCCCTGGCCATCACCGCAAAGCCCTGTGCGTAAGAGACCAGCTTGCCGGCGAGCAGGGCCTTTTCGAGGTCATCGAGCGTGAGGTTTGCCTTGCCCGCGCTGCGCTTGCCGTAGAGCGCCTCGGCGGCGACGCGCTCATCCTTGAGCGCCGAAATCGAGCGCGCCGCCACGGCGCCCTCGATCGCTGTCGCCGGCACCGCCAGTTCCTGCGCGGCGATTGCCGACCAGCGGCCGGTGCCCTTCTGGCCCGCCTTGTCGAGGATCAGTTCGACCAGTGGCTTGCCGGTCTTCTGATCGACGGCCGCCAGCACGTGACCGGTAATTTCGATGAGGTAGGAGTTGAGCGGTCCCTTGTTCCACTGCTTGAAGACTTCCGAGCAGGCGACTGGATTCATGCCCAATCCGTCGCGCATCACGCCATAGACTTCGGCGATCATCTGCATGTCGCCATATTCGATGCCATTGTGGATGGTTTTGACGAAATGGCCCGCGCCGCCCTTGCCGAGATAAGCGCAGCAGGGCTCGCCCTTGTATTTGGCGGCGATGGCGGTCAGCACCGGCTCTGCATTGTGCCACTGCTCCTCTGAGCCGCCGACCATGATCGAGGGGCCATGCCGCGCCCCTTCCTCGCCGCCCGATACGCCGACGCCGAGATAGCCGATGCCCTTTGGCGTGAGGTAATCGAAGCGCCGCGCCGTGTCGGTGTAAAGCGAGTTGCCGCATTCGATGATGGCGTCGCCCTTGTCGAGGTGCGGCAGCAATTGCTCGATCATGTCGTCGACGGGCTTGCCAGCCTTGACCATGATGATGATCGAGCGGGGCGACTTGATCGCCTTGACGAACTTGGCGAGGTCGGCTTCCGGCACGATCTTGCCGTCGAGCCCCTGATCCTTTGCCGTCACCATGAAGTCGTCGATCTTGCTGGCGGTGCGGTTGTTGACCGCGATCGTATAGCCCTTCTCGGCGATGTTGAGGGCAAGGTTCGAGCCCATCACCGCAAGGCCGATAAGGCCGATATCAGCAGACGACATGAATATTCCTCCGGAGGCTAAACTTTGGTCGCATTGGGCCGTGTTGTGCCACGTGCCCGGCACGTAGGAAACCCCTTGCGCCGCCAAGTTTGATACGAAGGTGACGGGGGCGCCCCACCCACATCGCCTCTTGCCCCCTCCCTGCCACCTCCGTATCAAAGGGCCGATCGAGGAGAACCGCCTTGGATACGCTTTCGCTCTTCACCCTGGCCGGCCGGCGCGCCGTCATCACCGGATCGAGCCGCGGTATCGGTTACGGCATCGCCGAAGCGCTGGCGGGGGCAGGGGCGGAAATCGTCATCAACGGCCGCGATACCGAGGCCCTGGGCCACGCTGCCGAAAAGCTGGCGTCCGGCGGGGCCAAGGTCAAGGCGGTGGCATTCGATGTGACCAACGAGGACAGCGTCGCCGACGGCATCGGCCATATCGAGGCAGCGCTTGGCCCCATCGATATCCTCGTCAACAATGCCGGCATGCAGTTCCGTTCGCCGCTCGAAGATTTTCCGGTTGAGAAATTTGAGCACGTAATGCGCACCAATGTGCACTCGGTGTTTTTGGTCGGGCAGGCCGTGGCGCGCAAGATGATCCCGCGCGGCCACGGCAAGATCATCAACATCTGCTCGGTAATGAGCAACGTGGCGCGCGTTTCGATCGCGCCCTACGCCGCGAGCAAGGCGGCCGTCGCCAATCTGACGCGCGGCATGGCGACCGATTGGGCCAGGCACGGTCTCAATATCAACGGCATCGCGCCGGGCTATATCCGCACCGAGCTCAACGAGGCGCTGCTCAAGAACCAGGAGTTCAACGCCTGGGTCGAGCGGCGCACGCCCGCCGGGCGCTGGGCCGAGCCGGGTGAACTCGGCGGCGCCGCGATTTTCCTCTCGTCCGATGCAGCGAGTTTCGTCAATGGCCACATCCTCTACGTCGACGGCGGCTTCACCGCCACCGTATGAAGGCGCCCGCATCATTGTCGCGATGGGCGTTTCCTCGAGCGGCAAGACGGTCGTCGGCGAGGCGATCGCCCGTCGCCTGCACGCCCCGTTCCTCGATGCCGATGCCTACCACTCCAAGGCCAATATCGCCAAAATGAGCGCCGGCATTCCGCTCACCGACGACGATCGCTGGCCGTGGCTCGACGCGCTCGGCAAGGCGCTGCACGAGGCCGCGGCGCCTAAAGGCGTGGCGGTCGGCGCCTGCTCGGCCCTCAAACGCAGTTATCGCGATTTCCTCGCCAAAGCGGCCGGCGAGCCGGTGCTCTACATCTACCTCGATGGTTCGTACGAACTCATCGATGCGCGTATCAAGGCGCGAAAAAATCACTTCATGCCGGAGAGCCTGCTCAAGAGCCAGTTCGCCACGCTGGAGCCGCCCGCCGCCGACGAAAACGCCATCGCCGTACCAATCGAGGACTCGCCCGAAAAGATCGCCGACAACGTGGTGAAAAAGCTGACCTGGCTGCACGCCTTCAAGCGCGGGCAGTAGGAGGCGCAAACTTGACCGGAGATGCTGACGCTACGGGAGATGCACCTGGCTTGCGTCCAGTCCCATGGGTGAGGTTTTTCCGCTGACGCCCAGCTTGGTGCCGTCCGGCAGCTTGCTCTTCCAACTCTCGTCAAGGCATATTGAGGGTATGAACGGTGCTTCGGCCAAATATGGCCCCTCGCATACTCGCGGGCTCCCGTTTCGCCATCCGGTCACAGTCACGAGTTCGTCAGCCGACCGTCCAAAGATCTCTGTGTATGTCCATGGGATACCAATCCCAATTGCGACATAGAAAACACCGGCCATGAACGGACAGTAGACGATCGCCCGTACCAACGGCTCCTGCAGCCAAGGGTGCCCTGCGAAAGAGGAGTCGGGCATGAAGTACCCGGCTACGGGGCCAATTACCGCGCCGATGAGTGCCGATGTTAGGCCAAGCTCCCGCCCTAAGCCGGAAGGCACGAAGCCCCCCGCCATGACGGCCCATAAGCCTAGCACTAACAAGACTATCATCGTCCAAAAGACGATTTGAAACGGCAACCGGAATGGGCCGGTCATCCGCGGGGGCGGCGGCTCTCTGGGAGTAGGAGAGGGCTGCACTTGTGCAGTTTTTGTCGGGAAGGTCCACACCAGCCGGCCGACTGTAAAGTTAACGCTGCCAACTAGGAGATCATAGATGCCGCTTGTTGCAAAGCCCGCCGACGGGGAAGCGATAGGTTGGATGACCTTCTGCTAACGCTGTTCTCCGCGACTATCACCTGGGTACTACGCCGCCTTTTTGCTCGGTCCCGATGGCTACAACATCGAAGCGGTCTGCCATGACATCCGCGGTCAGAATAGATCGGCCGTTTGCTGGCCGTCATTGCCGCGTGATAGTGTTCTCCGAGACTTCAACAGGGAGGACTTGCAATTGAACAGGGGTAATGCTGCTCGTTATTCACTTCCCGGCTTTTCAGGACTTCTGCTGCATCCCGGAGAGGCGGGCTACGACGACGCCCGAAAAGTCTTCAACGGCATGATCGATCGTCGTCCGGCTCTCGTCGCCCGCTGCGCCAGCGCGGACGATGTGGCGCTGGCGATTCGTCTTGCCCGTGACAACGGCCTGCCGGTCAGCGTCTATGGCGGCGGCCATAGCGTAACCGGCAGCGCCGTCTGCGACAGCGGCGTCTGCATCGACCTACGCGGCATGAAGGGCATCGCGGTCGATCCGGCCGCGCGCACCGTGCGCGCCGAGGCCGGCCTCAACTGGGGCGAGTTCGACGCGGCGACGCAAGCGCATGGCCTTGGCGTCACCGGCGGCCGGCACCCGGATACCGGCATAGCCGGGCTGACGCTCGGTAGCGGCAGCGGCTGGCTCGAACGCAAGTTCGGCTATGTCTGCGACAATCTCATCAAGGCCGAGATGGTCACCGCCGATGGCCGGAAAGTCGCCGTCTCCGAGACCGAAAACGCCGATCTCTTCTGGGCCATTCGCGGCGGCGGCGGCAATTTCGGCGTCGTCACGGCCTTTCATCTGCGGCTGCATCCGCTTGGGCCGATCGTGGTTGGCGGCGTGATGTTTTATCCGGGCGAGAAAGCCGTTGACATCGCGCGCTTCTACCGCGATTTCATGGCAACCGCGCCGGACGAACTCGGCGGCGGCATGGTGTTCACCAAGGCTCCCCCGGTCGATCCCTTCCCGGTATCGATCCGTGGCAAGCCGGTGGTCGGTATCGTGGTCTGCTATGCCGGACCGGTCGAGGAGGCCAACGCCTTGCTCGCCCCGCTTCGCGCCCATATGACGCCGGCCGTCGATCTGGTGCAGCCCATGCCCTATGCGGCGGTGCAGAAACTGACGGAAGGGGGCAACCCGGTCGGGGTCCGCAACTACTGGACCGCCGATTTCTACACCGGGCTGCCCGACGAGGCGATCGACACGCTGGTCGCCCATGCCGCCCGCCGGCCATCACCGATCGGCTCATTCGTGCTGGCGCCCGGCGGCGGTGCGCCGACACGGATCGCCGAAGGCGCCACCGCCTTCAGCCAGCGCCAGCAGCCCTGGAGCATCCACTACCTCACCATGTGGTTCGATTCCGCCGATGACGCCAAAAACATCGCCTTCACCAAGGACGCGGCAGGCGCGATGAAACCATGGGCTTCGGGCCGGGTCTATCTCAACTATATCGGCGACGAAGGGCAGGGACGCGTCGATTCCTCCTTCGGCCCGGAGACGATGGCCCGCTTGCGCGCCATCAAGGCCAGGTGGGATCCGGACAACCTGTTCAGCCACAACCAGAACATCCGGCCGGCAACCATGGCCGCCGAATAGTCTCCGCTCGGCGACGGCTCAGTCGGGAGCCGTCGCCTCGTCCTCGACCCACGGAAAGCCGGCGGGGTTTGCCCGCGCCCGGGCGAAGGTCGTTTCGTCGTCGTGGCCGCGCATCTGGCCGAGCAGCGGAAAGTCCTCCGGCCCCACGAATAGCTTCGCCAGTGGCTTGACCGGCACGAGACTGGCCCACTGCGGCAGGTGGATCGTCTGGTCCCCGTAACGCTCCGGCTGCTGCTGCTCGAATGTATCGCGGGGGAGGAGGTAGATTGTGCCTCGGCGAAACGGCCGCTGCGCCAACGCCTTGGCGGTGATCGAGAAGAAGTAAAGCGGCTCGCCGCGCTGGCCATCGCCGAGGTCGATCCGCGCGCTCGAATTGATCAGCGACATCGGATAACGGTCGCGGTCGAGGATGGCGAAATACATCGGCCACAGCCCGTCCGACGCCGCATAGACCGCCTTGCGGTCGCCAAACGCGTTGACGTCGTCGGATTTGCGCGGCTCGAAGATTTTGATGTCGGCATTGCCGGAGCCGTGCAGCACGATGCTTTTCGTATCGGCGAGGTAGCAGAGGAACTGCCACTTCGGCGCTGCGAGATCATAGTCGATCGCCGCACCATCACCCCCGAGCGCTCGCTCGCACAGCGCCTCGAAGCCTGCGATGGTTTTCGCATCCGTCGGCATTGGCGGGCGCGATAGAAAGAAAGAGGGCAGGGCCTGCATGGGCTGGTCTTCGTTCATGGGTGGGAGGAGTCGAACGCTAGAACGCGAATGCCGTCTGGCCACGCGGCGCGCCGATGCTGACGCCTTCCATTTCGAGCAATTTCCGCTTGGTCTGCGTCCCACCGGGCGCGGAAAATCCGCCCATCTTATTGCCGCTCGCGAGCACGCGATGACAGGGGACAATGACCGCGACCGGGTTGCGGCCCATGGCCTGCCCAACCGCCTGCGCGGTGCCCGGCGCGCCAACCCGCTCGGCCAACTCGCCATAAGTCACCGTCTCGCCCCAGCCGAGCTTCAGCATTTCGAGATAAAGCCGCCGATGGAACGCCGGCACGCCGTCAAGATCGAGCGGCGAGGCGGACAAATCGATCGGCTCGCCCTCAAAATAGCGCCGCAGCCGCTCGACCGTTTCGTTGAGCCAGACGGGCGGCTCAGCCGCAACCGCATCGGCACGGCCCGTCAGCAGATCGACCGTCGCCGCCCTATCCGGGCCCGGCAACTGCAGCCTGACCAATCCGTGCTCGCTCCAGGCGAGCCCGACCGGGCCGATGGCGGTATCGATAAGGCAAAATTCCAGCATCGCCGTTCTCTTTCCGTACCCATATTTAGGCCGGGCCGGGAAGCGAAACAACCCGGATTTGGCGCTTGCTTACGCACCCGATCCTGTCGCCGTCGGCGGCAGGCTGCCTGGGGCGCTCGCCGGTCCGGGACTGCCGCCCATCCAGGCGATCGCCTTGTCCTTCATCTCGGCGAATTTGCGCGACACGGCCGCGATACGCGCATCCCATTGCGGGTCGGGCTGCTGGCCTTCGATCGTTTGGAAATAGACCTGCATCATGCAGGCGATGGTGAAGGGCTCGATCAGCGCCGCTTTCACCGCCCAGGCAAAGACGATGGCAAAGAGGAAGCCGCCCGCCGACCAGCCGCCGGGGATCAGCCACACCACCGCGCCGGCAGGCACCAGCATGACGAGAAACACCAGGAAGGCGAGGCCGTAGCTGATGATGGTCAGCCACGCGGCGTTTTTCAACATGATCTTGTAGTTCTGCGCATAGAGCACGACCGCCGTCTGCGCCGAGGCCCAGGGATTGGTCGCCCGCGTCTTGAAGGCATAGGCGAGGATCACCTGATCGATCATCCCCACCGCAATGCGCAGGAACGCCCGGACGACGCCGACAAACTGCTCAAGGCCCGGAATCGGCAGAATAGCGGTGACGCCCTGGATGATCCCGGTGATCGCCCGAAGCACGCCGCGCACCACTTGCTGCACGGCGAACATCACATTGGTTTCGGCGAAGCGCTCTTTCACGATCGTCGTGGCGTATTCGATCTGCGGCCGTCCATCCGGAATGTCGCGCCCCTCGATCAACTCGACCAGCACCGCCAGGTGTCCCGCCTTGACGATGTAGAGGATATATTCGCGCGCAAAATAGATCGCCCCGGCTGTCGCCGCAAAACCGATCAACCCGCCCCAGAAGGTCGTGCCCGCATGAAAATCCGGGCTGCCAAAGGCGCCGACGCCCCAGCCGATGCCGGCGCCGACCCCCGTGACCAGCACATAGGCCACCGCCATGCCGAAATAGACGATGATGCGGAAGAGGATGAAGGGGGCGGTCTTGACCATAAGACCGAGCGAACGGTTGATCGAAAAGTCCCACATCTAGGGAAGTCCCTACCTAGCAGCCCCCCGCTGGCGCGGACACTGACTCAAAACGCGCTGCGCCGCCAGCGTGAAATGGCGGAGGGGTGGGCATGAGGGGGTTGGGGAAGACATGCAAGTCGCGTCTGGGCCTTCAGGCCTATCCCCAACCACCGTGTCACCCCGGCGAAGGCCGGGGTCCATCCTGACGACGGGCCACAACGTCAGCGGTTGCGGTCAAGCATCACGATGGACCCCGGCCTTCGCCGGGGTGACACCGGGACTGGGGATGGGCAGGCGGCTATTGCGGCGGCAACAACACCGCCAGCAGGGCCAGCGCCGCGGGGACCGCCTGCACGAAAAGTATCCGTCGGCTGACCGTCACGGCCCCATAAACCCCGGCGACAATCACGCAGCAGAGGAAGAAAATCTTCACCGGCTCGCTTCCGCCACCTGGCCACAAGCCCCAGACAAGCCCGGCCACGAGGAACCCGTTGTAGAGCCCCTGATTGGCCGCCAGCGTTTTGCTTTCCCTGGCGAATTCGGCGGTCGTGCCGAACGCTTTCATGCCCTGCGGTTTGTCCCAGAGCAGCATTTCGAGGACGACGATATAGGCATGGATCAGGGCAACGACGCCAACCAGCACATTGCCGATCACGTGCGGTGTTCCTTCTCGACGCCGGCTGGCCGCGAGATGCGTGGCGGCGCCGGGATATCGGCCTCGGGCGCCGCGTCGTAGCCGTAGAGCCAGTCGAGCCGTTTCAGGTGACCTAGCGGCCCCTGTAGTTTGACCACGGCATCGCGCGCGCCGCTGAACGGCCATTCGAGGTTGAAGGCAAAGCCGTTGCTCGCCGATACGCGCGCCACCCGGTCGACACGCGCGCGTCGCATGGTGACGAACCGCTCGAACGCGGAGGCGGCCGTCGGCTCTGTCATCAGCAGCGGCGCGAGGATCGCAGCGTCCTCGATGGCCATGGCGGCGCCCTGCGCCTGGAACGGTAGCATGGCGTGCGCGGCGTCGCCGATCAGGCCGATACCGCCCTCGTGCCACTCCTCGGCCATCACGGTTGCCAGCGGCCAATAGCCCCAGTTGCCATCCGCCGCTTCCATGATGGCGTCAAAGGCCGGGCTCCGTAGCATCGCATAGGGCAGGGACGGCCGCTTCGGCGGGGCAGCGCCGAACGCCGCCTCGCGCTTCTCGCGGGCGAACAGGGCAACGTTGAGCTTGCCGCGATGCGGCAGCGGATAGCACACGGCGTGGTAGCCCGGGCCGAACAGCAGGCTCGTCCGGTCGAGCGCAATCGCGCCATCGAGCGCGCTGATGTCGAGCAACGTGCGCCAGGCCACGCGGTTCTGGTAATCGGCCGGTGCGCCGCTCATGATCTGCGTGCGCGTCGGCGAATTGACCCCGTCGGCGCCGACAAACGCAAAAGCGCGAGCGCTGCGCGATCGGCCGCCGTCTTCCTCGACCGTCACCGATACGCCGCGCGAATGGCTGACTGCATCATAGCCGCGGACGCCGAAGACGATGTCGATATTGGCAAAACGCCGGCAGGCCCGATGCAGAACGGCGGCGAGATCGGCACGGTGCATTACCGCATAGGGCACATGATAGCGCTGGCGCACCGTCTCGCCCAGCGTCAGCGTCGTCAGCGGCTTTTTCGCGCGGAACGGGTAGAGGTCGATGCCGGCCGGCTCAAAGCTCTTGGCGGCAATCTGCTTGTCGAGGCCAAGCTGATCCAGCACGCGGCGGGCATTGGGGCTGATCTGCAGGCCGGCCCCGACCTCCTGGATGGTTTTGTTGCGCTCAAGCACGACCACGGTCGTGCCGAACTTGGCAAGAGCCAAAGCGAGGGTCAGACCGGCAATGCCGGCGCCGGCAACATAAACAGTACGGCCACCGCCGGACATGCCAACAATCCGATCAGGCAAGCTCGGCGTGATAGACCGCCGACAACGGCTCCGAAGTGCCCGGTGCGAGCCGCGAATTATAGATGTAGTGCGTCGAGCAATAAGGGCAAACGATATCGCTCTCCTTGCCGATATCGAGATAGACATGCGGGTGGTCGAACGGGGGCAGGGCGCCCACACACTGGAACTCTTTCGAGCCGATTTCGATCTGCGCGAGCCCCTCGCTGTTGTGAAAATGCGGAACGCTGTGCTCGACCATAATTGAGTAACTCTGGGCTCGTTTGGAGGATACCGCAACATATCGAAGGAGGTTGCGGAGGGGAAGGGCGAGGAATGTATCGGACAGAGATACATAGCATTTGACTTGCGGCAATGTATCATTCATAGATACAAAGAAGCGACATGATCCGCACGTTCAGGGACAAGAAGGTCGCCGAAATTGCCGCCGGCAAGGCGCCGAAAGGATTTCCGGCGGATCTGGTGCGAGCGGCG
>Ga0134128_10004294_pt1 | contig 17463 bp, 20 predicted proteins | sample KB31754_FD_96462 | JGI IMG/M metagenome (GOLD analysis project Ga0134128, IMG submission 96462) | Terrestrial soil microbial communities with excess Nitrogen fertilizer from Kellogg Biological Station, Michigan, USA - KB3-175-4 | ecosystem: Environmental > Terrestrial > Soil > Unclassified ... | reverse complement strand
ATATAACTCCTTTCCTTTTCACTGTTCACTAAATGTTCCCTATAGCTCTCTGCAAAAAAGCCAAGTGTTACTGCAAGAAAAATCATTAAGAACTCTAAAAAATATTCTTTGAGTCCTTTCTTTTCTACGTTTGGGTGATGATGTACTTCCATGATTATCTTCTTCTTTAGTTGTAGTTGTAGATTATTTCAAATTATATTGCGACTGAAGGAATTTGAGTAGTCGTTCAACCTTTCTCAGATATTCTTTTTCTGTTTCAATACAAATGCTCAATTCTCCTTTTTGATAACGTATGTTTGAATATAATTGCTCAAATAATATTGTATTATTCCGGATCACTATTTTATTGCCAAGTGGAATGATACGCGTCGTATCATCGAAAGAATAAATTGCTTCTGGCAGCCTGATCAATTGTGTAGCTAAATCGGCCGTCTTTTCATATGATTTCATGTATAGGTCAGCGTTTAGCTTTATCCATGAATCATAGTAATAATATACAGCAGTAATTGAATCCACTGCTTTTTGATTAGTAAACACATTAAAACCACCAGCATTTTTCAACTGTGTAACTGTATTATTATTTTGAACGAATATCCAGGAACCTGCATAGAAAGGAACAAGATTTTGATAGAGCGTATCCTGCATAGAAAAATTATCAAGTTTTTCAACAGGTATTTTCAAGACGGTTTCCATTTTTTTCAGCAGCAGGTTTTGCATGTGAACACTCAATGTGATGTTTGCGGTATCCGTTTTTAAATCCGCTATGATGTTTTCGATATAATGTTTTTCTTTTTCTTTTTTCACAATACTTTCCCGAATATTCTCTGCAAAAAAGCCAAGCGTTACTGCGAGGAATATCATTAAGAATTCCAAAAAATATTCTTTGAAATTTTTCTTTTCGACATGTGGGTGATGATGTACTTCCATTGTTTGTTTTGGTAAATTTTTAGTTTTCATTTATTTTTAGTAAGGATAAACATAATTATTATTACTGCTGTTTATTCGCTTTTAACGAAACATACAATTCTGCTTTCAACATCCAGTTACCATTTCGTTTAATCCACATGGCTGAATAATTACCGCCCTTGCTATAGGTATAAATGCCGGTCCATTTTCCACTTTCCCAAGCCATCGTATCGTTATCACTTATAATAATTTCGTTAGGAATTCGTACATACATAACTTGCGTGTTGCTGTTAAAAAGCGCCTTCCATGAAGCTGAAATATTTTCTTTGCCGGTTTCATAACTGCCACGTCCAATCACCTGCATAAAATCATCAAGCCAAAATTGTGCGATGCCCTTTACATCATGTTTGGCAATGGCATCGTTTGAAGCTGCTCTGTTAGATTTAATGATTGCAATATCATTGTTATGTATGTTTTGTGCAAAAGGTTGATGAAAGAATAATATGAACAGAAAAATAAAAAGTCCCTTCCTGTATTCTTTGAAATTTTTCCCTGCCTGTCCGGCTGATAGGTTTTCTACGTGTGGATGATGATGTACTTGCATTGTTATATGAAATTTATTTCTTTTCTAATTTTTCAATCGTCTTCTTTGCCGCTGCCAATCGTATCGCCTTATTTTTCTTTACCAGTTTTTCTTTTTTTATATCAACCAAATGCTCACGATAACTTTCCGCAAAAAAACCAAGCGTTACCGCAAGAAATATCATTAAGAATTCTAAAAAATAATCTTTGAAATTTTTCTTTTCTACTGTTGGGTGATGATGAACTTCCATAAGCAATAAGTAAGGATTTATATCTGGTTAATGATTCTTCATTTATTTTTTATTCATCTTTAAGATGCAATAAAATAAGTACCAACAATAAAAAACCCACAATTCGTTCGGCGCTTGCTAACCCGTTCCAGGTTGTACTTTGCCACATCCCAAACCATTCTCCGCCTATTACTTCAAATCCCAGGAACCATATAATGATTCCAATAATAATTCCGGCCACTGCCCATTTTTTTGAAGCATTAAATATAATTCCGGCACTTTTTACATTTTTAAAAAGCATCCGGCTTCCTTTTAAACAACAAACTGCCATCAGCATTTCCATAGCTATAATAAAAATATAAGCGACATGAAAAAAATCGGATTATTGATACTTCTGTAATGTATATGGCTGGTTGGAAAAACAGAATCCATTTTCATAACATGCTCCACAAAAAAATAGTTAGTATCATAATCTGTTGTATTACCGATTACAATGAATGCTGCCATTATGCCGATAGCTGCAACTAAAATTGCTTTTACAATCCTAAAAAGAAATAAAGTCGTAAACATATTTTTATACGTTTTTTATTTTGATTTTCGCTCACGCATAATCTTTATTAAAGATGATATTCTTTTTTTAATACATTAATTAAGCGCTGTGCATGTTGACTGCTTAACACGGCTACCTCATTATTTATTTCAGTAGTGGCATAGAGATAATGATAAGCAATAATAACTTTATTAAAAGCATTAAAATCCTTAGACAACAGGGGAGGATTATTTTCAGGTTGTAAAATATCAACGTCCAAACTTGAACTTACATTTCCATTTGAACCATTTGCAAACATGTGCTGAAAAGTATATCCATCAAATAATTCGCTGTTTACCGAATGCACATCATCTACTTTTTGTCTTTGCAAATCACTTTGACTATTAAAAAATTGAAGCGATTGATAATAGTCCGATATGCTATCCAGAATGTTTCGCGATTCAATAAGCTTCAATGCGCCTGAACTTTTCATCTGATCGAATGTTCTTGTATCAGGTGTATAGATGTTATTGTTGGCTGTAATATAACGGGCAAGAAAATATATATGTGAAGTATTGGAACGGTCAAGTTTCAACAAAGAAATCAGTGTATCAGTTCTGCGATCGCTTAATTGGTTTAATGTTGCGTTTGCATTAAACATAGCCACGTCCGATTGCAAGTCTGCCATCATAGATTGCATGTCACTTTTTATTTCGTAGTTGTTTTTAAAATGCTCGCGAAGATTTTCTGCAAAAAAACCAAGCGTTACTGCGAGGAATATCATTAAGAATTCCAAAAAATATTCTTTGAAATTCTTCTTTTCTACTGTTGGGTGATGATGTACTTCCATAATATTTACACTATTTAAGGTTGTATTCTTTTTGAATGAGTTGAATCAAATTCACGGCTTTATCCATGTATTGTTTTTCGTAATCCATATACACCAACAAAGTGCCTTTTTCATTCCTTATCCAGGAATACAATTCTTCCAGCAGGGGTTTGTCGTATTGAGTAAATACTTCCGTATGGGGATAGAATTTATAAAGCGTGTCACCCTCCCATGTTGGAGGTTCAGGCATAATCATGACGTGAGCACCAAGGTCTTCCACCTTTCGCCAGAAATCGTTGTAGTAACCCGCATTCAAATTTACCTCTTGTTCATACCAGAGTTGCAATTCACCTATAGAATCCACAATGGTTTTGTTACGAAGAACACTAAAACCTCCGGCGTTCTTCAATTGCGATAAGGTATTATCATGCTGGAAAAAAATAAAAACCCAGGAATAGAAATAAACGAAATGATGATAGAAAGTATCCTGTGTATTGATGTCATGAAGTTTACTGACGGGAACTTTCAGCGCACTATCCATTTTCTTTATATCATAGGTCTGCCATAAAATTTGCAGCCTCATTTCCGCTGTATCTTTTTTTAGATCACGCACCAGGCTTTCCATATAATGATGCTCTTTATCATTATTTACTATCCTTTCTCTGAGGCTTTCTGCAAAAAAGCCCAATGTTACAGCAAGAAATATCATTAAGAATTCTAAAAAGTATTCTTTGAAATTTTTCTTTTCTACTGTTGGGTGATGATGTACTTCCATTGTTATTGAAGATTATATTCTTTTTTTAATAAGCTTAATAAACTTTCGGCTCTTTTATCAACCGCTTCTATTCTTGTCAATATTAATTTTAGATTAAACGATTCCAACTGACAGAGATTGGCGTATTGTATAAAATCTTCTTTCTTATTTGAAAGCAACGGAAATGATTCTTTTTTAAATGAATCAATTTTTTCTGTGCTGGTAGTAAGCACCATGATTTCGTCAATGTAGGAGGCATCGAATATTTTATTCCTTGCTTTAACCATGTCGCTGTAGATTAAATCCAGAAAAGGAAAAGCGTCACGCATGTCTTGTACTGCCTGGTCATATTGTGCAATAGCATAAGCAACATTGTGTTTTTGAAATAACCGAAGGTCGCCGGAACTTAACAATTGCTTTAGAGTAGCATCCTGAAGTGATACGTTTACCACTCTTGTCCCAAATCTTCCAAAATATGTCCATGTACCTGCGGGAAGCTCATTAATAGCCTTGGCATGAACCAACATGCGGAAAGTATCTATTTTAGGGATTACAAAATTTTTTTCGCTGATAGCCGCATTCAATAAAGTTGTATCCGCTTTTAGGTCTTCGTATAATGTTTGGGCATATGCTTCTTCGCGTTCACCATCATCAAAATGTTCTCTCACATTCTCTGCAAAAAAACCAAGCATTACAGCAAGAAATATCATTAAGAATTCCAGAAAATATTCTTTGAAATTTTTCTTTTTATGATGAAGATCGGGATGATGATGTACTTCCATTTTGTTTTTGAATAATGATTTTTCTAATGGTATTCTTTATTAATAATTTGTATGAGCAGAACCGTTATTCAAGATGATGTTTGTTCTTATAGTATCCAATAAGGCGTTTTCCCTTTGTATTTATTCTGGTCAAAAGATCAATCTGGGTTTTTGTTACCTTCTGGTATAAAAGAAATTCATTAAAACATTTATTGAGCAATGTTGTATTCGTGGAAAATATCAGTGAGCTTTGACCCCGGGTTTCATTAGCCATTAATTGTTCATTAGCTTCGAAGGCAAGCAGGCTGTTTAAAGTATTTCTTACATTATCCTGGGCTTCCTGAAAAAGCGTTGATTCAAAATTATGGTATGTTTTGATCAATCCTTCGTAAAGAATAATACTATCTGCGTCTTCTTTACTTAGCAACCGATAACCGCCGGCATTTGCCAATTGCTGAATAGTGCGGTCTGTTGCTTCAAAATTCAGATTATACCTTGAATATTTTATTAATTCTTCCATACAATTGCCATCACTTAAATTTTTTAAAACGGTATCATAACATTTGGAGAGGTTTTCGAAAGCATTCATTTTTCGGTTGTCCTGATTGATAACAAATGCGAGCCTTGCTGTATCAGTTTGCAAATCTTCATACAGCGATTGGATATATTGTTTTTCAAGATGATGCTCCACAAAATTTTCCCGGATTTGTTCCGCAAAAAACCCAAGCGTTACGGCCAGGAATATCATTAGAAATTCCAAAAAATATTCTTTGAAATTCTTCTTTTCTACTGTTGGGTGATGATGTACTTCCATTTATTTGCAGTTTTCTAATAATTTTTATTCAAGACGATATTTTTTATTAATGTACCCTATCAACTTAACTGCTTTGTCACGGTATATTACTTCTCTATCCAAACATTGCAGTAATTGCCCTTTTTCCATATTGATATAGCTGTACAGTTGCTGCAATAACGATAATTTACCAGTGATAAAAACTTCTGAATCATTCGGGATTTTTACATCTTCATTTATGGTTACAATGAAAGGCGGGCATTTGATTACTTTCGCACCAGCATCAGTTACCCTCAGGTAATATGTATTGTAATAATCATTGTCTGATTTAAGAAGATCAAGGTAATACAAATTCAATTCCCCGATAGAATCCAGTACATCTTTTTGTCGAATCACACTAAAGCCTCCTGCATTTCTTAATTGTGTAAGTGTATTATCATATGGTATAAATTCTGAAAGCAGAGAATAAAAATAAACGTAGTGATGATAAAAGCTATCTTGGGCGTTTGCATTATTGAGTCTTTCAACAGGTATACTTAGAGCACTGTCCATTTGGTTCAAAAGGAAATACTGTTTAAAAAAGATATGGCTCATTTCTGTAGTATCTTCCTTTAAATCTTGCACAAATCCTTTCATGTAATTAATTTCTTTTTCATGGTTGGAAATATTTTCCCTGATGTTCTCCGCAAAAAAGCCAAGCGTTACGGCAAGAAATATCATTAAGAATTCTAAAAAATATTCTTTAAAATTTTTCTTTTCTACGTGTGGATGATGATGGACTTCCATGTTTTCAGTTTGTAGTTTATCGTTTGTAGTTCAGAAATATTTTCACTTCCTGTTGTCTGTTGTCTGTAGACTGTCGTCTGCGGACGGCTCTATGTTTTTTTCTTCACTCATTCTAAATGATATTGTTTTTTCAACAAGCTGATTAAATGGATTGCCTCTTTGGAAGCAGACAATGCCCGCTCGTTCATTAGTTTTAAAAGCCCATAATAATATTGATAGCGCATCATTACAGCATTAATTGCGATGCGATCCGTAGAAATAAGTGCCGGGTTGCTTTCTTGCGAAGTATTTTCATTTTCAATTTTCTTCACTATAGAAAATAAAACTGCTGCATCAAAAATTCTGTCGTTAATTGAGATAACCTCATTCATCCTTTGCTTCTGAAAGTCTGTCCAATAGTCAAACCTTTTTATCCATTGATAATAAGAGCCAATACTATCTGCGATAAACTGCTTTTTAATAAGCCTGAGCCCGCCGCTGCTTTTCATTTGCTCAAAGGTTTTTGCGGTTGGAGAAATTACACTGCTACCCATTGTAAGTTGCCGGGCCATGTAATAAAGTTGTTTATTATTATTGTCTTTATTTTGCGTGAGGTAAGTAATGATAGAATCAATTATACGGCAATGTGCCAGGTTAAAATTAATGGCTTCATTATACATTACGGTATCACTTTGCAGATCGTTCACCATTGATTGAACATATTCGTGAAGCTGATTTTTGTCTTTAATACTTTCTCTTATATTCTCTGCAATAAAACCAAGCGTTACTGCAAGAAATATCATTACGAATTCCAGAAAATATTCTTTGAAATTTTTCTTTTTGTGTTGAAGATCGGGATGATGATGTACTTCCATTTTGTTTGTTTTATTGATTTAGTTCTCTATCCACTATTCTTAAAAGAGTTCTATTTACTACGGCTAATTGTTGTAACATAATCCCATTGCTTAAAGCCTGCACCTGAAATATTTTGAAATAACTTATTAAGTACTTTCTCTGTTCCCCGTTTAAAGCAAATGGTTCCATCTCTGGCTGATATTCATAATTGCCTTCCCTTATTCTTTGCGTGTTAAACAGATCATGAACATCCACCAGTTTACCCATTTCTTCAAAATTGTTGTCTTCTGTATTTACGATACGATCATTATAATTAATTAAATCATTCAGCTTGTCATTATACTTAGCAATACTATCTTTTAAGGATTGGTTATGTAAATAGCGCATACTGCCGGAACTTATCATTTGCTGATAGGTAGAAGTATTTATAGTGATAATACTATTGCTTTGGCCTAAAACAAATAAACGGGCAAATAACGGTAATTCTTCATTTTCTTTTTTTCTGTATAGTATTGTTACAATACTGTCGTAAACCGGTACGAGCCGGGTAAACCTTTCTTCATACTGTTTAAACCGCTGCTGGTTTGCTAACAGGTCATTGCGGTAGGATTCGAGATACTCATGTGCTGTTTTAGTTTCACTAAAATGCTCCCTGACACTTTCGGCAATAAAGCCCATAGTTACTGCAAGAAATATCATTAAAAATTCCAAAAAATATTCTTTGAAATTTTTCTTTTTATGTTGAAGATCGGGATGATGATGTACTTCCATATTAGTTATTGATTGCTTAAGTGATATTCTTTATTTAATAATGCAATAAGGTTTTTTGCACTTGTTAAAAGCCCCTGCTCTACAGTTTCAAGTATATTAACCATCATCATCAACGCCCGTACTTTATTACTGTATTCTTTTAAAAGCTGCTTATCGCTGTCGATCCCGAGATGTAATGAATCGCTTAAAAAAATATTGGCGCCTCCATTAAACCAAAAAGTTTTAACGTGTTTGTAATCAAATATTTTTTCTGATAACCTGTCTAAATTATCAGTCCATTCTTTAAGGCCCTGTACGTTAATCGGCATATCATTCTCATTTGAGTAATAATACACTGTTAAGCTATCACGACTCGCTTTGTTTTTTATTAAAGCAAAAGCGCCTGTGCTTTTTACCTGACTTATCGTTCTTTCATTTGCCTTAAAATAAACCAAGCCATACGCGTATCTAAAATTTAAATAATACAGCCTGTTAACAGCAAAAGGTTTATTATTCCTGGCCAATTCCAATAAAGTATATAGGCTATCCAGTTTTTCAAACTGTCGTTGATTTTCGGGAATTACATTTTGTAAAGCAACTGTGTCAGATATTAAATCTTCTTTGAACGAAGAAATAAATTCTTTTTCTTTTGAGTTATTGGCAACCCTTTCACGAATGTTCTCCGCGAAAAACCCAAGTGTTACCGCAAGAAAGATCATTAAGAATTCCAAAAAATATTCTTTGAAATTCTTCTTCTTATGATGAAGATCCGGGTGATGATGTACTTCCATATTTATTAATTATGCGACATGTTTATTGTTTCATACGATGCCAGAAATAAGCAACCGCAAAACCAATCAAAATATAGATCAGCATTTTAAATAAGCGTTCTTTTGTTTTTTCATTCATTTGAAAAATGATATTTATTGTTGATTGACTTAATAAGTTGGGTAGCCAATGTATCAGCATGGTTTAGGACACCGGAATATCCATAGTTTCTCCCTTTCAGATTTACGAAGCTGTTGGCAAGCTTGTTTAAAGTAACAGAGTCTTTTACAAGCAATGGCATATCATATAAATCACTGTTTTCAAGTGGAATGTTATCCTGAATATTATCATCAATTTTTTTATTGAAATCTTTTTCGTCACTTATCGCATCTTCCTGCGCATAAATATTATTTGATGCTTCGTTCATATCTGTGGTTCTTGTTTGCAAAATATTGTTTTGCACGTATGCTGCATAACCCACTATTTTGCCAGCAATGTTTTTATCATCTATCAATCTTAAATTGCCTGAACTTTTTAATTGTTCAATAGTCGTTAACGATGGCTGGTATGTATCTGACTCTGCATTTACGGGTGTATTCCATCTGCCCTGCAGCACATAATTAAATCGTTTTGCTTCTTTTGCATTTACATACAGAGAATCAAGAATTGGCCGCAGGTAAGCCAGCTCCTTAATTAAGTGACTATACTGCGCTGTATCATATTGAAGTTCCGAAACCATTGAAGAAAGATATTCACGCTCTTTTGATTTGTCGCCGAGGTGTTCTCTTATACTTTCCGCAAAAAACCCAAGTGTTACAGCAAGAAATATCATTAAGAATTCGAAAAAATATTCTTTGAAATTTTTCTTCTCGTGATGAAGATCCGGGTGATGATGTACTTCCATTTTTGTTGCAGACTTTATTGGTTGTTTAAACGATATTCCCTGTTAATAATTTGTATGAGCGAAGCCGCCGATTTTTTTTGTTCCTGCAATATTCCTGCTTCGCCGATAAAAGTAGATTTGCGCTCATGCAAATAAAATATCAGGAGGTTAATCTTGTCAGGGTCATGATTCCTTAACTGTGGATTGCCGGTTGGTTTTATCAGATTTGAAAATATGGAAGCAGAAGTATCTAGTGAAAAATCTTCACCGCCTGTTTTAACCATTGTATTAAATACAGAAGCATCAAAAAGATTTCCGATCAAAGGATAGGAAAGGTCGGCTTCATGTATGTCAACCGGCATCAGCGCCTCGTAACTAGCAATGATTTTCTGAAACTTTATTAGCCCATCAATTACTTTTCTATTGGTTATCAGCCTTAGATTTCCTGAATGTTCTAACTCTGTTATGGTGGTGTTCGTTGGTTCAAACATTCTTACTCTGGTTGAACTCCTTGCCAAATAATAAAGGCCGCCGCCATTGGAAACAGGCTCTGGCTGTTGCAACACCCAGATCAACGAATCAAATTGGTTAATGCGAAAAAATAAAAGAGGTATAAAATCATTGATAGCTGAGGTATCTGCAATCAGATCTTTTTTTATGCTGATGACATATTCTTTTCCTTTTGACCTGTCACTTAATTTTTCCCGGATATTCTCTGCTATAAAACCGAGAAACACGGCCAGAAATATCATTAAGAATTCAAGGAAATATTCTTTGAAGTTTTTCTTTTTGTGATGAAGATCCGGGTGATGATGTACTTCCATTCAATTAATTGTTAATGGTGAATTGTTAATGCTTAATGATGAACCTTCGTTTGCTTTTTTCACTGCGTTCTGTATTTGCTTTTCATTCACTTTTCAGGTGATATTCTTTATTAATTTCTGTGAGCAAATGCCCATTTAGATCTTTTAATTTTTCGAGGTTTAGTTGGTAATAATTTGTGATAACATCTCTTTCAAAAAGCAGGTTGTACAATTTTGAAAACTGTCCCACTTTTTCCGGGCTAAAAGAAATACTCCTGTTTTCTTTTTTATAAAAATGCGATCGAAGCGCATGTTGATTTATGATACTATCTACTGGCGGATAAAAGCTGTCATAAAGTATTTCACTTTGCAGGTTTGCCTGGTTGGCCTCTGTTTGGAACATCCGGGATTCCAAATTCCCGATACTGTTGACAATAAAATTATTGTAATTCATCAGGTCACTCCTGACATCATAATTACGGATAAGGTTAAAGCTGGCGGAGTTTTTCATCTCTTCATAGGTAACATTTGAATAATCAAAAGCCTGGAACCCACGGGTGGAATATGCAAACCGATAAAGCATTTCCGGCTCGGATTTATATCTTCCGGACTTAATCAAATCCATCAGCGAATCGATGGCGTTTATTTCCGATTTATTATTTTCTATTTGATAAAAAATCGTGGCCGAGTCCTTTAGCAGGTTCCTGGAAATACTTTGGATGTCAATATTTTCTTTTCCTCTCTCTGAGATAAATTCACGAATATTTTCGGCAAAAAAGCCAAGTGTTACGGCCAGAAATATCATTAAGAACTCCAAAAAGTATTCTTTGAAGTTTTTCTTTTCTACGTGTGGATGGTGATGGACTTCCATTTTTAGTATTTGTTTGATCTGTTTATTCTTTCATACGGTGCCAGAAATAAGCAACTGCAAAGCCGATCAGAATATAGAACAGCATTTTAATGAGTCGTTGTTTTGTTTTTTCATTCATTTCAAAAAGGGATATTTATTGTTGATTGACCTGAGAAGGTATTCCTTGAAATTTTTCTTCTGATGATGAAGATCGGGATGATGATGTACTTCCATGTGTTTACCCTTTTATATTATATTCTTTTTTTAGTAAAGCTGCAAGATTATTTGCCTGTGCCCATGCCTGATCTGTTCTTTGAATCATCAATTTCAAAAAACCATAATAATACTGGTACTCCATCATAACCATATTCACGCTTGGTGCATCGGTGGTTTCAAGGTGTGGGTTTGTTTTAATAATATTCTGAAGTGAGTCGCCTGAAGATTGCATCGCTTTATACATTGAAAAAAATACGCCGGCACTAAACAATTTATTATTTACTGCAATTAAATTATCTACACGGCGCCGTTGAATTGCTGTCCAGTCGTCAAACGATTTTATCAATTGATAATAAGAAGCAATACTGTCAGCCACGGGTTGATGTTTTATCAGCCGCACGGCTCCTGTACCTGTCATTTGTAAATAAGAGCTTGCGTGTACTGATGGGATAAAAGAACCCAGCATAGTAAGGGTTCTTGCAAGGTAATAAATTTGACCTGTAGATTTAATATTGTTATTTAATAAAGTAAAAATTGAATCAATAGTGGTGCAATAACTCACACTCATAGAATCATATGAACGATACATTTCACCATCGCTTTTAAGATTGTTTACCATGGATTGCATATAACGCTGTACCTGTTCTTTGTCTGAAATATGCTCCCGCAGGTTTTCGGCAATGAAGCCCATTGTAACCGCAAGAAATATCATCAAAAATTCCAAAAAGTATTCTTTGAAGTTTTTCCTTTTGTGATGAAGATCCGGATGATGATGTACTTCCATTATTCATTTTTTGTTTTGGTCATGTTTATTTCAGTGAAGAAAAATTTAAGCCATGGGTATTCAAGATGAAAATCATTTGTTGCACAAATGGTTTATTCGTTTTCCTGAAGAATACTTGTTTAATAACCAGGATGGAATTCAATATTTAGCGTGAGTTTTAAGATATGCCTTCATTTAGACATTTTCTTTAAACAGTCTGTTGAGATCTTACAGGAATTGAATGTGATAAAACTATAGCAAATTAATGAACTTTTATCATGAATTTGTCAATTGTAGATAAGTTCCCGGGACTAAAGGAAATACTCTTTTTTATTTTTTTCACCGTGGTCAGGATCATTGTAAATTGGTTTTCTGTAATAGAGTGCAAGCATAGTAACGCTTCACGTAGCCTGTGGTACACAAAGGTTCACGAAGGAGGAACTTCAACCTGGTTCTAATTGGACGCATTGCTCAGCAGGATAATGGTGTGTTTCGCCGCCCTTGAAGTTAATTCATTGATAGAAGTTTCATTTTTAATTTCAAACACCTCGGCCACGAGTGAAGTTTCAATTTGCCGCAGACTGGAAACTGTATTTTTAAATAGACATCACACAATATTTATTAAAAATCTATGTGCTAAGGAAATTATTTTATAATTTTCATCCGTAAATTAAAATCTCCATAACAACTTTGCCAAGACGAACCTTCTTGTTCATTGTATTGATTTGTTGGCACTTTAATCTTAAGGCGCAAATAACTTCAGTAAAAATAGTACAACAGCATAGTAAAACAGATTCCCTAATGAACCTGAGGCGGTGGAATATGATATTACCTGGTAAAAAGGTGGTAGTAATGGCAAATAGATTTGCGGGCTTCAGCAATCACTCTGTGAATTACCAGCGCCGCAATAGAAATCCCGCGCGCATTTTATCCGTGCCCGTTGAAAGAGTTTCCGGGGCAGGCTGTAAAGATACCAGCCTGAGGCTTGTGTACCATAAAATGCCAAACATGACCTATCCCGGCTTTATTACTAAAACCCATGATGGTAATATTTTAATTACCGGAGGCGACTTTAATATATCTAAAAATCAGATGACGGGACATCTCTTAAAAGTTACTCAACAAGGAGATACCTTATGGACAAGGATCATTATAGGAGGCTATCCCGCGCAATGGCAATATATAATTACCAGAAAAGTCTTTGAATTAAATGACAACACACTCCTGGTTGCAGGTGAAATGGCCGTGCCCATGCCGTATAACGGTCGCTATGATCCTGTATTAATCAGATTAACCGCAACCGGAAATCTTATCTGGCAAAAAACTTTTAAAACAAAAGTATGGGACATAGATACTACGAGCGGAAGTATGGATTTTATAGATTGTAAACAGGATGCAAGCGGAAACATTTTTTTAGCTGGGGATATACGTAATGATGCGCTTCCGCGTGCAGGACTTGCTGTTAAAATAGATCTTGATGGAAATGTATTATGGAGCAGAGCATTCTATACAAATTCATTTCCTGAGCTGACAGGGGTCAACATTACAGGTAACAAAGCAACGTTTTTGGGAAGAACGGTAACCTCTGCTGATATAATCAATTTTGGTATTGTTGCAGATGCAGCTACTGGCGATACTCTTTTAAGCACCTGCTTTCAATCTGCTACCAATGATTTCTTTCATTCCTTTTATGGAGATAATATGATTAAACTAAACAACGGCAATCTTGTTATGTATGGCAGGGGATTGACTGATGGATTGTCTTTGGGTCCCAACCAATTATCTGTTCATTGTGGCCTCATTGAGTTTACGCCTGATTTACGTTTTGTTCAATCATATATTCTCAAATCACCTACTGGCAGTAATTTTGATAATACCGTATTTACTGTTTTTGCTGACGGAAGTGCGTCTTATACGTTGCTCAATACTTATTCAGGATATAGTGCAGATGCTATTTATGGAAATGTAAACAACGGTCAGATTTTGAAAGAGCGCGTAATACGATATAGCGGAAAAGCCATGGCATGGAGCTCTAATTTTTTACAGATGGATGATGGCGGCCAAATATTAATTAACCTGGTAGGAGATTCAATAGCCAATGCTAATTATATTGAATTGATGAAGCTTCACAACAGTGATACTGCCGGCTCATGCCTCGGAGAAGATACTTTGAGCACTATACCAGAAAGACAATATTATTATAATTCGAATATTTATATTGACAGTATTCTTAATAATGTCTTTACCGAAGAGCAGAGACCATTCGACGGAGTTTATAATGATAATTTTGTTATTCAATCCGGTTGTAAACAGGTAAGTTTCTGTGATTCTTTGAAACTGAGGACACCAAAGGATACTGTTTGTGAGAATAGCAACGTGTTGATTGGTGTTTCAAAAAACAAAGAATGTGGGGCAATACATTTATGGAACTATGATACGACTGCTGTATCTGATTTTTATAGAGTGAATGACAGCACGGTAAGTGCAAGGTTTAATAAAACCGGGTACACAACAATAACAGCTTCGGTTATGGGGTGTAATACAATTTCCGATTCGCTGCATTTTACCGTTTTGAAGGCTATCGGTTCTTTAGATATTGGTGTTGATACAGTGATCTGTCCGGGAAATACCATTTTGTTGAATGCAAAAACCGGATTTGTAAATTATAAATGGCAGGATGGGTCAACTGATTCAACCTATTTAGTAACAGCACCTGGCAAGTATTATGTAACAACTACTGATGCCTGCAGTAATATCTTCAGAGATACTGTGATCGTTGCTTCTCACCCACCAATTCAATTTGACGTAGGACCAGACATTTCGATCTGTAAAAATGATACGGTAAATATCGTTGCACCCTTAGGATTTGAACATTACCAATGGACGCGCTATAATATTATTAATGATACTTTAGCAACTGCACAGGTATTTCCATTCGTGAGCACATGGTATAAAGTAGTTGCGAAGCAGGCACAAGGCTGTTTTGCCAGTGATTCTGTATATGTAATGGTAAATACAGTTCCGGCTGTCCATCTTGGAAATGATACCAGTTTTTGCGTAAATCAATCCGTAACTCTTGATGCCGGTGTCGGTTATGATAGTTATACCTGGAATAATGGCACTTCAGCCGAGAAAATTACCGTGAAAGAGAAAGGTGATTACTCAGTAATGGCAACTCTTAATGGTTGTACTGCATCAGATACGCTTCATGTTCTGAACGTTTATCCTTTGCCCTCTTTTTCATTAGGAAACGATAAGGCTTTATGCGAAAATCAACAGCTTCACTATGATTTTAATTTGCTGCAGGCGACCTATTTATGGAGCACCGGAAATACTTCAAATTCCGAATCAATAAACTTGCCAGGCACCTACTGGCTCCGGGTAGTGCAAAATGCTTGTGCTGCTAGCGACACGGTAAAAGTAGTGTACCAACCTGCACCGCTGGTGAACCTCGGTAATGATACTACCTTATGTGAAGGGCAAACTCTATTGTTAAATGCGTATAATGATAACGCAGCTTACCTGTGGCAGGATGGTAGTACTGCTCCTTCTCAACAGGTAAATAAGCCGGGTATTTATTTTATTACTGCAAATATTCATAATTGTGTTGCATCAGATAGCATAATAGTAGCTTATAAAGCACTCCCGCATTTCTCACTCGGCAGGGATACTTTACTGTGTGTGGGCGAGTCGTACGTATTGTCTCCGGATATTTCTACCAATTCTTCTTTATTATGGCAGGATGGAAGCACGGCACCATCTTTTACCGCGTCAAAAGAAGGAATTTATTTTCTGGTTGCCAGTAATGAATGCGGCAGTTTCTCGGATTCAATAAAAATTACTACAAGCGTTTGTAATATCATTATGCCTAATGCTTTTACACCAAATGGCGATGGCATAAACGATGTTTTTAAAGTAAAATATCCTTTCCCCGTAAAGGAATTCCATTTAATCGTATATAATGAGTGGGGAAATAAAGTCTTTGAAACGAATAATATTAATAAAGGCTGGGATGGCAGTTATAAAGGAGAACCTTCCATTCAAGGCATTTATGTATGGGTCATAAGTTTTGCAGATATAAATAATAAGCCCGGGCAATTAAAGGGTATTGTAACATTGCTGAGATAAAGTATGTGCTTTGTTGAAAATTAAGGTATTCGCCCCTTTAAATAAGTTTTCAAAATACAGGATAGATGAAATTATTTACGAAGGGGCTTTTTATATGGGAGAACTCTTTGTGAACCTTTGAATCTTTGTTACTTTGTGTGAGACACTTTTTCTTTTGCTTCCACAGAAGTTTTTTTTCGCCACAAAGGCCTTCTCCTTGGATTTATCATAGAAATCCGAGGATACGATGATGCTTGCAAGACGCGACAAATGTTGACAAATCAACAAGAGCACCGTTGTTTTTTTCAATATCCTCTACCTTACAAAATAAAAACATAAAAATATGTACACAGCAAAGTATCTAAGTCCGATGATACCATCCTATAACCTTGAAAAAACGGTATCTTTCTTTCTTGACCTACTCGACTTCAAAATAGGACGAAATGATAAAACTTACTTCATCTTATACAAAGACAATTTAACGGTACACATTCAAAGAGCGGGTTCATACATTGGAGAAATGTCTTTTTATTTAAAAGTAGATGACATTGAAAAAGTTTGGAACGGCATGAAAGATAATTTAGGTGATATGAAAGTAAGAGAACCATTTGATCGTGACTATGAAATGCGGGAAATTCATGTAATGGTTCCAGAGACAAAAACACTTATGTTTATTGGACAAGAAATAAACTGACTTTTTCTGACAGGCTTTTGGACAAATAGCACAAATGCTACAACAAGGGACTTCTCCTTCGTGTCACCACGAACCAATTGCTGATGTGTCAAAACTCACCACGCAAATCTTTTAGAAAGCTAAAATCGTTTGTCCCCCTTTCGTAATACTCTACAGCGTTCTTTCCGGCTATTTAATTTTCTTACATTTTATTTCCCCGCCTCCCTGGTGAAATACAAATCCATCTACTTCCCTTTTATCATTCCTTGTAAAATCCAATTGAACATCCTCTTCGTTTTGAAAGAAATAATCTTTCTTTTCTGCGTAAAGTGTTTTAGCAGACTGGCCGGTCGGAGTGGCAATCAACACACCATCCTTTGCCCGTATGGTAACCGTTAATCCCGGCCTCAGTTCATATTCGCCTTCATATTGCTTCATGGTGGGTGCATCAAGGCTGACAGCGGTCCTCGCTTTTGGAAGCTCATATTTTTGATGGTAAAGAATTGAATAAATATTGCCAGATATCTTTCCTCCTACAGCCTGGTTAGACGCATTGCTCAGCAGGATAATGGTCACACCATCGGAAGGTACCCTCGAAATAATGGTGATATAGCCGGGAATGCCCCCGTTATGAGACAATCTTCTT
>Ga0134128_10004293_pt1 | contig 17463 bp, 25 predicted proteins | sample KB31754_FD_96462 | JGI IMG/M metagenome (GOLD analysis project Ga0134128, IMG submission 96462) | Terrestrial soil microbial communities with excess Nitrogen fertilizer from Kellogg Biological Station, Michigan, USA - KB3-175-4 | ecosystem: Environmental > Terrestrial > Soil > Unclassified ... | reverse complement strand
GCGATGAAGGCGCGCGGGCGCTATTTCCTGCTGCTGCCGAAGAGCGTGACGCCGAGCCCCTGAGGCGGCGGCGCGGGGCTCATTCCGGCAGCTCGTAGCCGATTGCCGCTTCGATCTCGAGGACGCGCTGCACCGCCGGGCGCGCCATCATGCGGGCGTGATGCGCCTCGAGCCGGGGAAAGGTCGCCGGCGGCGGCTTCAGCGAGCGGGCGAGGCGCCAATAGAGGCGGAAGAGGTGGATGTCGGCGATCGAATAGCGCGCCAGCGCCCAATCCCGCTCGCCAAGGCGGCGATCGGCGATGCCATAGACCTGCTGTGCGTAATCGAGGCCGCGGCTCCGGGCGGGATGAAGCGTCGCGGCGATGAAGGACATCCAGGAGATCGCCTGCGCCTCGGCCTCGATGTCGTGCGCGGGCAGCAGGCCTGCTTCGGGAAAGCGCCGCGCAAGGTAGAACAGGATCGCCGCCACTTCGCTGAGCGGCCTGCCGTCGACCAGCAGGACCGGCACCTTGCCCTCAGGGTTGAGCGCCAGGTATTCGGCGCTGCTCACGCCGCGCGAAGGAGACCGGCTGCGCCGCGAAGGGGGCGCCGATCTCCTGAAGCGCGATATGCACCGCCATCGAGCTCGAGCCTGGCGCAAAATAGAGCGTGAGCATTGGCATTCTCCTGCCGCTTCACTATTGGGCGCGCTTCCGTGCCGTGCTCGCGAAACTTTGTAGAAATTTGACTGAAGAGAGGCCGCGACGTCTGCAACAGAAGCGCCGCTCGGCCGTTGTCCTGGCCGAGCCGCCCCCACCGCCCGCTCCCGTGGCCGGGCCGCGGCGGCAGGTTCCGGCCGAGCCGAGGCCATGAGCCGCGGGGAGGATTTGCCGGGCGGATGCCGTATAATCGCCTATATTGAGTGCACCTTCGGCTCCGGAAGGAAAGGATGATGGTAAAGCTGCTTTTGAACAAGGCCGCGCCGGCGGTGGTCGGCCTGGCGCTGGCGCTCGGGTTCGCCGCGGCGCCGGCGAGCGCGCATGTGGTGGTCGGCGTCGGAATCGGCCTGCCGCTCTATGCGCCTTACCCTTATCCCTACTACGCCTATCCGCCGCCGCCGGTGGTCTACGCCCCGCCGCCGGTGGTCTATGCGCCGCCGCCCGTGGTGACGGCCCCCACCGCGCCGACCTTCGTGCAGCAACCGGCGGATGTCTGGTACTACTGCGACAATCCGCGGGGCTATTACCCCTACGTCAATTCCTGCAACACTCAGTGGCATCAGGTTCCGGCCACGCCGTCGAAGTGACAAGGAGGCTTCTTCCCGTGAAGCGTGTTCAAGCCACCCTTGGCGCCATCACCTCGCTCGCACTCCTTGCGGGCTGCGCGACGCAGCCCTTGGGCCCGCGGATCGCGGTGATGCCGGCGCCGAACAAGCCCTTCTCCGTCTTCCAGGAGGACGACGTGATCTGCCGCAACTTCGCGCAGCAGCAGAGCGCCGGAGTTGCCGAGCAGGGCAACAGCTCGCAGGTTGGCACGGCGATCATCGGCACGGTGCTCGGCGCCGGCCTTGGCGCGGCGCTCGGCGGCGGCCAGGGTGCGGCGATCGGCGCTGGCGCTGGCGCGTTGGGCGGCACGGCGGTTGGGTCAAACCAATCGGCGCGCGGGCAATTCACCGCGCAGCAGCTCTACGACAATGCCTATGCGCAGTGCATGTACTCGCGTGGCAATCAGGTGCCAGGCTTTGTTCAGCCGGCGAGCGCGGCACCGCCACCGCCGCCGCCGCCCCCGGGCGCTCCGCCGCCGCCACCGCCGCGGTAATCGAAGCTGCCGCGTAGCGAGGCTGCGCGACGCCGGCGCGGCCACCAAAGCTTGCAATCCCCGTCCGGGCTGACCATGCTGCGCGCGAGCGAACAAGAGCGGGATCGCCCGCCCTGCCCGAGGACAGAAGAATGCCTGCAGCGCCGATCCGCGTCGGTCTCTTCGTCACCTGTCTCGTCGATCTCTTCCGTCCGAGCGTCGGCTTCGCCGCGGTGAAGCTGCTTGAGGATGCCGGCTGCACGGTCGAGGTGCCGCAGGCGCAGACCTGCTGCGGCCAGCCGGCCTATAATTCCGGCGACAAGGCCGACACCAAGGCGATCGCGCGCCAGGTGATCGAGGCCTTCGAGGGCTTCGACTACGTCGTGGTGCCCTCGGGCTCCTGCGGCGGGATGATCCGCAAGCACTATCCCGAGCTCTTCGCCGACGAGCCGGCGATCTTCCAGCGTGCACAGCATCTGGCAATGCGCACCTACGAGCTCATCTCGTTTCTCGCCGACGTGCTGAAGGTCGAGCGTGTCGAGGCGCGCTACGAGGGCGTCGCGACCTATCACGATTCCTGCTCGGGGCTGCGCGAGCTCGGCGTCAAGGAGCAGCCGCGCCGGCTGCTGGCGAGCGTCGATGGCCTGCGGCTGCAGGAGCTGCCCGGCGCCGAGGTGTGCTGCGGCTTCGGCGGCACCTTCTGCATCAAATATCCCGAGATCTCCGAGCGCATGGCCGCCGACAAGGCGGCGGATATCGTCGCCAGCGGCGCCGACACGCTGCTCGCCGGCGACATGGGCTGTCTCCTCAACATGGCGGGCAAGCTGACGCGGCTCGGCAAGCGCGTACGCGTGCGCCATGTCGCCGAGGTGCTCGCCGGCAGCGCCGAGGCGACGGCTCCCATCGGCGCGGCACCGGAGCGAGGCTGATGCAGCCGACCAGCCACGCCTTCAAGGACAACGCGCACCAGGCGCTCGGCAATGCCAATCTGCAGAAGGCGCTGGCGCTGATGCGCAGCGGCTTTCCCGCCCGCCGTGCCGCGGCCGTGGCGCGGCTTCCGGAATTCGAGGCGCTGCGCGACCAGGGCAAGGCGATCAAGGACCACGTGCTCGAGAATCTCGATTTCTACCTCGAGACCTTCGAGAAGAACGTCAAGGCGCAGGGCGGGCACGTGCATTGGTGCCGCACGCCGCAGGAGGCGCGCGACACGGTGCTGGCGATCTGTCAGCGGCTCGGCGCCAAGACGGTGACCAAGGGCAAGACGATGATCGCCGAGGAGATCGCGCTCAACGATCACCTCGAGCAGAACGGCATCACGCCGGTCGAGACCGATCTCGGCGAGTACATCATCCAGATCCGCAAGGAGTATCCGAGCCACATCATTGCCCCAGCCATCCACCTGGTGAAGGAGCAGATCGCCGAGAGCTTCCGCGAGACGCATCGCGACCTCGACCCGGCGCGGCGGCTCGAGGAGGCGCCGACCCTGGTCGCCGAGGCGCGCGCCGTGCTGCGCCAGAAATTCCTCGCCGCCGATGTCGGCATAACCGGCGCCAATTTCTGCGTCGCCGAGACCGGCTCCACGGTGATCGTCACCAACGAGGGCAATGGCGACCTGACGCAGACGCTCACCAAGGCGCATATCGTGCTGGCGAGCCTCGAGAAGGTCGTGCCGACACTCGAGGATCTCTCGACCATCCTGCGGCTGCTGGCACGCTCGGCGACAGGCCAGGAATTCTCGACCTACACCACCGTCTCGACCGGGCCGCGCCGCCCGGAAGACACCGACGGACCGGGCGAATTTCACGTCGTCTTCCTCGACAACGGCCGCAGTGCCATGCTCGGCACCGAGTTTCAGGACATGCTGCGCTGCATCCGTTGCGGCGCCTGCATGAATCACTGCCCGGTCTATGCGACCGTCGGCGGCCACGCCTATGGCTGGGTCTATCCGGGGCCGATGGGCGCGGTGCTGACGCCGACGCTGGTCGGCGTCGACGAGGCTGGGCACCTGCCCAACGCCTCGACCTTCTGCGGCCGCTGCGAGAGCGTCTGTCCGATGAAGATCCCGCTCCCCGGCATGATGCGCCATTGGCGCGAGCGCGAGTTCGAAAGGCAGCTCTCGCCGGCAGCCTACCGCTACGGCCTCGCGCTCTGGGCGTTCCTGGCGCAGCGCCCGCCGCTCTACCGCTTCGTGACCGGGCTTGCCTCCCGCCTTCTCGGTTGGGCGGGCGGCCCGCGCGGGCGCTTCCGCTCGCTGCCGCTGGCGCAGGGCTGGACGGCGGGCCGCGACATGCCGGCGCCGGAAGGGCGCAGCTTCATGAGCCTCTGGGCCGAGCGGCAGAAGCATCGGAGCGCGGCGTGAGCCAGTCGCGCGAGCAGATTCTCGGGTCGATCCGCCGCTCGCTGAAGCGCGGGCCGCTCGACACCGGCGCCCGCAGCGAGCTCGAGGAGCGCATCGCCGAGCATCGGCGCAACCTCGTTCCGGCGCGCGCCGCGGCGCTGCCGCACCCGGCGCAGGTCGATCTCTTCCGCGCCATGGCTGAGGAGGTGCAGACCACGGTGACGCGCGTCGCGCGCGTCGAGGACGTGCCGGCGGCCGTCGCCGATTATCTGAGCCAGCGCAACCTGCCCTCGCGCCTCGTCATGACGCCTGATCCGCAGCTCGACGGGATTCCCTGGCAGGAGCGGCCGATGCTCGATATCCGCCGCGGCCGCGCCGAGGATGGCGACCAGGTCGGCGTCACCGCGTGCTTCGCCGGCATCGCCGAGACCGGCACCTTGATGCTGGTCTCGGGAGCGCAAAGCCCGACGCGCAACAATTTCCTGCCTGACACGCATATCGTCGTGATGCGCGGCCGGCAGGTGGTGCCGAGCTACGAAGAAGGCTGGACGCGGCTGCGCGACGCCCAGCGCGGCGCCGATGGCCGCGCGGCGATGCCGCGCACCGTCAACTTCATCACCGGACCGTCCCGCACCGGCGATATCGAGCAGCGCCTTGAGCTGGGCGCGCACGGACCGCGGCGGCTGCACATCGTGCTCATCGATGACGAGGCGGCGTCCTAGCGGCGACGAACGCGCGCTGTGGCGTGCCGCCATGCGCGATGTCGAACCGCTCGAGCCGGCGGCGGGACCGCCGCCGCCACCATCCCAACCCGAGGCGCCGCCGCGCATGGCGCGGGAGCCGGCGGCCGCCGCACCCGCCGGGCGTCCCGCCGCTTCCGGGCTCGACCGGCGCAGCGCCCAGCGCTTGAAACGCGGCGCGCTGCCGCTCGAAGGCCGGCTCGATCTCCACGGCATGACGCGCGAGGAGGCGCATCGCGCGCTCCAGTCCTTCCTCGCGCGCGCGCAGGAAGCCGGCAAGCGCTGCGTGCTGGTGATCACCGGCAAGGGCGGCGGCGAGCGCGGCGGCGTGCTGCGCGCCGAGGTGCCGCGCTGGCTCGACGAAGGGCCCAATCGCGGCCGCGTGCTCGCCAAGGCGGCGGCGCAGCCGCGCGACGGCGGCGCCGGTGCGCTCTATGTGCTGCTGCGGCGGAAGCGATGACGCCCTTCGGCGAGCGGCTCCGGCAGCTCCGCGCCGAGCGCGGCATCAGCCTGAAGCAGATGGCCGAGGCGCTCGGCGTCTCCGCCGCTTATCTCTCGGCGCTGGAGCATGGCAGGCGCGGCCGACCGACCCACGCCATAGTGGTCGCCATCTGCGCGCAGCTCAACATCATCTGGGACGAGGCGGACGAGCTGCATCGCCTCGCGCGCCTCTCGCATCCGCGCATCACCGTCGACACCGCCGGCCTCTCGCCGGCAGCCACCGAGCTCGCCAATCTGCTGGCCGAGCGCATCCGGAAGCTGCCGCGCGATCGGGTCGACCTGCTGCTCGATCTCTTGAAAAGCGCGCCCACCCAGCCGCTGCGCCGCCGGCGCCGCAACGGCCCCTGAGTCAGCCGGGCGCGGACAGCGCCGTCTCGGCGTCGATCGCCTGCGGCTCCTCGAGCACGACGCGGCACAGTTCCTTCAGCGAGATCACCAGCGAGAAGGCGACGTCGCGCGCGAGCTTGCCATGCTCGAAGATATGGCCCGCGAGCACCATGTCGACGCGATCGCCGCCGTTCGACAGCGGCAGCGAGACGCGCCGCACCCGCATCGGTGCCGGGCGGCCCTCGAGGGTGAAGCTGTTCTCGGTGTAGATCGGCACGGCGCGGCGCGCCATCTCCTCATAGATGCCGAGAACGTAGTCGCGATAGCCGGCACGCTCGGTCAGCACCTCGTCAATGAACCGGCCGGTCGGCTCGCGCGCGCTGCCGCGCCAGAATACGTCGCCAACCCGGCGATAGCGGAAGCGCGGCGCGTCGGCGTTCCAGATCACGTCGAGCAGCATGGTGTGGGGCCAGCTCTCGCCGGGGATCTCCAGCGGATCGATATCGGCGCGGCGCGGCAAAGCCCGGCCGCGCTTCTTGCTCAGCCAGTGCCGATAAAGCCCGTCGAGCGGCTGGTCCAGCAGCACGCCTGGCACGTTCGCTTTCTCCTTCTCCGTCCCGGAGGTTGTGCTTCTCTCCCCAGGAGAGCCGGAGCATACCCTGTCTCCTTGGAAGCGCGGCGAAATTCGCCGGCAATTTGCCTAAATTTGTAGGAGATTTATCTCCAGAGAGCTGCGATTTCCGCTTAAACTTGCCGCGGCTTTTGGGCATCGAGGGGCTCTGCCGTATGGGTATTCGTGTCCTCGTCATTGACGACAGCGCCGTCATGCGCCGCCTCGTTATGGTGACGCTCAACGACGCCGGATATGCCGCCTACAGTGCCAGCGACGGCAAGGAAGGCGTGCGGCTCTGGCAGGAAACCGAGCCCGAGCTCGTCATCACCGACATCATGATGCCCGAGCGCGACGGCATCGAGACGATCATGGAGATCCGTCGCCACCGGCCGCGCGCAAAGATCCTGGCGATGACCGGCTTCCGCCACAGCGGCAGCGTCGATTTCGCCGAAATGCTGCAGCGGCTCGGGGCCGACGACGTGCTGGTGAAGCCGTTCGACCCCGAGGTGCTGCTCACCCGGGTCGACCGGCTGATCAGCCGCGAGCCGATCGAGCTCACCGCCGCCTGACCGCGGCAAATCCGGGGGCAACCCGGATTTAACCGCGCCTTAAGCATTCTCGGCCATGCTGCCGAATATGGCGCGACGGCAGAAAGAGGGCGGCGGTGTCGCCGATGCGGCAAGCGCAGACGGGTTGCGCCAGGCCGACCTTTCCCATCTCCATCTCCAGGACATGACGGCTGGCGAGCGCGCCGAGCTGCGCCGCCGCTACGACGATTTCGTCCGCCATTTCGGCCGCGACGGCGTCGCGCCCTCGCGTTACCCGGAGCCCAAGCGCCACATCCGCAAGTGGACGCCCGGCGCCAAGAGCTGAGCGTGCGCCGGGAACTCGGCATCGCGCCTCCTCAGTGGATCATGCCGTCGAGAACCGCCGTCCAGGAGCGCAGCCCGTAGCGAAAGGTGAGCCGCAGCCTGCCCGCGTCCTCGCCCTCGCCGCGTTCGGCCACGCCGTAGATCGCCCCCCGCTTCAATTCGCGCCAGAAAGTCTCGGTCGAGAGGCCGAGCTTCTCGGCGACGAGCGGCGCATCGCCGACGACGTCATCGGCGATCTCGACGGTCTTCTCCGGGTGGAGGCTCATCGGACGAGCCCGATCTCGCCGCTCATCTGAGCGTGATGATCGCGGCCGTGACCACGACGACGGCGTTCCAGACCAGCATGTTGATCATGGTGCGGATCATGGCGCGGTCATCGGCGCCTTCGGCCTTGAGCAGCCGGCACACGAAGTTGCCGGGGAAGAGAAAGACCTTGAGCAAAGCCTGAATCATGCCGCTCTCCTCTGGCGGTCGGATGCCGCCGCACGAGCGAAGATTACCGTCGCTTGACGATGCGGGACGTTGCGCCGGCGCAAACACGCAGCGCACCGGGCGACGTCACGACGGACGGTCTCCGCCGGGCAGCGGCTGCCGCCGCGTCCGCGGCGGCAAGGCGCGACCTTCGCGCGCGGCGATGCCGAGCTCGAGGCTCGCGGCGATCCGATAGGCGCGCTCCAGGAAGTGATGAGCGGCCTCGGGGCGGCAGAGTTCGGCAAGGGTTTCGGCGAAAAGCGCGAGCCATTGGTCGAAATGATGCGCTTCGATCGGCAGTCCGAAATGCGCCACCAGCGGCTGGCCGTGATAGCGCCCGCTCATCAAGGCGACGGACGACCAGAAATCGCACATCCGGCGGATATGCGCTTCCCAATCGTCGATGCGCGTGGCGAAGATCGGGCCCAGAACCTCGTGGCGGGCGACGCGGCCATAAAAGCTCCGCACCACGCGCTCGATCAGCGCCTCGTCGATCCCGGTGCGCTCCGAGATATCGGCAGCGAGAAGATTGCGCCGCAATGCCGCGGCGCCGGCATCGGTGCTCATCCTCTGCCTCGTCAAGCCCTAGAAAAAAACAGCGGCGCCAGGAGGGAGATCGGCGTGCGCCGCCGAAAAGATGTATATAATGTGCATCTTAAAAGGTCAAGCTCCCGCCGGTCGGGCTTTGTGCCGGTGCCCGGCACGGCCGATGAGCAGGCGAGCTAGCGCGTCGCGGGACAGCCGGCCACCGGCGGGCCGTGGTAATCCGCGCCGCCCGGGCGATCCTGATGCAGCGCGTCGGCGCAGGGCGTCGCCACGCCCGGCGCCAGCGCGCCCGGCGGAACACTGCTGCCCTCGGCCGGAGGCACGGTGCTGCCGACCGTGCCCTGCGGCACGCCATCGCAGGTATAGACCGCGACTTCGCCCTCCGGCGCCGCCTCGGTGCCGCGATATTGCGCGGCATGGCCGTATTGCGCGCAATAGTTCTGCGCTTCGGCGCTGGTCGCCGCGGCATCGTTGTTCGGCACCCGATAGGAGACGCTGGGCGGGGCCGAGCTTACCGGCTGGGGCGAGCCGGCGCAGGCGGCAAGCGTGGCGCAGGCGGCGGCGAGGAGCGGCAAGGCGAGGCGCATGGCAGGGGCTCCTGACGAAGCTTTCCCTCGCGAAACACGAGGCCGCGCGCCGGAGTTCCGGCCCGCGGCGCGCAATACATATGTCAGCGCTGTTCTTTATCCCTTGCCGCAGCGGTTTTGCAGCGGCCGCGGCTGCTCGCTATCACTGCGCCGCCCATGGCGAGCGTGCTCACGATCCTTCTGCCGGTCTTTGGCCTCATCGCGCTCGGTTATGGCATGGCGTGCACCCGTCTCTTCACCCGCGAGGGGGTGCGCGGCTTCGGCAATTTCGTCTATTACCTGGCGCTGCCGGCGCTGCTCTTCCGCGGCGCCGCGATCGACCAGGCCGGCGCGGGTGGCGATCCCCGCGTGCTCGCGGCCTATTTTCTCGGCGCGGTGGCCCTCTTCGCCCTGGGCATGCTGATCGGCCGCTGGCGCTTCGGCCTCGATCTCAAGGCGCAGGGCGTTCTCGCCATCAACGTCTCCTTCGGCAATACCGTGCAGCTGGGACTGCCGCTGATGCTCGCCGCCTTCGGGCCGGCGGCGCTGGCGCCGATGACGTTGATCATCGCGCTCCATTCGATGGTGCTGCTGACGCTCGCGACGCTGGTCATCGAGCTCGGCCGCGGCGGAAGCGGCGAGCTCGGCCGCAGCCTTCACGCCACCGCACGCGCGCTCCTTACCAACCCGATCATCGGTGCGATCGTGCTGGGCTTCTGCTGGCGCAGCACCGGCTGGCCGCTGCCGCGCGCCATCGTCGATTTCGTCGAGTTGTTGGCGGCGGCGGCAAGCCCTTCGGCGCTCTTCGCGCTGGGCGCCGCGCTCGCTCAGTTCCGCTTGGGGTCGGGCGCCGGCGAAACCGTCGTCATCGTCGCGCTGAAGCTGCTGTTGCAGCCGACGGTCGTCTGGTTGTTGGGCCGTGCCCTGGGCCTAGCGCCGCTCGACCTCGCAGTGGCGACCGTGGCGGCGGCGCTGCCGATCGGACTCAACGCCTTCATCGTGGCGCAGCGCTACGGCGTCTATGTCGACCGCTCGGCGGGCGCGGTGGTGCTGTCGAATATCGTCTCGGTGGCGACGCTCGCGGCGGTGCTGGCGGCCTTCGCCGGGTGACGGCTAGAGGATGAACTTCGAGAGGTCGGCGTTCTTGGCGAGACTGCCGACATGCTCGCGCACATAGGCGCGGTCGATCAGCACGCTGCTGCCGGGCGGCCTGTCGGAGGCGGTGAAGCTCACCTCTTCGAGCAGGCGCTCAAGCACGGTGTGCAGCCGCCTCGCGCCGATATTCTCGACCGTGGTGTTGATCTCCTCGGCCAATGTCGCGATCTCGTCGATCGCTTCCTCGGCGAAATCGAGGGTGAGGCTCTCGGTGCCGATCAGCGCCTTGTACTGCTTGATGAGGCTCGCCTCGGGCTCGGTCAGGATGCGGCGGAAATCGTCGCGCGTCAGCGGCTTCAGCTCGACGCGGATCGGCAGCCGCCCTTGCAGTTCCGGCAGCAGGTCCGAAGGCTTGGCGAGATGGAAGGCGCCCGAGGCGATGAACAGCACGTGATCGGTCTTGACCGCGCCGTGCTTGGTCGCGACCGTGGTGCCTTCGATGAGCGGCAGCAGGTCGCGCTGCACGCCCTCGCGGCTGACATCGCCGCCGATGCGCTGCTCGCTGCGGGCGCAGATCTTGTCGATTTCGTCGAGGAAGACGATGCCGTTCTCCTCGACCGCGGCGATCGCCTCCTTCACCACCTTCTCCTGATCGAGGAGCTTGTCGCTCTCCTCGGCCATGAGCACCGCATGGCTCTCGCGCACATTCATGCGCCGCGGCTTGGTCCGGCCGCCGAAGGCCTTGCCGAAGATGTCGCCGAGATTGAGCATGCCCATCTGCGCCCCGGGCATGCCCGGGATCTCGAAGGTCGGCAGGCTCGCCGCGGCATTCTCCTGCACCTGGATCTCGATCTCGCGGTCGTCGAGCTGCCCCTCGCGCAGCATCTTGCGGAATTTCTGCCGCGTGTCGGCGGCGGCGTTCTGCCCGACCAGCGCGTCGAGCACGCGCTCCTCGGCGAGGAGCTCGGCCTTCGAGGCGACTTCCTTGCGCAGCCGCTCGCGCGTCATGGCGATCGAGATCTCGACGAGGTCGCGCAGGATCTGCTCGACGTCGCGGCCGACATAGCCCACTTCGGTGAACTTCGTGGCTTCGACCTTGATGAAGGGCGCCTGCGCCAACCGCGCCAGCCGGCGCGCGATCTCGGTCTTGCCGATGCCGGTCGGGCCGATCATCAGGATGTTCTTGGGCAGCACCTCCTCGCGCAGCTCCGGCGGAAGCTGCTGGCGCCGCCAGCGGTTGCGCAGCGCGATGGCGACGGCGCGCTTGGCGTCGTTCTGACCGACGATGTGACGGTCGAGCTCGGAGACGATCTCGCGCGGGCTGAACGAAGTCATAGGCTTTCGAAAGTGACCTTGTCATTGGTGTAGACGCAGATGCCGGCGGCGATTGCCATTGCCTTCCGGGCGATCGCCTCGGCGTCGAGCGGCTGATCGACGAGCGCACGCGCCGCGGCGAGGGCGTAGCCGCCGCCCGAGCCGATGCCGATGAGCCCGTCCTCGGGCTCGAGCACGTCGCCCGTGCCGGAAAGGATGAGCGAGACCTTCTGGTCGGCCACCGCCATCATCGCTTCCAGTCGCCGCAGATAGCGGTCGGTGCGCCAATCCTTGGCGAGCTCGACGCAGGCACGCGAGAGCTGGCCCGGATGCTGCTCGAGCTTCGCCTCGAGCCGCTCGAAGAGGGTCAGCGCGTCGGCGGTGGCGCCGGCGAAGCCGGCCACCACCGTGCCGTTGCCCAGCCGGCGCAGCTTCCGGGCGTTCGATTTGACGATGGTCTGGCCCATCGATACCTGGCCGTCCCCGGCGATCACCACCCTGCCATCCTTTCGGACGCAGAGGATGGTCGTACCGTGCCAGCTTTCGGGTTGGGCGTCGCGCATGGGGCCTGGGTGGCGGAGGGGCTGGCAGAAGATGTGGGGTGGAGGGGGGCCGGGTCAAGCGCGCCGTCCTCGATGGTTCTCAAGGCGCCTCGATCTCAGAGGTGGTGCTGCAGGACCTCATTCACCGTCGCGGTGAGCAGCGCGAGGTCTTCGAGATCAATCGTGAAGGCCGGAGTGAGGTAGACGATGTTCCCGAACGGCCGAACCCAGACGCCGGCTTCCACGAACGCCCGCTTGAGCGCGTTGAGATCGTCAATGCGATCGAGCTCGACGACGCCGATGGCCCCGAGGACGCGCACATCGCGCACGCGGGAGAGACGGCGGCAGGGGGCGAGGCCGCGCGCCAACGCGGTCGAGATGGCGGCGATCTGCGCCAGCCGCGGCTCTTTCGCGAAGAGCTCGAGCGATGCGTCGGCGGCCGCACAAGCGAGAGCGTTCGCCATGTAAGTAGGGCCGTGCATCAGCGCCTTTGCGGGATCGTCCGACCAGAAGGAATCGAATACCGGGCGGCTCGCGATCGTTGCCGCAAGCGCCAGGGTGCCGCCGGTCAGCGCCTTGGAGAGCGTTACAATGTCGGGCGCGACGCCGGCCTGCTCAGCGGCGAACATCGCGCCGGTGCGGCCGAATCCGGTAAAGATCTCGTCGAAGATCAGCAGCAGCTGGTATCGGTCGGCCGCGTCGCGCAGACGGCGCAGCACGTCGGGCGCGTGAAACTTCATGCCCCCCGCGCCCTGTACAAGCGGTTCGACGATGATGCCCGCGAGGCGGTCGGCATGGCGCTCGAGGAAGCGCTCGAAGGCTCCAATGCTGGGTTCGTCGCGCGGCAAGTCGATAATGTCATGCTCCGGAAGCAGGCCCTGAAACAGCCGGTGCATCCCCTCCTGCGGGTCGCATACCGCCATGGTCGCGATCGTGTCGCCGTGATAGGCGCCGTTGAAGGCGAGAAACCGGCTGCGATGGCGCAGGCCGCGGTTGAGCCAGTACTGGGTCGCCATCTTCATCGCGACTTCGACCGCGACCGAGCCGGAATCCGTGAAGAAGACCCGCTCCAGACCGCCGGGCAGCAGGCGCACCAGCCGTTGCGCGAGGGCGAGTGCGGGCTCGTGCACCAAGCCGCCGAACATGACGTGCGGCATCACCTCGAGCTGCGCCGCCACGGCTCTCCGGATCGCCGGATGATTGTAGCCATGGCACGCCGTCCACCATGACGCGATGCCATCGACCAGCTCCCGCCCATCCGCCAGCACGATGCGCGAACCGTGGGTGCGCGCCACCGCCAGCGGCGCCGGCGTCGTCTTCATCTGCGTGTAGGGGAGCCAGATATGGTCAAACCCGGCTTGAAACCAATTGGGCCGCTCGCGGGACACAGGTCAACTCCGCTTCGGTTTTATGATCGGACACACGCAAAGCGACATCGAAGATTGCAAAACGGCGCGCCGGGCCGGGATGTCCACTATATTCGGCCCGTCACGACAGAAAAGTCATGTTACTTCGCGCGAGGCTTCATGCTCTCCCTTGATACCTTCGCCATCCGCAAACTCGCCGAGCTCGATGAACGCGGCCTGCGCCGCTCCCTGGCCGGTACGGCAAGGGAGGACGGTCCCTGGCTGCTGCGGGACGGCCGGCGCATGCTGTCCTTCTGCTGCAACGACTATCTCAACCTCAGCACGCATCCGGAAGTGATCGAGGCCGCGATAGCCGCGACGCGCCGCTACGGCGCCGGCGCCGGCGCGTCGCGGCTGGTCACCGGCAACCATCCGCTTTATGCCGAGCTGGAGGCGCGGCTTGCCGCGCTCAAGGGCACCGAAGACGCGTGCGTCTTCGGGTCGGGCTATCTCGCCAATATCGGGATCATTCCGACCCTCGCCGGAAAGGACGCGCTCGTGCTGGTGGATGAATTGGCGCATGCGTGCATCTGGGCGGGCGCCCGGCTCAGCGACGCAACGGTGCGGCGCTTTCGGCACAACGATGTGGCGCATGCCGAGGAAGTGCTGGTCGCGGAACGGCAGCGGCACCGGCACGCCTTGATCGCGACCGACGGCGTCTTCTCGATGGACGGCGATCTGGCGCCGCTTTCGGCGCTTGCCGCGCTGGCGCGGCGCCATGATGCCTGGCTGATGTCCGACGACGCCCATGGCATCGGCGTCCTCGGCGGCGGGCGCGGCTCCGTGCATGTGGAGAAGCCGCCCGCCGAGGTGCCGCTCCAGATGGGGACGTTGTCAAAAGCGGTCGGCGCCTATGGCGGATATCTCTGCGCCTCGCGTCCGGTCGTCGACCTGATCCGCACGCGCGCGCGCAGCTTCATCTACTCGACCGGCCTCGCACCCGGCACGGTGGCGGCGGCGATTGCGGCGCTGAACGTGATCGCGCGCGAGCCCGACTATTGCGCCTTGCCGCTCACCAAGGCGCGAGCCTTCGCGCGCGCAACCGGATTGCCGCAGCCGGCAAGCGCGATCGTGCCGCTGATCCTGGGCGATGTCGACGGGACAATGACGGCGTCGCGCGTCCTGGCGGAGGCGGGCTTCCTTGTCGCGGCGATCCGCCCGCCGACCGTGCCCGAGGGCACGGCCCGGCTGCGCTTCACGTTCACCGCGCGCCATCCCGACGAGGAGGTGGCGCGCCTGGCCGCGATGGTGCGCGACCGCATCCTGGCGCCGATCGCATGAGCGCTTTCTTTGTCACCGGCACCGGCACGGACGTCGGCAAGACCTTTATCGCCACCGGCCTCATTCACGCGCTGCGGCGCGCCGGCCGCGAGGTCGAGGCGCTGAAGCCTCTGGCGAGCGGCTACATCGCCGCCGACCCGAGCGGCGATCCCGAAAGGCTGTTGGCGGCGCTCGGCCAGGACGCAACGGCCGATGCGGTCGCGGCGATCTCGCCCTGGCGTTTCCGCGCACCGCTTTCACCAGACATGGCGGCGGCGCGCGAGGGGGCGTCCCTCGATGTCGACCGCGTCATCGCATTCTGCGGCGACAGGGTCGCACGGCGCCGGGACGTCCTGCTGATCGAAGGCGTGGGTGGCGTGATGGTGCCGCTGCACGGCCGGCTGACCGTACTCGACTGGATGGCGGCGCTCTCCCTGCCCGTCGTCCTTGTCGCGGGCAGCTATCTTGGCACATTGAGCCATACCTTGACCGCCATAACCGCGCTCACCGCCCGCGGCCTCGAATTGGCCGCTCTCGTCGTGAACGAAAGCCCGGGGAGCACGGTCGATGTCGAGGAGACCGCCGCGACCCTCGCGCGCTTTGTCGCCGAAGAGCGAATCGTGACGCTGCCGCGTCTCCCGCGACCGGAGACCGTCCACCCGGCGTTCGATCGGATGGCGCGCGCCTTCTGAGGCTGTCCGTGCTGTCGGCCGTCCGGGCCAGTCGCGGCACCCGGCGCGGCTCGTTCAGATCGCTTCCGGCGGCCGAAGCCCGCCTCGGCTTTCGCTCATGGCATATGGCGGCCGAGACGTCACCCGCCTGTCTTTTGGTGCTGCGTCGAGCGTCTGGCTACACGACCTAGCCGGGCGCAGCCGGTCTTGCTAAAAGAGCGCCGCCGCCCCATTTGGGCGGCAAAGAGATTGGCAAGGAGCATCCCTGTGGCCCAGGCCCGGTCCTCGGTGGTCGCCGCGCCGCAGCGCAAGGCGACGGTCGAGCGCACGACCAAGGAGACCCGGATCCGCGGCACCGTCAATCTCGACGGCGCCGGCGTCTATGACGTCGCGACCGGCATCGGCTTCCTCGACCATATGCTGGAGCAGCTGTCGCGCCACAGCCTGATCGATCTCGCGCTGCGCGCCGAGGGCGATCTCCACATCGACTTCCACCACACCACCGAGGATACCGGCTATGTCGTCGGCGAGGCGGTGGCAAAGGCGCTGGGCGACCGGCGCGGCATCGCGCGCTGGGGCGATGCGCTCATCCCGATGGACGAGACACTGACGCGCGTCGCGCTCGACGTCTCGAACCGGCCCTATCTCGTGTGGAAGGTGACGTTCTCCAAGCCGAAGCTCGGCGAGATGGACACCGAGCTCTTCAAGGAGTGGTTCCAGGCCTTCGCCCAATCGGCCGGGGTCACGCTCCATGTCGAGAATCTCTACGGCGAGAACAACCACCACATCGTCGAGTCCTGCTACAAGGGCTTGGCGCGCTCGCTGCGCCAGGCGGTGGCGATCGATGCGCGCCGCGCCGATGCGGTACCGTCGACCAAGGGTATTCTTTAAGAGCCGGTGATGATCACCGCCATTATCGATTACGGCTCGGGCAACCTCCGATCCGCCGCGAAGGCATTCGAGCGCGCGGCACGCGAGGCCGGGCTCGACACCGAGATCCGCGTGACCGCCGACGCCGAGACGGTCCGCCGGGCGGAGCGCGTCGTGCTGCCGGGCGTCGGCGCCTTTGCCGACTGCCGGCGCGGCCTCGCCGCGGTGCTGGGCATGGAAGCGGCGCTCGACGAGGCGGTGCGGCGCCGCGGCCGGCCCTTCCTCGGCATCTGCGTCGGCATGCAACTCATGGCCGAGCGTGGCCGCGAGTTCGAGACGGTGGCCGGATTGGGCTGGATCCCCGGCGAGGTGGTGGCGATCGCGCCCGACGACGCCGCGCTCAAGATCCCGCATATGGGCTGGAACGAGCTCGCCCACCGGGCGCCGCATCCGCTCTTCGCCGACATCGCGCCGGGCGAGCACGCCTATTTCGTCCACAGCTACCGCCTCGCCTGCGGCGAGCGCCGCGACCTCCTCGCCACGGTCGAGTATGGCGGCGAGATCGCCGCCGCGGTCGGCCGCGACAATCTCGTCGGCACGCAGTTTCATCCCGAGAAGAGCCAGGCGACCGGGCTCCGCCTCATCGCCAATTTCCTGCGGTGGCGGCCGTGACCGGCACGCCCAAGACCGCGGTCGAGCGCCTCGAGGCGTTCTCCGGCACCGATCTCAACGATCTCTGCGATGCGGCGGAGGACGCGATCAAGGCTGGCGGCGGCTTCGGCTGGCTCTCGGCGCCGCCGCGCCACATCATGGAATCTTATTGGCGCGGCGTGCTGCTGGTGCCGGAGCGGCGGATCTTCGTCGCCCGGCTCGACGGCACGATCTGTGGCTCGGCGCAGCTTGCGCGGCCGCCGCGCAACAACGAGGCGCAAGCCTTCGCGGCACAGCTCACCAGCAATTTCATCGCGCCCTGGGCACGCGGCCATGGGCTGGCGCGGCGCATCGTCGTCGCGGTCGAGGAGGCGGCGCATGCGGGCGGCTTCGCAGTGCTCAATCTCGACGTGCGCGCGACGCAGGAGGCGGCGATCCAGCTCTACGAATCGCTGGGCTATGTGCGCTGGGGAACCCATCCCGCCTATGCCCGCGTCGAGGGCCACACGATGCCCGGCTATTTCTACTACAAGCGGCTCATCCCCGAAGATCAGGGCCCGGCATGATCCTCTACCCCGCCGTCGACCTCAAAGGCGGGCAGTGCGTGCGCCTGCTGCGCGGCGAGATGAGCCAGGCGACCGTCTTCAGCGACGATCCCGCGGGCCAGGCCCGGCGCTTCGTCGCCGCCGGCTGCCGCTTCCTGCATGTCGTCGACCTCGACGGCGCGTTTGCCGGCAAGCCGATGAACCGCGCCGCGGTCGAGGCGATCGTCGCCGTTGCCGGCGTCCCGGTGCAGCTCGGCGGCGGCATTCGCGACCGCGCCACCGTCGAAGCCTGGCTCGAGCGCGGCGTCCGCCGCGTCATCCTCGGCACCGCCGCGCTTACCGATCCGGCGATGGTCAAG
>Ga0134128_10004291_pt1 | contig 17472 bp, 17 predicted proteins | sample KB31754_FD_96462 | JGI IMG/M metagenome (GOLD analysis project Ga0134128, IMG submission 96462) | Terrestrial soil microbial communities with excess Nitrogen fertilizer from Kellogg Biological Station, Michigan, USA - KB3-175-4 | ecosystem: Environmental > Terrestrial > Soil > Unclassified ... | reverse complement strand
GGTCTTATAAGCGTCGCCGCCGAACTTGCCGCCGGAATGCAGCATCGTCAGGATCACTTCGAGCGCCGAGGTCTTGGGGAATTTGGGATGCGGATCGACCGGGATGCCGCGGCCATTGTCGTGCACCAGCACGGTGCCGTCGGCATGGAGCTCGAGCTCGATGCGGCTGGCATGGCCGGCGACAGCTTCGTCCATCGCATTGTCGAGGACTTCGGCAACGAGGTGATGGAGCGCGCGCTCGTCGGTGCCGCCGATATACATGCCGGGGCGGCGGCGGACGGGCTCCAGCCCTTCGAGGACCTCGATATCCTTGGCCGAATAGCCCGAGCCCGATTTCCGGGCGTTGGATTGGTCAAACAAATCAGCCATAGCGTCCAACTATAAAACAAACGCACCGGACAAGCTACCGGCAGGGGTGATGGAAACAAATAACCACAAGACCTTGTAAGCACAAGGATAAGGAGCAAGTGCGATGACGACGGACCATCACATTCCCACCGAAGGCGAGCCGGCGCTCCGCTCGATCGCCATGCCCGCCGACGCCAATCCGGCGGGCGACATCTTCGGCGGCTGGGTCTTATCCCAGATGGATCTCGCCGGCGGCGTCATCGCCCACCGCCGCGCCCAAGGCCGGTGCGCCACCGTCGCCGTGAATGGCATGACCTTCCATCTGCCGGTTTTCATTGGCGACGAGGTCAGTTGTTACGCCGAAATCGTCAAGGTCGGGCGCAGCTCGATCACCGTAAAGATCGAAACCTGGGTGCGCCGCAATGTCGGCGGCGAACGCGTCAAGGTCACCGAAGGCACTTTCACCTATGTCGCGATCGGCCCGGACCGCCGGCCGCGGCCGGTTCCGCCATCGCCTTGAACGCGCTCACGAAGCTTTGACGCGACCGGCTCGCGCTGTTGGGCATTCTATGCGCGCACTCAGGAGATCTTTATGGACCAGAAAATTATCGAGCTCTACGACGATTTCACCCATCGTCATCTCGATCGCCGCCTGTTCCTCGAACAGGTGACGAAGCTCGTCGGCTCGAGCGCGCTGGCGCTGACGATGATGGCGGCGCTGCGCTCCGATTATGCGCGCGCCGCGACGATTCCGATCGACGATCCGCGACTCACCAGCGAGAACGTTTCGATGCCGGGCGGCAGCGGCGCGGTGAAAGGTTATCTCGCGCGGCCGAAGGGCAATGCGAAACTGCCCGGGGTTGTCGTTATTCATCAAAACCGCGGCCTCAATCCGCATATCGAGGACGTGGCGCGGCGCGTCGCGCTCGAGGGCTATGTCGCCGTCGGCGTCGATTGTCTGTCGGTGCTCGGCGGCACGCCGAAGGACGAAGACAAGGCGATGCAGGAATTCACGCAGCTCAAATCCGATCAGGCGCTCGCCGAGCTGGTGCAGGCCGTCGCCTATCTCAAAGCGCGGCCCGATACGAGCGGCAAGATCGGCACGATCGGATTCTGCTGGGGCGGCAGCATGGTCAATCGCCTTGCGGTCGCGGCGGGTCCCGATCTCAATGCCGGCGTTGCTTTTTATGGCAGCGCGCCAGCGCTCGATCAGGTGCCGAAGATCAAGGCGGCGCTGCTGCTCAATTACGCCGGGCTCGATAATCGCGTCAACGCGACGAGACCCGGCTATGAAGACGCGCTGAAAGCCGCGCATGTCGAGTACGCGGCCTATGTCTATCCCGATGCCAATCACGCTTTCTTTGACGACACGACGGATCGCTACCGGCCCGAGGCCGCGAAACTCGCTTGGGAGCGCTCCAAGGCATTCTTCGCGCAGCATCTGAAAGCGTAAACGCTGACGCGAGGCTGCGTTCAAGGCAGCGTTCACGGCTAGCAACAAGGAACCATTCTCCTTCCGACGGCATTGGCCGGGAGGAAGATCAACAATGGTTCGTCACGTCGCGGCCTCTTGGTGCCTCGTCAGCTTCATTGCGGCCGAAATCTTTTTCATCGGCGCGGCCGGGATGTGGCCGAAAATGCCGACCGAACCGCGCGGCCAGGTGGTTGTCGCGGCTTTAGAGCCGCCGCCACCGCCTGCCGTGCCCGAGGAAAAGCCAGCGCTCGGTCCGCCGAAAAAGAGTCAGACCGGCGTTGCCTCCTGGTATGGCGATGACTGGCAGGGCCGGATCACGGCGAGTGGTAAACCGTTCGACGCCCACAAATTGACGGCGGCGCATCGCACCTTGCCGCTCAACACGCGCGCTCGCGTTACCAATCTCAAAACCGGCCGGTCGGTCGAGGTCACGATCATCGATCGCGGTCCCTATGCCGATGGCCGCGTCATTGATCTGTCGAAAGCCGCCGCGATGAAGCTCGGCATGGTGAAAGAGGGCCTGGCGCCCGTGCGAATTCAAAGTCTTCCCGGCTGAATCGGCTCTCAAGCATCAAGCTTGCGTTAAGAACAAAAAGGGAACATAATCACGCGGCCGCAGATCGGGGATGCGCCCATGTCTGATAGCGCGCGTGATTTATCGGCTTGTTCGCTCGCTGAACTCCTCGAACGGTTCGCGGCGATAAGCCAAGAAATCGAAACCGTTGATCACGTCTGGCGCGTCAACCGACTTCACGACACGCGCCGGCGTGTCGTCGCAGCGATTAAGGATCTTTGCGAGCAACTAGAGCCCAACACCTCTGATCGGGTCTTGCGCGAATTGGCGTTGCGTAAGGACGAAATCGGACGCACCGCGGCGGCGTTGCTCGAGCGGAGAGAGACACTTTCGCGCAAGACACCGTCCGCGCCTGCGAAAGCCGTTCCTTTGTCACCGGTTCCTTCGCCTGGAGATTCTCACCTCAGCCGCCATGAGGCGCCAACTGGCATGTCGCGCGCGGAATTGGAACCGTTGGTGTTCGAGGCTTTTCCGCGCGAGACCGCGAGCGCTTTGATGGCGCTCGCGCGTCCCGCGATCCGCCTCTGGGCGCAGCCGCTGGGGCGCGCATCGGATTTGGGCTCGCGGTTTGGCGGTCTGCCTATCGTGTCGAAGAACTGGGAATGGCCGACGACGGAGGTTTGGCCGAAATCGGCTGGGTTGGAATTCCTCAATAAGTCGCCCGCGGAAAGAGGACCGATGCCACAAGAACCGAAATGGTTCCTCGGTCAAATTAATTGTGCTGATCTGCGAGGCCTTCATACGGCTGAGGATTTGCTGCCCCCTGCCGGCGTCTTTTCGTTTTTCGGCGACGGCGATCTTGTGACCGGATGCATGGGGTCTTGGGAAACCGGCAACCTCTATTTCTTTTCGGGTGATCATCTTAAGCGCGCCGCCGAACCCATCGAGGATTTTAAGACGCTGCCGACTTGCGGCTTGGCTTTCAGCGAGGCAATCGATCTACCTGATCCCTTCAGTCGTGCGATCGAACACCTTGCGCTCGATAAGCCGCTTTGGGATCGATACTTCGACCTTCGCGAGAAGGTCAGCAAGCACGGCGTCGAGGTGGAGCGCTACGGTACGCTCGACCACAGCAAACTATTCGGTTGGCCGGATCTCATTCAGCGCGATTTGGAAGCGTTTGCGGATGAGGACGATGCAAAGGAACGCTTGCTCCTGCAGATCGGCAACTACGATAACGGCATCGAAAGATGGTCGTGGGGACCGGGTGGTTTGGTCTATTTCGCTCTGAGCGAAACCGCGTTCAATCAGGGCGACTGCGATGCGTGCCGCTGCGAGATGCAGTGCACATGACGGCAGCGTTCTTCAGCGCGCCGCGAAGACCTTATCGCCGGCGGCCCAGCGCTCGATGAGCATCGGGTCACGGATGATCGCGGCGACGGTTTGGGTCAGCTCGACGATATCGGCCTGCAGCCCGAGGTCGAGGCAGATGCCGCGGATCGCTGCTTGCTCGCCGCCGCAGAGAAAGCGCAGCACGACATAGACTTCGATCGGCAGCGGAGCCTCGCCGGCTTCGATGCGCCGCATCGACTCATGGCAGTTCGTTGCGTCGGGCGAGGTGAAGGAGCGGCAATTGATCGGGCGAACGTTGTAGACCGAGCAGCGATGGTCGACGAGCAGCGGGCAGGGCTTGCCGGTCGCAATACGCGCGTCGTCGTCGAGATCGCGGAACGCATCGGCCGCAGCAAGGATCGCGGTGCGGCGCGGATCGGCCTCGTCGCCGAGTTGCAGCGCGACGAGCATCGCTTCGGGGATCGTCACGTCGACATTCTGATGGCAGCAGAAGCTGCAGCCGGCGCGGCACTTGATATCGGCCTGAGCCGCGAATTCGGCGATGGTTTTCTCGGCCTGGGGCAGGATCGACGCACCCATGATGTCGAGCATGAATTTGAGGCGCATCCACGGATTGCGGCCGACCGCGATGGTCGGACCTGCGAGCCCCATCGCCTGGCTGCGCAGCGCCGCTGCCTTGGTCGCGACGTGCTCGACGAAGGGTGCGGCGACTTCCTCGCGCAAGCCTTTGGGCATCGGCAAGCCGACATCGCCGATGCTGCGAAGCTCGATCGAATCCATAGAGTGCTCCTCTATGGGAGGAGTAGGCGCCGACGATGGTTAGCAAAAGGTTAACGGCGCGGCTTGCAGGGGCGGAAAGCCGCGGTATTGTCGGACGAAATCGTCGGTATAGGGAGAATTTATGCCCGTCACACCCATCGCGCGCGGCAGCACGCTCGCCAGCGGCATCAACGTCTTCACTTTGCCGGCCGAGCGGCAACACGCGCTGATCGAGACCCTGACCGCGATCAATCGCGAAATCCTGGCGCATAAATATCCGATGATCGTTTCGGCGAATTTCCATCGCGCGCTCGATGCGCCGATCATCATCAACTACAATCAATATACCGATCGCGCGCAGGGCCAGTTCCTCCGGACGCAGGCGAATGTCGCGCCGCTGATGAAGCGCACCCACGATCTCTCCGAAAAGCATGAGATCCGCTGGTACGAGACCGCCGACGTCGTGACCGCCGGCCCTGAGGACCGCATCGAGATCCGCGACGATGGCAGCATGATCGGCGTGGTCGGCATCTTCACGGTCGCGGCGGAGAAGCAAGGCGAGCTGCTCGCGCTGCTGAAACGCTATGGCGAGGCGCTGAAAGCGGCGCGCGCGCCAGGCTTTGCGGGTATCGCCACGCATCGCGGCTATCAACCCGCACATGTTGCGAGCTATGAGCAATGGGCGAGCGCCGACGCCTATCGCAAAGCACTCGCCGCTAAGCCCGTCGGCGATCTGTTTGAGCAAATCCGCGCCGTCGCCGAGGTGACCGCGCTGCATCCTTACGACATCGTCAGCGTGACTCGTTTTAAAGAGTGATCGCTGCGGTGCGGATCGCCGCGCCGCATTGACATTGAAATCGTCTTACGAAATCATCGAACATCCGTCCGTGAGGGTTCGGCGTTTTGCTCGCGCGCTCACGCAAGAAACGAGCCCGAGGAGCAGGGGGAATGTCGAGACTTCTTCGCCGCATCGCAGGGATTGCCTGCGCCGCTCTACTGTCGACGGCCGGCATCGCCGATGCGAAGCCTATCGAGCTGAAGCTCGCGACTTTCGGTCCGCCGCAATCCTATTTCTATGTCGAGGTCCTGATCCCGTGGCTCGAGCAGGTCAATCGGGATTCCCAAGAGACGGTGCACATCACCTATTACGGCGGCGGCGTGCTCGGCAATGCCGGCAATATGTATGACGCCGTTTTAACCGGCTCGGCAGATATCGGTTGGGCGCTGCTTGGCTCGTTGCCGGCCAAGTTCGTGAAATCGAGCGTCATCGAGTTGCCGTTCGGTTACGACACCGGCGAGATCGGCGCGACCGCTTTGTGGCGGCTTTACGCGAAAGGCCTGACCGCGAGCGATTTTGACCAGGTGAAGCTTTTCGGCCTCACCGCCTGGCCCGGCGCCGAGGTGCAGTCGAAGTCGAAGAAGGTCATGAGCCTTGAGGACATGAAAGGCTTGAAGCTGCGCGCGCAAGGCAAATGGCAAGCAGCGACGGTCAGCGCCTTCGGCGCGACGCCGGTGAGCGTGCCGGTCGACGAGGTTTATCAGGCGCTCGATCGCGGCGTCATCGACGGCACCTGGAGCTCGCTGGTGCTCACGGGCCAGTTCCGCGTCGACGAGATCGCGCATTATTTCCTCGAGGCGCCGCTCAATGGCGGCGGCGGCATGCTGATCATGAAAAAAGAGGCCTTCGACGCGCTGCCCGCGCCGGCGAAAGCGGCAATGGAGAAGAACGCCGGCGAGATCATGTCGCGCGCGCTCGGCAAATCGAATGACGGCGAGGTCGTGCGCGTCCGCGCGCAGCTCGCGGCGCTCGCGAAGCAGGGCAAGATCGACGCGCCTTACGCGCTCTCGCCACAGGAATTCGCGCGCTGGAAGCAGGCGGCCGAGCCGGTGGCCGAGGCCTGGACCAACGCGGTGCCGAACGGTCCCGCGATCCTAGCCGCTTTCCGCGAAGAAACCGCCAAGCTCGCGGCCGAGATGAAGGCGAAATAGGCATCATTGATGGCCGCCATCGAGGCGCGGGGTACGGTATCGCGGCTCGAAGCGCTGGAGCAGGGCGCGATCGCGCTCGCGCGGCGCATCGCCATCATAGCCGTCGTTGGCATGCTGGCGCTCTCGCTCCTGACCATCGTCGATGTCAGCCTGCGCTTTTTCTTCAGCGCGCCGATCTCCGGCCTCGACGAGGCGACGCAGCTGATCATGGCGGTGATCGTCAGCGCCAGCCTGCCGATCGGCATCGCCACCCGCAATCACATCGCCATCGATTTTTTCAAACGACCGATCGGGCCGCGCTATCAGGCCGTGCTCGAGGCGATCGGCGGTGCGCTGATCCTCGGCATGATGGTGATCCTCACCTTGCGCTTTGCCGCTTATGCCGAGAGGCTGATGCTGCGCCACGACGTGACCACCATCATTTCCCTGCCGATCGCGCCTTTCTGGTGGGCCGTGACTGTCATGCTCGGCGTATGCGCCGCGCTGCAGGTTGTGATCTTCCTCAACCAGCTCGCGAAAGGGCTCGACAGCGACAGCGCCGCCGGCTCATGGCTGCGCGGCGCCGTGATCGTGCTGCCGAGCCTCATCGCGATCGTGCTGCTCTACGATCTCATCCTGCAATGGGGCGGCGCGTTCGGTCCGATCACGCTGGCGATGCTGGCTTTCGGCGCGATGTGGGTGCCGATTGCGATCATGATCCCGGTCGGCATCGCCATGGCCTGCGCCGGGCTTGCGGGCGGCAGCGTGCTCGTCGGCTTCAATCCGACGATGAACACCATCGTGCTGCAATCCGCCGGCTATCTTTCGAGCCTCAACCTCGTCGTGTTGCCGCTCTTCTTGATGAAGGGCAGCTTTGCCACGGCGGCCGGGCTTTCGACCGACGCTTACAGGCTCGCACACGCGCTCTTCGCGCGGCGCCGCGGCGGCCTTGCTATCGCGACGATCGGCAGCTGCGCCGCGTTTGGAGCGGTCACGGGGTCGTCGCTCGCGACCGCCGCGACCATCGGCACCATCGCCGTGCCCGAGATGCGCCGCCGCGGTTACGCGGCCCAGCTCGCGACCGGCTGCGTCGCGGCCGGCGGCACGCTGGGCTCGCTGATCCCGCCCTCGGGCATCATGGTGCTCTATGCCGTGTTGACCGAGACCTCGATCAACAAGATTTTCGTCGCGGCGGTCTTTCCGGCGCTGCTGGCGGCGCTGCTCTATATCCTGACGATCTCCGTCTATGTGCGCATCCAGCCGAGCGCCGCGGGCGCGGTCGAGCGCGTTCCCCTGCGCGAGGTCGTCGCCGCGATCCTCAACAGCTGGGGCGTCGTCGTGCTCTTTGGCGCGGTGATCGGCGGCATCTATGCAGGCGTGTTCACCGCGACTGAGGCCGGCGCGGTCGGTGGCGGCTTTGCCTTTCTCTTCGCGCTGGCGCGCGGCCGCCTCAACGGCGATGCCTTCTGGCGCGTGATGGGCGATGTCGCGCGCAATACGGCGCTCATTTACATGCTGCTCTTTGGCGCCGTCGCTTTCTCTTTCTTCATCGGTGTGACGCAGCTGCCGCAAGCGCTGGTCACCTTCATCCAGGCGCAGCATCTCGCGCCCCTGGTCGTGGTCTTCCTGCTCCTGATCATCTATCTGCTGCTCGGCTTCTTCATGGATCCGATCACGACGCTCTTCATCACTGTGCCGGTGGTGATGCCCCTCATCGCCAGCCTCGGCTACGACCCGATCTGGTGGGGCATCATCACCATCGCGGCTGTCGAGGTCGGGCTGATCCATCCGCCTTTCGGCCTCAACGCCTTCATCATCAAAGGGGTCGCCGGCGATGATGTGACGATCGGCACGATCTTCCGCGGCATCGTGCCATTCCTCGCCGCCGATTTCCTGAAGCTCGCGCTGCTGGTGCTGTTCCCGATCATCACGCTCTGGCTGCCGGCGACGATGCGCTGAGCCGCGGCGCGCCCGTGGTCAGGATTTGCCGCGGAATTTCGCGATCAGCGCTTGCGCCTGGCGCGCGGCCGGCGTGTTCTCTTCCTTCTGCGCGTCATAGTATTTGATACCAGGCAATCGCTGCTGTCCCGCCTCGACCTGTTGCGGCACGTCGGTGCGCCGCGTGTCCTCGCCCATCTCCTTGGCGAGCGCCGCTTCGATCGGCTTCGAGAGATACCAGTTGAGGAACACGCGCGTCGCGTTCGGATGCGGGCGGTTCCTCAGCACGGCAATGTTGGATGCGCCGGTATTGGCGTAAGCGCCGAGTTCCGGCGTGTTGCCGAGAGGACGGACATCGAGCGGCACACCGGCATCGCGATAGCGGTCGAGCAGCCCGCTCAGCACCGGCCCGAGCGAGATGATGTATTGGCTGCGCGCCATGCGGTCGACGAGGTCCGCCATCTGCGTGACGAACACGACTTGAGTGGCAACGAATTGGCGAAGACCCTCCTCGCCGAGCAAGCGGAGCATGACGGGGGCGAAGGTACGACCGCTGCCGCCGAAGGCGGGGTCATCCCAAATCACTTTCTGCTTCAGCGCCGGATCGAGGAAGATCTTGGTGCCTTCGGCTTTCACCTTGTCGGGCGACAACAGCTTCGCGTTGTAGAACGGCATCTTCAGGAAGGTGCGCGAGGTGAAGACGTAGGTCGCCGCGGTGTCGGCGAAGGCCTCGTTCCAGCCGCCCCAGGTTGCGGGGTCCTTCACATCGGACTTCACGAATTCCGGTTTGATCGGATCGAGCATGCCGGCGTCGCGCAGCTGGAACGCATTGTCCGAGCCCGTGAAGGCAATATCCCAGAGATATTTCCCGGCGCTGCGCTCGACCGAGAGCCGCGTAAATTGCTGACCGGGCGGAACGGAGGTTTGCGAGAGCTTGATCTCGGAAAAAGCTTTCGGCCATTCGCGGGCGAGGAAATCGCGATGCGTCGCGCTGGGCGGGGTGATGAGGACGATCTCGCCTTCTTGCTTGGCCGCGGTAACGAGTTTGTTCCATTCCGCATCGCTGCCTTGCGCGCGCGCCGCGCCCCCGCCAGCAGCGAGCAGGAAAAGCGACAGTGTGATCGTGAAAATTTGGATCAGGGCGAGATTTCCTCGAGGATACGGCCGCGCGGCTCGATAGCGAGGAAAGCCGCGATGAAACCGATCCAGCCGACGATGCCGAAGATGAGGAACAGGCCTGTGATGCCGAAGCTCGGCAGGAAGTAGCCGACCATCAGAGGCCCGATCGTCGCCGCTACGCGCAGCCAGAACGTCGCCCAGCTCGTGCCCAGCGCGCGCATTCGCGTTGGATAGATTTCGGCCGTGTAGAGATAGATGCTGAGACAGATCGAAGCGAGCCAGGTGAAGCAGAACGAGATCGCAATGACCACGCTAACCGCCGATTCAGCCCCGACCAATCCGAGATAGATCAGCGGCAGCCCGACGAGGAAGAACGAGCCGATGAACCACAGCCGCCGGCCGACCCGGTCGATGAGCGCGGCGCAGATCAGCGTGCCCACGAGGCCACAGACATTCGTGATTAGCGAATAGTTCAGCGCAGTCTGAAGCGGAACGTTGTAGACGGTGCGGTAGAGTGTCGGCAGCCAAGTCTGCATGCCGTAGCTCAGCAGATAGGAGGCGATCCACAGGACCCAGACGAGAAGGGTGCGCGCCAGGTAGCGGCCTTGGAACAGCTCGGTCCATTGCGTCCGCTTGCCGTCCCAGTCCGACATGATCGGCACGGGCGGCGGCAACGTGACCGCGCCGTCCTTGGTGACGCGCTTTTCGATCTCGGCGAGGTTCTTCTCGGCTTCCGCGATGCGGCCGCGCGAGGCGAGCCAGCGCGGCGATTCCTGGCAGAACGGTCGCAGGACCGCGGCGATCGCCGCTGGGATGACGCCGATGATGAACATCCACTGCCAGCCGAAGCGCGGCACGACCCAGGCTCCGATGAAAGCCGCGACCACGAAGCCGACCGGGAAGATCAATTGATAGAGCAGATAGGCGCTGCCGCGGCGGTCGGCGCGGGTGATCTCGGTCACGTAAGCCGCCGCGACCGGCACTTCACCGCCGAGGCCGATGCCTTGCACGAAGCGGACCAAAAGAGCTGGTCGTAATTGGTCGTGAAGGCGCAGGCGAGGCTCATCAAGGCAAACAGCACGATCGTCCATTGCGCGGTCGTCACGCGGCCATAGCGCTCGGCGATGATGCCGCAGGCGAGGGCGCCGATCGCCTGGCCGGCGTTGCCGATGGCGATGAGGGAGCCGATCTGCTGCGGCGCGATGTGCCATTCGCCCACGAGGACGGGAAGCACATAGGCCAGCGCCAATGAATCGAAGGCGTCGAAGAAGATGGCGATGCCGAGCAACGTCGACACTCTTATATGCCAGCCCGAAATCGGCAAACGCTCGAGGCGCGCCGCGATCATCCTTTCGGCGCTGATGGCTTGATCAGACATGCGTCGGGATTCCCTCTATGGACAGTCAGAACATATGGCGATGGGTTAAATCCCGATCCGGAACCGGGTCATGATGACGATCGTCGAGAGCTGGAGCACGGCTTCGAGCGCGGTGATGGCGAGATAGACGCGCATCAGCTTTTGCACCAGCGCTATGTTGGGTTCCGGCTTGCGCGTCTCCCACAGCACCCAGAGATTGACCGGTGCGAGAACGCAGGTGCCGAAGAACGCCATGATGATGACGAGGGCGAGCGCCGCCTCGACCCAGTAAAAACTGGGATAGGGCACATCGAGGTAGCCGAGCCGGCGCGCAAGTTCCCAGCCGGCGGTCGGCGTCACCGTCGACAGCATCGGGAAGAGCCAGAAGAAGCGCCACGAGAGCTCCTGGCTGACGGTGCGTCGCAGCCGCGGGTCGAGCCGTCTCAGGATCGGGCCGAGCAGGAACCCCATGAACAGGTCGATGCCGGTCCAGGCCAGCCCGAAGAACACATGCACCCAGTTGAGGAACCAGAGCGCTTGCTGCTCCGGCAGGAATTTGTCGTCATTAACGGTGACGATGATCAGCACGATGCCGGCAACAAAGATCCACGCGAATTTCCAGCGGATCAGCGGCTGGAGCCGCGCGGTTTGCGTTTGCGTAATGGTTGCCATGACGTCGTCGAGGCTAATTCTCGCCGCCGCAGGGTCAAGCGGATTTTCGGCTTCGCATTGCCAAGCGGGGAAGGGTGGGGCGATGGCCGCTAGCGCCAATAGCCGTCGATTTTTCGGCGTCCGAAGTTTAGCATGAAGCGAGGTGGCCATCGAAACAGCGGCCTTGCGGGAGCGGCATCGCCAATAGTCGCGATGGCGCGGAGGAAAGATGCGTGGCTGAGATTCTCGATACGCATACGCATGTGATCTCGTCGGATGCAGCGAGATATCCGGTGGCGCCGATCGGCGGGCGTCAATCGACCTGGTCGCAGGAGCGGCCGGTGAGCGACGAGGGCTTGATCGCTGCCATGGATAAGGCCGGCATCGCGAAAGCGGTCGTCGTTCAGGCGTCCACGGTTTACGCCCATGACAATCGCTACGCGGTCGCGGCGGTAAAGGCTCATCCCGATCGCTTCATCGGGGTTTTTTCCGCCGATGTTCTGGCCGCCGATGCCGTCGACCAGATCAAGCGCTGGATGGATGCGGGCATGGCCGGCATTCGTCTCTTCACCACCGGCACGACGATGCCGGGGCAGGCGACGTGGCTCGACAGCGCGCAATCCTTTCCTTCTTGGGCCTATTGCGAGGCGCATGACATTCCGGTCTGTTTGCAGATGACGCAAGACGGTATCCCGATGCTCGTGCGGCTGCTCGAGCGCTTCTCGAAAGTGCGCGTGCTGCTCGATCATCTCGCGCGTCCGAAGCTCGATGACGGGCCGCCCTATGCGCAGGCAAAAGCCCTCTTCGGGCTGGCGAAGTATCCCGGCGTGTTCCTCAAGCTGACCAATCGCACGGTCGCCTCGGCCAACGCGGGCAAATCGACGGCCGATCAATTCGTGCCTTTCGTGGTCAAGGCCTTCGGCGCCGACCGCATCGCGTGGGGCTCCAATTACCCCGCGGCGGAAGAGCCACTCCCCGAACTGCTCGCCGATGCGCGCCGCGGCCTGGCGCCGCTACCGCAGGCTGATCAGGACATGATCCTCGGCGGCACTGCCAAACGGCTTTATCCAAGCTTGGGAAGTGCGTGATGAAGCGCTTTCAGTTGCGCCTCCTCGAGGACCGCGTGCCGGCGAACGGCGACCCGGTCTATCTGCCGGCGCTCGCCGCGCGCGCACTCTATGTGGCCGAGGGCGACGTCATGGTCGAGACCGATTTCGGCGCGACGCACCATGCGCAGGGCTCGGCCTGGATCGGCGACGTTGCCGTCGCGGTTCTCGCGGGCGGGCAGGGCACGCGCTTGCTGCGCTGGGAGGTCGTCGCGCCGAGCGAGGATGACGGCGTGTTGCGGGCTGCGCCGCAATGCAGTTCGGTCGTCGCGAATTCCGCGACCATCGAGCTCGACCCCGGCTTCGGCTGGCTGATGCGCTGCGATCGCGTGGGCTTTCCCAAAGGCGGCATCGCCTACACTCACATCCATCAGGGGCCGGGCATCCGCTATTGCCTCGAGGGCGGCATTCGCATCGAGACCGAAGGCCGCGTCAATGTCTATGGGCCGGGCGAGGCTTGGTTCGAAGCCGGATCGTCGCCCGTGCTGGCGCCGACTTCGCCCGATGCCGAAACCAGCTTCGTGCGCTGCTTCATCTTGCCGCGCTCCTGCAAGGGCCGTTCGTCAATTCGCTATGTGCGGCCCGAAGATGCGAGCAAACCGAAGGTGCAGCGCTATCGCGTGCTCGGCGAGCGCTTCATCGAACTGCCCTAGGCATTCCACACGGCGCGGGCGACCTCGACGATCCGCTGCAATTTCTGCGTCTGGCTCTCGTAGGTCATCGGCGAGCCCGCAAAGCCGCAGGAGAAGCCGCATTGCGGCCCGAGACAGAGCCGGTCGAGCGGCACGTAGCGGCTCGCATCATCGATCCGGGATTTGAGCTCGTCGGCGGATTCGACGCGCGTGTTCTTGGTCGAGATCAGGCCGAGGACGACGGTCTTATCCTTCGGCATAAAGCGCAAAGGCGCGAAGTCGCCGGCGCGCGGCGAATCATATTCGAGCAAATAAGCCGGCGCCTTGATCTCGTTGAAGATGATTTCGGCGACTGCGTCGTAGCCCGCCTGCGCTTGCCACAAACCGGCATTGTTGCCGCGACAATGGTGCATGGCGATATGCATGCCGGCCGGCGCGCTGGCAATGATCCGGTTGATGATGGCCGCATATTTCCGCGTGACCGCCTGCCAATCCTCGCCGCGGCGCGCGACCACCTGCTGGATCGCTGGATCGGCAAGTTTCGGGAGGCAGGTCTCGTCGATCTGCACATAGGTGCAACCCGCCGCGCCGAGCGCTTGCAGCTCGGAACGATAGGCCGCGACCATGTCGTCCCAGAACTGCTCGACATCGGGGTAGACGGTTTTGCTGATCCCGGTCGTCCCAGCGAAGAAATGCACCTGCGTTGGGGCCGGCAAGGTGACCTTCGGCGTTCCGTGCGTGATCGATTTGAGGAAGTTGAAAGCATCGACATTGATCGATGATTTCCACTCGATGCGGCGGTTCACGACGGCTTTGGTCGCCGGCACCGTGCCGCCGTGATCGTCGTGATAGACGAGATCGTCGCTTTTCTGCGGCAGCAACTCGACGCCGATCGGGTTGAGGAACTCGCTCAGATAGGTTTGGCGGCGAAATTCGCCGTCCGTGATCGAGCGCAAGCCGAGCTCTTCCTGCATCGCGACCACATCGCGAACCCCGCGATCTTCCTGCTTATGCAGTTCCTCGTGCGAGAGTTTACCGGCTTGGAAGTTCTTTCGCGCTTCGATCAGCCAAGAGGGACGGAGAAGGCTGCCGACGTGGTCGGCCCGAAAGGGCGGGATTGTCCGTTCCATGCGTACCTCCCTGGTTAGCTCACATATTCAATCAGATTCCTCGTCTATGGTGAACAGCATGTGCGTGGGCAAAGCGAAGGAAATCGCAAATCCCACAAGCCGGCCTAGCCATGTGAGTTGATTGGGCGGCGGCGCTGTGCCTAGACTACCGCATTTGTTAGCGCGTTAAGACGCAAAGCAAAAAGCCGCGCACGGATTGCGCCTGAAGGGGAGGGAACGACATGAAGATCGCAAGCGCATTGATGCTGGGTCTTGGACTGCTGCTCTATGCAGTGTCGCCGCTTCGCGCCGACGAAGTCGTTATTGCCGCGCAATATCCGCTTTCCGGTCCGATGGCATCCTATTCAGGACCGTTCTTGAAAGAAGGGACCGAAATCGCGATCCAGCGCATCAATGAAACGCACATGTTGGGCGAAGGGCGCACCCTCAAAGTCATCATCGAGGACAATGCCGGCGACCGCAATCAGGCGATCTCGTTGATGAACCGCTTCGCGACCTCCGATAACGCTCTCGCCGTGCTTGGCGTCTACGGCTCCTTTCTGTCGCTGCCGACCGCGCCCGTGGCCAACGAGCTGAAGGTCCCCTTCCTCGCGATCGCCGCTTCGCCGGCCATCGTGCAGGCGGGTCCGTGGTCTTTCATCCTGATCGAGCAGCCCGATTCCTCGATGAAGATCCTTTCAGAATATGCCGCCGACAAGTTGAAGGTGAAGACGGCCGCGTCGGTCTATGATCGCGCCAATGATGCTTCGGTGCGGCTGAAGGATTCCTTTAGCAAGTACTTCAAGGAGCACGGCGGCACGGTCGTCTCGGAAGACGGCATTTCGCAGCAGGATACGAATTTCGCGCCAATCGCGACCAAGATCGCGAGCGAGAAGATCGACGTACTCTTCCTCGAATCGGTGCCGTCGGTCGCGGGCAATTTCCTTGTCCAGGTGCGTCAGGCCGGGCTCGATCCGAGTGTCAAGCTGATCGCCAGCGGCCAGGTCTCGTCGCCGGTCTTCCGCGATATCGCGGGCGCAGCGGCGAACGGCATCCAATATCCGGCGGATTACGATGCCGATATGCCTGGGGTGGAGAACAAGTATTTCGTCGATGCCTATAAAAAGCGTAACAACAAAGTCCCGGATCAAAACGCCGCCTGGGCTTATACCGGCATGCTATTGCTCGCGCACGCGATCCATGACGCGGGTCCCGGCGCGGACCGCGCCAAGGTCCGCGATGCCCTCGCCAAGCTGCACGATGTCGATACGGCTCTCGGCGACGGCAAATATTCTTACGACAAGGATCGCATGCCCGACTTCAAACTGATCATGCTGCAAGTCGTGAACGGCAAGCAGGAATTGGTGAAGTAGGGGGCGGTCGCGGGCCGCCGCGAGGGAAAAGCGATGCTCGCCCAGCAGCTTTTGAACGGGTTGGTCGTCGGCGCGGTGTACGCGCTGTTCTCGCTCGGCCTCACCCTCGTCTTCGGCATGCACCGTATCCTTAATCTCGCGCACGGCGCCGTCTTCATGTGGGGCGCGTTCATTGGCTACTTCGCCGTGACTCTCGGCGGCTTGCCGCTCTGGGTCGCATTCATCGCTGCGGTGATCGGTGCCGGCATCGTCAGCGTCGCGCTCGATCTTTTCGTCTTTCGCCCGCTGCGCCGGCATCAGGGCGACGAGTTCGGCACCATTGTCGCCAGCATCGGCGCCAATCTCATCTTGATGCAGCTCGCGCAGCAGGCGACCAACGCGCAGACCTTGCGCTTCCCCTTCGGCATCTTCCCCGTGGTCTTTTACAACTTGCCGGGCATGCGCATCTCCTTGCAGCAGATCGTAATTCTGGCGGCTGTCGCGGTCATCGTTCTCGGCCTCTTGTTCTTTCTCTTCCGCACCAGTCTCGGCAGCGAGGCGCGCGCCGTCGCGGTGAACGAGCAGACGTCGATGCTTCTCGGCGTCAATCCCGGCAAGGTCTATTTCGCCTCGTTCTTCATCGCAGGCATGCTCGCCGGCGCCGCCGGCGTCATCCTCGGCATCGCCTTCAACTCCGTCGCCTATGTGATGGGCGAGGCGGTCATGCTCCAGGCTTTCGTCGTGATCGTCCTTGGCGGGCTCGGCAGTGTCGTTGGCGCGGTCCTTGCCGGCATCGTCATCGGCATGATCCAGACTCTTACCACGGCCTATATCTCGACCGAGCTCTCCGATGCGGTGGTGTTCGGTCTCCTGTTCGTCGTGCTGCTTATCCGGCCGAACGGCTTCTTTTCGGGGATCCATACCGAATACCGGGTCGCGTGACGATGGCGTTCGTCCTGACCTACCGTCCGCTGTTCGATCTGATTTGCATCTATACCGTCCTCGCCTACAGCCAGTATGTCGCTTTGCGCGCCGGGCTGTTCTCCCTCGCGACCCCGGGCTTCGCCTCGATTGGCGGCTATGCCGGCGCGATCCTCCTCAAGGACACCGCGCTCGGGCCGGTGCTTTCGGCGATTGGCGCGATGCTGTGCGGTGTCGCCGCAGGCTTGATCCTATCGTTGCCGCTCGCGCGTTTGCGCGGCGCGTTCCAATCGATTGCGACCATCGGCTTCGTCCAGATTATGGTGTCGCTGACCCTCTATGCGCAGCCGCTGACCGGCGGACCGCTCGGGATGAATGCTATTCCGAAAGTCGCGGGTACGGCGGTGCTAGTCCCCGTGCTGATCGCGCTGGCGGCGCTTCTCGCGGTGATCAACCGCACCGGCATCGGCCGCGCCTTCGACGCCATCCGCCAGGATTACACGGTGGCGATGTCGCTCGGCATCTCGGTCAGCCGCTATTTTCGTTATGCGTTTGCGCTGTCGGGCGCGATCGGCGCGCTGGGCGGGTGTCTTCTCGCCTTCAACACCTATTCGAGCCAGCCGGATGTATTCGGCTTCCCGATGCTGGTGTTGGTCATCGCCGCCGTTATCCTCGGCGGCCGCTCGATGGTGGCCGGGCCGATCGTCGGCACGGCGTTCCTTATTATCCTGCCCGAGGTGATCCGGCCGCTCGCCGATGCGCGGCTGCTGCTGCAAGGGCTGCTGCTCATCCTCGTCATCATCTATCTGCCGCAGGGCATCGTCGATTCTTTGAGTCATCGCTGGAAACTGCGCCGCGTCGCCAACGGCGC
>Ga0134128_10004290_pt1 | contig 17473 bp, 12 predicted proteins | sample KB31754_FD_96462 | JGI IMG/M metagenome (GOLD analysis project Ga0134128, IMG submission 96462) | Terrestrial soil microbial communities with excess Nitrogen fertilizer from Kellogg Biological Station, Michigan, USA - KB3-175-4 | ecosystem: Environmental > Terrestrial > Soil > Unclassified ... | reverse complement strand
TCGCACGCCAAACGAGCCGACATCGGCCTCGCGCTTGTGCCGGAAGACCGCAAGACAGAGGGTTTGATCCTCGACATGTCGGTAACGGAGAATCTGCGGCTCGCAGCACTGAGCCGCGCGCCCTTTGGTATCCTTGGTCTCAACACGGAAAGCGAAAAGCGGATCCATCAGTTGATCGACAAGCTCTCACTGACCTGCGGATCGTTCGATTCTCCTGTCACCACTCTTTCCGGAGGAAATCAGCAGAAGGTCGTGCTCGCGAAATGGCTCGCGCTCTCCCCGAAATGCCTTCTCTTGATGGACCCGACCCGCGGCATCGATCTTCCGACAAAAGCGCAAATCTACCGGCTATTGCGGGAATTGGCTCGCGAGGGGTTGGCTGTGATGTTGCAATCCACGGACTACGAGGAACTGATTCATCTTTGCGACCGCGTCTACGTCTTTTATAACGGGCGGGCAGTAAAACAGTTGACTCGGGACGAATTGACCCCGAACGCGCTGATCGCGGCGTCGATGAACGTGCCGCTTTCGGCGGACACCCGCTCATGAGCCTGTTTCGTCGCAATCGAAGCCTTGCGATCACCATTACGGCGCTCGTCGTATTGTTCGCGATATTCATTGGCATTCACCCTCGCGGGTTTTCGACCTACGTGCTCACGATCTGGTTCAACCAGGGCACCTTGCTTGGCCTCGCTGCGATCGCTCAATTTTTCGTCGTTCTGGTACGTGGCGTCGATCTTTCGGTCGGCCCCATCGTTGCACTGACCAATGTGGCGGCCTCCTATCTGCTGATCGGATCCCCGGGCGGGATCGCACTCGGCATTGTCGCCGTCCTCGCGCTGGGTGCAATCTGCGGACTGGTGAACGGCATTGCGGTCGTCTACGGCCGCATCCAGCCCATCGTCACAACGCTCGCCACCGGCGGCATGATGTCCGGCATTGCGCTTATGTTGCGGCCGACGCCGGGAGGGAGCATTGACGAGAATCTGTCCGACGCGCTTACCTATGACATCTATGGCGTGCCGACCTCGGCGCTCCTGCTCGTTGTCGCTCTGCTTGTGCTCAACATTCCTCTGCGTCGTAGCCTGCTCGGGTTGACGATGTATGCGATCGGTTCCTCTGAACAGGCCGCCGCCATGACTGGCGTGCGGGTTGACCGCGTCAAGCTCGCAGCCTATGGCGCGAGTGGGATATTTTCCGCCCTTGCTGGTCTCTACGTAAGCATGGTTACCCTCACAGGCGATCCCGCGATCGGCCCCGCCTACACCTTGAACTCCATCGCAGCCGTCGTGCTCGGCGGCATTGCGCTTAGTGGAGGCGTCGGCAGCCCGGTCGGAGCCGTTGCGGGAGCCCTGATCCTGAAAACAATCTCGTCGCTCATGTTTTTTTCCGGCCTGCCTCCGTTGGCACAGCCGTTCTTCGAGGGTCTCGTGCTCGCTGTAGCGATCGCGCTCGGTGCCCTCGGAGTGTTCCGGATTCGCAACCGGCTCGAGTTGTTCCGGTGATGAACACCCCTGCTCCTATTTTTTCTGTCCGTCGGCGCCGGCCAGGACTTGTCGATCGGATCGGCTTCTCCGTCTTGTTTCTGGCCGGCGGATGCGTTGCGCTCGTTCTGGGCGGCGCGCTCGCTTATCCCGGATTCCTCAGCCCGGGCTACATCCTGCAACAGCTTCAAATTGCCTCGTTCCTCGGGGTCATCGCGACGGGCGCCATGCTCGTCATCCTGCTCGGAGAGATCGATCTCTCGGTTCCCTGGACCATCACCGGCACTGCAATTGTCGTCACCAATCTTGCCGGCAGCCATAACAGCATGATCGCTGATCTCGCACTTCCGCTGGGACTCGCGACTGGCGCGGCGATTGGCCTTGTGAACGGGCTCGGGGTCGCCTTGTTTCGGGTGCCGGCGATGGTGTGGACGCTCGCTGTCAACGCCATGCTGCTCGGCGCCGCCGTGTTCTATACCGGGGGCTTCAAACCCCAGGGAGCGGTACCGTGGCTCGCGACGTACGCCGCGCTCGGCCACACGCTTGGCATCCCCAACGCGTTTCTGCTTTGGCTCATCATCGGCGCGATCACGCTCTGGTTCTTGCACCGAACGATCTACGGCACGTATCTCTATGCGATGGGTAACTCGCAGCGCGCCCTGTTCCTGGCCGGCGCGCGAGTACGCACAATCACCGTCTGCACGTTCGTTCTGGCGGGCACCTTGTCCAGCCTCGGCGCCATCTTGCTGACCGGCTACACCAATCAGGCCTATCAGGGCATGGGTGACCCTTATCTGATGCCGGTGATCGCTGCTGTGGTGATTGGAGGTACGTCGATCCTGGGAGGGAGCGGGAGCTATTTGGGCACCTTTGTTGGCGCGGTGTTCATCACGCTCATGTCGTCAATCCTAGCGTTGATGCAAATGTCCGACGCGGCGCGCCAGATCATCTTTGGAGCGATCATCCTGGCGATGTTGCTGGCCTATCGCAGTGCTGAAAAAGCGTCACAAACGTGAGTTGGGGATTGATCGCTTTTTAGATCGGAGAATTTACACGCGCGCACATGTGACCGAGAGCCAGCAGCAGACGCCCTCGGAAGCGAACTCCAGTCGCGTTTGCCCATCTAGCTCGCGGGACAATGCGTTCTGTATGAGGCGGCTGCCAAATCCCCGGTGGGTCGGTGGAATGACGGGCGGCCCCCTCGTTTCACGCCAAGTCAGATCGAGCGCTCCATTATCGGCCTTCCAGCGCAGCTCGACTCGGCCTTCAGGTCGCGAGAGTGCTCCGTACTTTGCTGCGTTCGTGGCCAACTCGTGAAGTGCGAGGGAGAGGGCCAGCGCTTGGTTGGGTAAAACGTCCAGAGAAGGCCCATCCAGCGTGATCTGATTGGTCGGGAATGGTGATACAGCCCTCGCGATCAAATCGGCAATATCGGCGCCCAACCAGTTACGCTCGGTGAGCAGATCGTGAGCGCCCGCGAGAGACACGATACGCGCACTTACGGCCAAGCGCGCCGACTCGATGTCCACTGCACCCCGAAGAGTTTGATTGACGATCGACTGTACCGTAGCGAGAGAGTTCTTAACACGATGCTTTAGTTCGTTGCTAAGCAGCCGCTGCAATTCCTCGCCGTGCTTCCGCTCCGAGAGATCGCGGCTCGCACCGGCGATTGCCACTGGTTTGCGTCCGGCGCCTTGACCTTCGAACTCTACGAGACCCCAAGCACTCAGCCAGCGCCAGCTTCCGTCGAGCTGTCTCACACGATATTCGACGTCATATCGGCCGTCGCCTTCGGGATCGAGCGCCTGGGCCACGCGTGACCACATGAGGTTCATGTCGTCGGGGTGAAACTTGGCTTTAACTCCCTCCTCGTCATGCAAGAAGCGAGCTTCTGTCAGTCCATAGAGTCGCTGGGCGTTCTCATCATAGATGCAGATGTTGTCGTTCATCGTGTAGCGCCACGTGCCCATATTGGAAGCGAGCATCGCGAGGTCGAAAGTGCGTTGCTGGCGTTCAAGCGCGACCCGCATCTCATGTTCGCGCGTGACGTCTTGGAAGCAGTTGATGGCTCCTACTACTGAGCCGCCGTCGTCGCGCAGAGGGGCTACATTGACGCGCGCCACCCAACGTTTGCCGTCCGCGTTCTGCACGACCGCCTCGACACCAGCAAAGGTTTCACCAGCCATGACGGCACGTGCCATGGGCGTCTCGCTGGGCGGAATGTAGACACCGTCCAGACTTTCGACCCGGAACGATCCGCAGAACTTTTGCGTGGGATCTAGGATCATCGGGGCACGTCCCCAAAGCTCAACAGCTCGTCGGTTGACCCGAAGAATCTGGCCATCGGCGTCACAGGCGTAAAGTCCGATGGGCAATGCGTCGAGAATTGCCTGGTCCAACTCCAGGAGGGATTCCAGGAGAGCCGGCATCTGAAAGGGTATGTCGAGCTTTAGCAGGGACACGCACGCCTCCGGGAACGCGAAAGCTTAGCAGACGGGGTGCACCCGGAGCCAGAGATCAATGGGCCGCCGTGGGGCTATCTGAACCGCCGGAGGGAACTTTGCCCCGATCGCAGGGTTCTCCCGAGTTCCATTAGGAGAACCCGATCATGCAGGACGTCGTGGATAAGGTTATGCAAACCTTCGGCATGATGAATTCTCTGACCGAGGAAGCAGGTCGAGCAAACGCGTGAGGTGAGACGTCGCTGATTTAAAGAATCCACTCGGAACGGGACAGAATTGGCAGTATTCTTCCCTACTGACCGCCCAGCTTGTAGCATTGGTCGGTGATGAGAACACTAATCGCGCTCCCGCTTGCTCGAACAGGAAGGCGCGCCTTGATCAGACGGCGTCGTTTCAAGCAAACAACGTCCCTGCAGGAACGATTGACAACGTGGGCCAACCAGGTCCGCGAGAAGGCTAAATCACTCCCACCTGGTCCAGAGAAAGATAACTTGTTGAAGAAAGCGAGGCAGGCTGATACCGCCTCCCATCTGGAAGACTGGGGCTAACTCGCCCGGATTGCAGCCGCCAAAGTAGGCACTAGCCCTTTTGCTTCCGAAGAATCTTCGATCCCAGAATTGCCGTAACTTCAAACACGGGACCGAAGCCGTCACGAACGTCGATGGCGACTAGCTGCTCGACGCAACCTTGGTGAAAATGTCTTGCAGCGCGTCGGCGAGCGCTTCAACGGCTTCATCATGCGCAGCTTGCATATGAGGCAGCTCTTGCCCCTGATCATCCATCGACAGGACGTCGCCCGATCGAAAATCGAAAAAGTACTGGGTCATCAAGACCAATCGGATCGAGATGTCGCGGTTCCTGACTGCCTGCGGGAAAACTACACCTTGTTAGTCGGACTCTCGCCAGCTGGCCCGCTTCAGCCTACGGTTCTCTCACCGATCACCTCGTCAACGAGTAACGAGGCTCGAGAGCGCATCCGCTATGGGACACTCGCAGAAGTAATCGCGGCTCACATGAGTTGTCCGTTTCAGTGCCGCAATCAGATCCTGAATCGCGGACGGTGAAAAACCAGCGCACAAATCCGCAGCAAACGCACTGCTCAACCTGCCACCCAGTGGGATCGAAATTTATCTCCGCCAGAGGTCTCCTCAGAAACGGGAATTTCTGCAGGTGAGGCCGGAGACTTTCCAGATATTCTCGTAAAAGTTGCCGATTTTTGGAACCGGAGACTAGCGGCATATGCGCAAATATCCCGCAAATTGCAGATGTTTCGCGCATAAATTGACCACAATCCTAGGCCGAGCGACTGTCTGGCTGGCGACACAGTGGTGATCGCGCCGGTCTCCAGCCAAATTCCCTGCAAACAGGGAATTTTTCAGGGAAATCCCCATAGCACCTGCGGCAAAGCCGTACGTTCCTCAAGCGCGGTTTCCTTCCTTGGAGGCTTTCGGACGCCAGCCGCCGATCTCGCCGCGCCGTCCCTCAAGCGGCCGCCAGCCGAAACCCTTCACAAACCCCGACCTTTCCGGCCTCACTTACCCACTTCGGTGAGCAACGTCTGAGCCTGCTTCAAGTCCAGCGTATCAAAGCCCTCGGTGAACCAGCCGTAGACTGGAGTGAGAAGCTCGCGGGCTTCTCTGCGCTTGCCGCGGTCCCGCCAGAGCCGGGCCAAGCTGATGGCGGCGCGCAGCTCCAGGCATTTGGCGTTCTGGCAACTAGCCACGTCGAGCGCACGCTGAAGCCACCCTTCGGCTTCGGTCTCGTCTCCGCCCGGCCTGGCAAGCGTCAGCTCCCCAGTTAACCGATAGATTTCCGCCTCCCACCGCCGCTCGCCAGTGTCCTCGACAATGCGCCCAGCCTCGACCAGCGCGGTCAATCCTTGCTCGATTTCTCCGGCCCACGCCGAAGCTTCAGCCAGCAGTGCAAGATGATAGGGCCGACGGATTCGCACGCCCGTCGGCTCGATGGCAGCGAGACCGCGGTGAACCTCCGCGATCCCTTCCACAGCCTGCCCGCGTGCCGCGATTGCCCAGCCGCGCAAGATACTCCCGATCGCCGCCATGTGCGGCGCGATACCATGCTCGGCGCACACCGCGACTGCGGCCTCGGCTTGCTCCTGAACAGGCTCAACTTCCCCCCGATGCTGGTAGATCATGGCCGCCCACACCAGGGCGAGAACAAGGCTGAAGGGGTGCGACAGCCCGCGCGCCATGCTCACTGCCTCGTGCGTCGTGGCGAGCGCCTGCTCGGGGAAGCCAAGCGTCCACAGCGTGGCGGCCGAGGTGTATCGATTGCAGACGGCTGCGTCGTGGCCGCCATACAGGAACGTATGGGCACGGTGCGCGTCCGGCCGATACAGCGCCAGTCCGGCTTCGAGGTGCGCCCGGCACGCGGTCAGCTCCGGGAGATGGACGAGTGTCGTCCATGCGGCATGATGCGCCTGCAGGAGGAGCGCCCGATCGGCGCTCTGCCGAGCGACCGCGAACAGCCCGTCCAATAGGCCACGAGCCGCCTTGAACTCGCAGCGCTGCTGGTAAATAAGCCACAGCCCCCAGTTCACGGCAAAGAGCTGCGCTACATCGCCGGCTTGCTGACACAGGTCGCGTGCGCGCAGGTAGGCTTGCTCCACCTCCGGCGCCGAATAGCTCTTGGTGGCGAACAGCACCGGCGCGAGGACAAGCTGCAGGGCAAGTTCGCGGCGGGCACGCTCCACCGGATCGGCGACCCGCTTGACGAGCGCCAGCCCCTTGTAGAGATGGGCAAGGGACTCGGCGTGCGCCGAGCGCTCAGCCGCGCGCTGGCCGGCCGCTTGCCAGTAGGCAACGGCGTTTTCCGCAAGGTCAGCTTCGGTGAAGTGGTGCGCGAGCACTTCCGGCTGGGTTGCCGCGACGTCCGGGAACGTCTCCTCGAGCGCCCAGGCAATGCGCGCGTGCAGCGCGTGCCGTCTATTGCGCAGCAATGTGCCGTAGGCGATGTCCTGAACGAGGGCGTGCTTGAACAAATAGGTCGCGTGCGGCGGGATGCCATTTCGGAACAGCAACCCGGCTCGCATCAGGCGCTCGAGCGCCGAGACCAGTTCCGGCTCTGACTTCCGCAACACGGCGGCTAACAGCACCTGCGAGAACTCACGACCTATCGCCGCCCCGATTTGTGCCAGCTCCTTTGCCGGGCCAAGCCGGTCGAGCCGCGCCATCAGGGAAGCGTGCAAGCTCGCAGGCACCGCCAGCGCCGGAGAGGGAACCGCGGCCGCAGTCTGCATCGCTTCAATGTCGCTCCCAGCTTCCAGCACCGCCTTCGTCATCTCCTCGGCGAACAACGGGACGCCATCGGTGCGCTCGACAATGTCCTTCCTGATGTTCGCCGGCAGCAGCGTGTTGCCGACGACGCGGTCGATCATGGTGCCGATGTCGCGCTCAGCCAGCCGGTTGATCGTCAGCATGGTAACGCGCGATTGTCCGACCCACGGCGCGTCGAACTCAGGCCGAAACGTTACGATCAAGAGCACGCGAAGGCTCGCGATCCGATCCACCGCGCGACCGAAGACTTCCAGGCTGGTGGGATCGCCCCAGTGCGCATCCTCGACGATCATGAGCACGGGGCTGGAGCGCGCCAGGGCTTCCAATTGGACGCCGAGTGCCGCCAGCATTTTCTGCCGGCGCTGTTCGGGAGCAGGCTCCAGAGCGGGATAGCGCCCGTCATTAGGAAGCGACAACATCTCGGCCAGGAGCGCCGCGTCCTGCGGGGACGTCGAGGTCTGCGCCAGGAGCGCATCGAGCTTGTCGAGCTTGGCTTGCGGTGTGTCGCTGTGCACAAGTACGGCAGCCCGTTCGAGCTGCCCGATGATTGGATAAAGAGCGCTGTCGGTGTGCTGCGGCGAGCAGAAATAACGCAGCCGCGTGTGTGGTTCGGCAGCGATTTCCTCCATGAGCGCGGCGGAGAGCCTGGATTTGCCGATCCCGGCCTCACCGGACAGCAGCACCACCTGGCCTTCGCCGGCCTTGGCTCTTGCCCAGCGCCGCAATAGCAGTTCAAGCTCTTCTTCTCGTCCGACCAGTTCAGTCATGCCGCCGGCGTGCATCGCCTCGAAGCGCCCCTCGGCCGAACTTGCCCGCAACACCGCGAAACTCCTTACCGGCCCAGCGATCCCCTTCAAGTCCCTTGGCCCGAGGTGCTGTAGCTCGAACAGATTGCCGATGAGCTTGCGGGTGGCTTCGGCAATAACGACCGTGTTTGGCTCGGCAATGCCTTGCAGCCGTGCCGCGAGGTTCGGCGTCTCGCCGACAATACCGCGCTCCTGGGCTTCGCCGGAGCCGACGAGATCGCCAACAACCACCAGGCCGGTGGCAACCCCAATCCGCATCTGCAGGGGTTCGGGAGCTGCGAGCGCAGCAATCGCGTCGATCAGAGCAAGGCTGGCGCGAACAGCACGCTCGGCGTCATCCTCATGTGCCTGAGGATAACCGAAATAGACGAGAACGCCGTCGCCCATGTATTTCGCCACGAACCCGCCGAAGCTGCGGACGGATTCGGCGACACACTTCTGATAGGCCGTAATGACGTCGCGCAAATCTTCCGGATCCATCCGGACCGAGAGCGCGGTCGAGCCGATGAGGTCCGAGAACATGACGGTCACCTGGCGGCGCTCGGCAGTGTCCTTGGCACCTTCATGGATTGCCAGAGGACCGTCACATAGCGGTGAGGTTGGGCTCGTTTCCGCGCGCAGAGCCGCAATCGCGTCTAGAAGCATGCGGCGGTGCCCAACCATGCCGACGCCCAGGTCCTTCAAGTCCTCCGCCGTCAGGCTGGGCAGGACCTTCTCGCTAATCGCATTCTCGCGGAATGCCGCCTCATATTGCTCGAGGCCGAGCCTCCGCAGCCAACCTCCGAGGTCCATGGCGGCACACCCAGTTCATCCGACCGGACAGACGACCAAAACACTTAGAAGGCTAAGGACCTGCTGCCGCCCCATTCAATCACCTCGCTGTATGGGTGAGCTGTGATGGCCGTTGCCCGGTTCCGCAGTGCAATTGAAGCGAACAAAACGAGCGGAGACAAGGAACCGTTATGTCGCAGTTGGGGCGTCGCCTTGACCGCGCGCCGGCTACTTCCGGTCTTCCCTCATGAACCGACATTTTCAGCGTCCATCGGCAGGTCTCAAAGGGTCACAAGGATACGTCACGGCGACGGCGGCGGCATTTTCTCGAACTGCGTGATCGAGTTGAGGTTGTTGACCCACGCCTGTTGCGAGCGAACAAATAACTGCCTGCGCGGCACCAATTCATAGCGTTGGCGAACGACGCCGACCCTGACGGCGTAAGCCTTTGGATCATCGCCATCCGATGTCGAATAGATCGCGGTCCCACATTGCGGACAAAATCCCTGAAGGCGGATCGCTCCGCTGTCGGCTGTCTTCCGGTATTCCGCCGGTTTGCAGAAGCAGGAATGTCCCCAGCTGCGTGACAACCACTGCTCGCAAAGGGGCACCGCTCATCGTTTGGCAATCGGTGCAGTTACAGATCGTTGTCGTTTCAGGATCCAAAGGCCGAGGCAAAAAAGGATGCACTAATCCGTAACACCTCGCGTGGCGCACCGCTTCAGAAATGAGTTTGCTGAGTTCAAAAGTGGGCGTTGGAAGAGCTGCGGAAAAAGCGGAAAGATCACCCCAGCAGAGTCAGCCGAAGTTGGAGCACTGGACGACACGAAGCCTGCGATCGAACTCGCCAATCGCGGCGTCGCGCCACGTCGGCGCCGCGAGGATCGCGAGGCACTAACCAGCCGAACAAAACACGTCAGGCCATCCTGCGTGAGCAATTTTATACAGACGCCGATCAGTCGACGTGTCTAACGTTGGTGAAGCTCTCGATACATCTAAGTCAAGGTGAAAATCATGGACGTCTCTCATGAGACAAAAGCTGCCGTGCGGCCCGCCCTGTGGGGCGCTGCAGCCGGGGCAATTGCTCTGGCGATCGTGGGATTCAGCTGGGGCGGCTGGGTGACTGGTAGAACGGCCGAGACCCTCGCGGCGAACCGAGCTGCGACGGCTGTCGTCGCAGCTCTCACACCCATCTGCGTTGAGAAGTTTCAACAAGCCGCTGATGCTTCGGCGAACTTGGCCGAAATGAAGAAGACGGCTTATACCTGGGAGCAAAGCAAGTTCGTCGAAAAAGGCGGGTGGGCCACGATGCCCGGAAGCACTGAGCCAAATTCGGCCGTTGCGAAGGCCTGTGCCGAATCGCTCGGTAATGCGAAAGCTGTAGAACTTCGCGGTTAGAAGGACATACGCTGCAGAGTGCGATCCCGCTCTCGCAACCAGGGCCGCCTCATTCGAATGCGAGCAGTATTGAGCGACCACTCCAGAAGTTGGACGACACAAATCGAGCAAGGTGACGGCGTTTGAGGTCTCACGCTGGTTAATTGGGGTTTCAAATGAGTTCTCTTCAGCGGCCCAATGCTCCGTTCACTGACAAGCGCCTTGCGACTATGACCCGCACAGCAGCTGATCTGAAAGCTCAGTTATATGAATTAATCAAGCTACGCGACCAGGTTAGGAAAGCGCGGCAATCGGCCCGAAGTTGTTGGCACGTTAGGGCAAATGTGAAGTAACTGCTGTGGCGCCAGACAGACGAGATTGACCCGATTTAGATGCAGGTCCTTCTCCAGTCGCTCCATTCGGTTTTATTGCGTGTTCTGCGGGCACGGCTTGGCGATTACTTTGAAGCGGGGAGTTTTTATGCCGGTGTTAGAGCGCCTCATCGGCGACGGGCCAAGGCAACTCCCAAGAGGAACGCGACCAACAGCGAACCAATAGGCGCTTCGCGTGCGATATTACTCAGAATGCTCAAGGGCATCCCCGGCTTTCGACCTGCCTCTATCGCGCCGTTCACTCGGTCGACTGACCCTTTGACAGCTTTCGAAACTTCTGCGAAGGCGGATTTGGCTTCTGGAACAGGATCCAGGCCTTCGTAAGCGAAAGGGGCCAGTGGACTGTCATCGCTCACGATCTACCTCCTGGCAACGAATGAAATCTGATCAACGCCTCGATTGATTCGATGGGCCATCTTAACCGAAATAGCGCGAGCGCGGCGGCGGGCGGCGCGGCGTCCTTCCTGCAAAGCGAGACCTTAGAAGGGGACGTACATGGATAGAGCGCTCTCGTTGTTGATTTCAGCAGGCATAACCGCCTTTGGCGTTTGGACCATAGGCTACACCATGGCGTCGGGATCGCCCTTCGGTTGGACGTTCATGGGAGTTCTGTCCATGAGTGTGGGCTTGGTCAGCCTTTATCAGGCAATCGTTGAAGCTTAGGTATGGGTAGAATTGCTCATCCTTCCGCCGCCGCACCAGCCGGCCGTCGAGGAGCCGAACGAGTCCGTGACTTCGGTTGTGGCACCCTTCCGGATCTATGTCCGCTTCGCGCGAAGCTTTTTCGCGTGCTGCGTCGAAAGCCGGCTCGTTACGCCGCCCTATCCTATTCGAAGAACGTATCAGACTTTATCGCTTGTGGGTTGTTCTCGAGGTCGCGCTCGGCTTGATACCAGAACTCATGCTCTCGGCCCCAAGAGCGCCTCCACCTCGTCCCACAACTCGTGTGTCGCGCGTCCGGATTTGGTCTGCCGTTGACTCGGTTATTGCGGTTCTTTCGATGTGAACCGACAGATTAGAATGCGTCTCAGAACGAAACGTCCGTGCACCCACGCACTAGAGACAACGATGCGGGAGTTACGCCGCATCGTTGCCTTGGAAAACTGTCCCGCTCCTGGCAAGATTCCGTCTTCGAGGAAACAAGCGCGGTAGAGGGGCTATTGTTCCTACCCACGCATTATTGTCCAACGAAAACCCGGTACGCCGGCTTCAGCCTCCAAGGCCGACTTCAACTTGCGCGATCGACGCAGGACGTTGCGAAGAAAACCCCGCGGTGGCTCAGCGGTTTGACCGCAACATCGTTCCATTTGTGATGTCTGTTGACGGTCACACTCTCAAGCAGCCGCGCTAGCGGATTTTTCCTGCTTGGAAGCTGCGAGAGGGTGCGTCACACCCGTGGCCTCGATGCAAAGCTTGACGGTCTCCCCCAGGCTCGCCGCAACGAGATCGGCTTTCGCGTTGTCCCGCAACACTTCCAGCCCATTTGGATCGACGTCCTTGACCCAACAGCCCAGGATTATGATCGCCTTCGGCAACTTCCGCCTTAGACGCCGAACCGAATAACGCATATGGGCTGGTCCACTGGAATCGAGATAGATGAGGCAGACGGTCACAACACCGGTGGTCTCAAGTCGGAAGACGTTCGTGCTGGAGAGCGATTCTGCACCTTCGACCCGTGCTGCGAGACCGTGTGCAGTCGAAAGCTGAGCGAGCATGATCGCAGCCGCTTCATCGATGAGACTTCGTCCAGCCAAGCAAAGAACTGGATGTTCACCGAGCCAATCGGATGGCAGGTCTTCTTTGCTGATAATGGGCAGGTTTTCGTCCGCCGCATTTTCCGCGACGCTCTCTACTGCAGATGAGGCTTCTGCATCGGTGGTTAAATCGACTTTCGTCGGCGGTCGTTCATCCTGATCGGCAAGGTCGCCGGCAAATTCTCTGACGGCATCTCGAATCTTGGTGAGGCGTTCCGGGTCAAGCGCTCCACGCTCGGCATCAATTTGCGCGAGCTGCAAACCCTTTAGGGCGACCTCATCATAGTATGAGGCCAGAGAACGTTCCTTCAAGAATTGCTCGGCTTTTTCGGCAGCTTCTGCCGGGTCACCCGCAAGCATGCGCTGGTAGAAGATTTCCGGGGGAGAGAGGGCCGGCCGGTCCCCGAACATGACGTCAAGAAACTCCAAGCGTTCCACATGACGCCCAAGCACGACAAGGCATATCGTCAGTGGCGTAGCAAGGACGAGCCCGATGGGTCCCCAAAGTGCGGTCCAAAACGTCGCCGCCGCAACTACAGCAACGGGAGAAAGCCCCGTGCTATGACCATAGACCATCGGCTCGATGACATGGCCCACGACCGGCTCGACAATAAGAAAGAGCGCGAGCGTCCACAGCAGCATGGACCAGCCAGGATCGACGGCCACCGCCAGAGCAAGCGGAAACGCGGCCGCGATGACGGCGCCGATGTATGGCACGAAACGAAGGACTGTCGCTAAAATACCCCACAAGATCGCGCTTGGCGTGCCTATGAACCATAGGCCTATCCCAATCACTACGCCAAATGCACTGTTCAAAACGAGTTGGGTCAGGAAAAGCCGACTAAGGCGTCCCGCCGCGTCGTCCAGCGCCGCTGTGGTTCGTTGCAGGTCGTAGGAGCCGACCAGCCGAATGAGCCGATTACGCAGATCTTCGCGTTGAAGCAGAATGAAGATAACGAAAATGATGATGATACCGGTCGTCGCGAGAGGATGAACAAGCGGAGAGATCAAGGTCCGCAGGTTCTCCAGCGCACCGGGGTCGGGCTGGCGTACTTCCACCGGAACGGGCGCCTGCGATCCCGATGTACCAGAATTAGCGATCGAGCTGGGCCCGCGCGCGGATGCGGAGTCCTTCGGCTTGTCGATCTCTTTGCTGAGATCCTTCAACATGTCGGAGGCGCGTTCGAGCGTCCCTCTGCCGGCTCTTGTATCTCTAAAAGACTGGATCTTTTCGCTTATCGTCGATTGATAACGTGGGAGATCTCCGGCGAGTTGCGTCACTTGCGCGGCGAGAAGGCTCCCCATCGCAAAAATGAGCGCGAAGGCAAGCAGAGCTACACTCACTACCGCCAATCCGCGGGGCACATGGATGCGCTGTAGTATCAAGACCGCCGGCGCCAAGACGAAGCTGAGAAGAATAGCCAACGCGATGGGCACGAATATCTCGCGGCCAAAATACAGCATCGCGATTATTATGACAGCCAGGATCGCAGTCGCCACCGTGCTTAGTAGCGCCATGAGCTCTTCAGTAGAACGCGATTTGAACGGCTGCCTGATCACAGGCATCATCTGCTTGCCTAGCTTCGGTTGTCACTGTGACAATTGTGATTCAAATGATGGCGCGAGCCGATCTCCTTCAAAAGGCTGCTCAGGACACAACACCCATGGCCTTCGTACATGAGCAGGGCGCCCACTCCAGGTCGTCGACAACGAAAAGGCCGCCTCGAAAGACGGCCAATGTGTTGTTACTCGACAATCTCAACGATACGGCGTGTTCGCGGTTCGACCAAAACCCTGCGACCATTCACCACCGTATAACGATACTCACGGACGCCATACTCGGGCGGCACATCGTAGTATGTAACGCCCTCTTCCGGGAGAACCGCCCCAACTCTCAGATCTTCGCGATACTGGTAAGAGGGGCGCCTCTGTTCGACGACATAGGAATGAAAGCGAGGACGCTCATTCACACCAAGGACCCCAGCTACGCCGCCGACCGCGCCGCCTACGACACCACCCACAACCGCACCGACGGGGCTTGCCGCTCGTTCACCATCCCGCGCACCCCGCTCGACACCTCCAGAAACACCTTGGGCCTGGGCCGCAACGGGGAGGAAGACCGAGACAGCAATAGCGGCGGCTCCGACGAAACGGCAGATCATGACAGCTCCTTCGGTGGGGATTGGCGCGGAACAACTACCAAGCCGACAATACGTTCCTATGGATAGCGGCATACGACGCTAATCGCTCGAGTGAGCGCAAGCAGCCCGACCCTCCAAAATCGTCTGGCATTCAACGCCTGGTCGACAGCCCCGCGACACACGATACGACACAGTAGCAGCTGGCAAAAAAAGGGGGCCTAAGGGTCGTTTTTCCGTTCGAGACCGCGTTCGCCGAATTTTCCGGCCACGCGCTGATTAAGCCCGTCCGGTCGCTTCGACCTTGCCGCTACACGCCGTCGAATCGATCGACTATTTTCATCACCGGGAGCTTAGCCATTAGACTTGCACACAATAGCTTTGAAAGCCGCGCGTATCTTTTTCGCTGGCCACCAATTGAGCTTCGCGAAGAGGCTTCTGCCACCGCTCATTCAGCGATGCTGGATACAGCTTCGGAGGGTCGATTCTAAGCGTCGATTCTTCCGCTCAGCTGACCCCCTCGTCTCTCCTTATCTCGGGCTTATCGTACAATACCGCGTTCAGAAGCGAACTATGAACCTCGATCTTTCCGTTATAGGTGATGAAGCCGAGCTTGCGAAACTTGTTCATGAAAAAGCTGACACGGGAGCGGGTTGTCCCGATCATCTCAGCGAGCGTTTCCTGACTCACCTGCGCCGCGATGGGCTGTGGGGCGCCATCCTTTCCGAAATTGGCCAGAAGCAGCAGAAGACGCGCGAGCCGTCTCTCACTGGAATTGAATAACTGGTCTATCAGGTCCTCTTCGATGCGGCTGTTTCGGCTGAGCAGGTACGCCATGAACAATTCGGAAAACTTTGGCTCGTTTTTAAGCGCCGCAAGCATCGCGGTTTTCGTGATGGAAGTGATCACGCATGCTTCCATGGCCATCGTTGTCGAAATTCGCAAGGAATGGCCATTCAGGCATCCTTCGCCGAAGAATTGTCCGGGCTCCAGGATTCCGACCACGGCTTCCTTGCCTTGCTCGGACACAACGAGAACCTTGATCCTTCCCTTTTGAATATAGAAGACAGTATCCGCGGCGTCTCCTTGCGAGAATACGACCGCGTTTTTGTCAATTTTCAATATGGCTGTGCCGTCGCCGACCTTGGCGAGAAAGAGGTTTGGATCAAACGAGCTTTTCGCTGCTTTTGACATGAGGCCCTTGGCACCCGGTGTTGGCCTCAGTTTAGCAGATCTGGCGGCCAGCACGTGGAGGAATTGTCTGTTTCGCGCCGGCGCGCCCTGTGCATCAATGCCCGCGACGGTTGCTTCATGGATGGGCCAATTGCGGCTCTACCTGATCTCGCCGGGAACTCGCGCGGACCAAAATTGCCCAGGCCCATCCGTTAGATTAACTACACTTAATAGTGAGTGGCGCGTCAACGAACGAACGGCATCTGAACAATTGTGCTCAGTATTCGCCTTGGCTCGGGGCTAGTACCGAGATGGTGCTGCGGACGGGCTGTCCGCGCTTGAAGATGCAAAATGAACCTAAACTGCGAAATCATATCATCATATTGATTGTCGGCATCGCAGCCGGCTGGCGCGCTGCCGCTACCTGGCCAATTTGATCGGGTCCTCGGCGGGCGCCTTGTAGTCAGCGTGGGTTCGAGACGCGCATAGGCTTCGGACATGTGATCCTCCTGCCTTGTTGGCGGTGCATGCTGCGCCCCGCCGATAGCGATCAATTCGGCGGCTACGATGAAGCAAGCATGCGCTCCAAGGCAGGGCAACCGTTCAATATTGCTCACCGTCCCCAAAAATTGCCGCTAAGCCTGGATCCTGGACTGAGCAATATTGCTCAGCAAAACGTCGAGACATGGATCAGTATTCGGGTTCGCGGGGCGGTACCTCGAGTAAGGAGCCGAAGCGAATCCGATCACGGCATTTATCGCGGTTGGCAGCGTGGCCATCGGTGCGATCCTTGTTACCACAGGTTATCTCGTCCCAGGCGCCATCTTCGTGCGATGGTCGACAGCATGAACCCAATCGTGGCCTTGGCGTTGATTGGGCAGGACAACGAGAAGCCGCTCCACGCAGCAGAAAAACGCTTCCGGGGTCGAAGAGACTTCACTTGCCGGCCAACCAAAATGACGCAGTCCTGGAAAGGGCCGCTGGTGCACATGTTCGAAAGCAGTCTAGACATGGTTGAAAGCCAGCCGGAAACGTTGCCACAACAGCTCGCCCGCTATCGGCAGTCCGACAACACTCGCGGCGTGTTCGAGCTGATCATCACAGCAGGGCCCTTTTTTATCATCTGGGCTGTGATGTGGGTTGTTATCGTCCACGGCCATTGGAGCGGTCTGCTGCTGGTGGTGCCTGCAGCGGGCCTGGTCGTCCGCCTCTTCATGATTCAGCATGATTGCGGCCACGGGTCGTTCTTTCGCGGCCGCCTTGCGAACGATTGGGTTGGCCGCGCGATCGGCGTCGTGACCCTCACGCCTTACGATTACTGGCGACGAAACCATGCGCGCCATCACGCAAGCTCAGGCAATCTCGATCAGAGGGGCGTCGGCGACATTGACGTGTTGACCGTCCGTGAGTTTGTCGCGCGGCCGCGATGGCGTCGGATCCTTTATCGCCTGTACCGGCATCCGATCGTGATGTTCGGCATAGGTCCCGCGTATTTGTTCATCCTGCGGCATCGGTTGCCGATCGGGATGATGCGTAACGGCTGGGCGCCATGGCTGAGTACAATGGGTACGAACGCCGCCATCGCGGTTCTGGTAGCCGCGATGATCTGGCTGGTCGGAGTCGGGCCATTCCTGCTGGTGCACCTGCCGATCATGGTTCTGGCGGCGTCGATCGGTGTCTGGCTGTTCTATGTTCAGCATCAGTTCGAGCACACGTCCTGGTCCCGTGAAGAGGCCTGGCGTTTTCACGAGGCCGCGCTGCATGGCAGTTCCTACTATCACTTGCCGGGCGTCTTGCGCTGGTTCACGGCAAACATCGGC
>Ga0134128_10004289_pt1 | contig 17480 bp, 16 predicted proteins | sample KB31754_FD_96462 | JGI IMG/M metagenome (GOLD analysis project Ga0134128, IMG submission 96462) | Terrestrial soil microbial communities with excess Nitrogen fertilizer from Kellogg Biological Station, Michigan, USA - KB3-175-4 | ecosystem: Environmental > Terrestrial > Soil > Unclassified ... | reverse complement strand
CGGCAAGCCGGCGCCGGTCGATCAGGGCTTGACCGGTGAACAGCAATTTTTCCTCGCCTTCGGCCAGGAATGGGCCACCAAGACCCGCGAGCAGGCGGAGCGTCAGCAGATCCTGGTGGACGTGCATGCGCCCGGCGAATACCGCGCCGCCGAAGTGCGCAACATCGGTGCCTGGTATTCGGCCTTCAACGTGCAACCGGGAGAGAAACTCTATCTCGCTCCGGACGCGCGCGTGCAAGTCTGGTAAGCGCTACCGTCCGATCGCCCAGGGACCCGCTTCGGGCCTTCCCTGGGTGTTGGCGAGCGGACCCAATTCGGCCTTGGCGCCGCGGCCGATCGCGGCCAACTCCGACCCACCCTGGAAACAGGTGAAGTCCGGCCGGTCGCGCCAGGCCAGCGGTCCGCATAGCCTGACCCCCGCCTTGATCGCGGCGTCATGGACGATGTTGATCTCGCGCTCATAGTCGGGATCGCCCTGCTTGTAGCCAGCGAAATTGCCCAGGTCGCTCGAGGCAGCGAAGATCGCGGTGACGCCGGGTATCTTGGCGATGCGGTCGGCGTCCTTCAGCCCGTCCAAGGTCTCGATCATCAGGATGAGAACCAGATTGTCGTTGATGGTCTGGCGGTAGCCGCCCGGCACATTGGCGTAGATGTTGAACGCCTGGCCGCCACCCACGCTGCGCTTGCCCAGCGGCGGGAAATAGGCCCAGTCGCGTGCTTTGACCGCTTCCTCATAGGACCGCACCGTCGGCACGATCAGGACCAGGGCGCCCGCATCCATCGCATGCTGCTCCTCGCGCTCGTCGGTATAGGCCACCCGCACGCCCGGCACCGCTTTGGCGGTGGGACAGGCCCCCCACATGCGCTGAAGTTCTTTCCAGTCACGGGCGTCATGCTGCTGCTCGGTCCAGGTGAAGTCGTAACCGGCATTGGCCATGGCGCAGTAGATTTCGGGATCGGTGGCAGCGAACACCGTGCCGCCCACCACTTTCTCGCCCCGCATCATCTTGAGCCTGACGGGATTCCAGATCTTGGCGCCCTGGGGCGCGTCCCAGGCGTGGCCATATTTCCATTTCTCCATGTCGAATTTGCCTTGATTGACCGCGCCCGCCGGCGCTTGGTCGATCGCATGGCTGTCCTGGCCGGCCTTTGCCGCCAGGGGGAACTGTCCCCCTTTGGCAATTTCGTCCTCGGTGGCTTGCCCGAAAGCCATTGCGCCAAAGCCCAGCGCCAAAGCCGCCGACAAGAGCGCGCCTGCCAGTTTTTTCATTGATCCCCCCAAGCGAAATTCGCCTTATGAGGCCGTGGCCCTGACGGATTGTCAAACCGTCTGCGGAAGGGGGCCGAAATAGCCCCGGCGATCAGGTGGTGGGGACGTCTTCGAAGCTGATTTTGTCGGCCGAGGCGGAGAGTTGATCGAAACCGTGATGGGCCAGGATCTTGCGCAGTTCCGCCAGCATCATCTTGATCTGCTCTTCGTTGAGCGGCGGGGCCTTGGGGTTCACCATCTGCATCGCCCGCATATGGACATGAACGGAGGCGACGTCGGATTTTTTGGTGCGCAGCAGGCCGTCGGCCACGTCGCACAGGCTGCGGGTGGTCTGGTCCAGGGCGGCATATTCGAAGGTGCCGGCCAGGGTGACGATCTGGTCGCACAAGACCAGGATCTGTTTCAACTGGTCATCGGAATAACGGCTGCGTTCGGCCGGCGCATAGATAATCGCCTCCAGCGCCTTGATCGAGCCCTCGATCACGTCGTTGCTCTCGTCGCGCATCGAGGCCAATTCCTGCTTCGCCTGCGCGATGGCTTCATCGCGGGAAACCCCGCCGAAACGACCCACCAGTTCGGTGATGCGTAGCTTGGGAAAATGCGTGAGCGCGGCCATGCTGCTTAACTCGCCTGAGCGGTGGTTTCGATGGGAACGTCGGTGGCCCGTTTCCATTTCTCGTCGGGCGGATCGATGGAATGAAAGCGGCGATCAGGGCCGATATAATTGGGTGTTTCCAGGAACGGCCGCGACACCCGCGCCACCCAATTGATGCGGTCGAACAGGGTCTGGGGCGACACCGGCTTGCGGATCACGATATGCGCGCCGCCATCGCGCGCCGCGGCAATCAACCGGAGTTGGGTATAGCCGGTGAGCACGATCACCGGCATGAAACGCAGCGCCTGCGAAGTCTGGCGCCGGATCCAGCCGATGAAATCGGCCGTCGCCATGTCGTCCAGCGCGCCTTCCACGAAACAGATATCGGGGCAATTGCCCTGGATCATCTGCTTGGCTTCCGCGCCGGTGCCGGCGACCATCAATTTCTCGATACCGAAGCCGCGCAGCATCTGGGCGATCAGACCGCGTGTAAACGCGTCCCGATCCACCAGCAACCCGGCGATATTCTTCAGGTTGAGACGTGGCTGAGCCATTGCGCCCTTCGCTACTGAAAGGGGACAATAGCGGCCGGACGGTTAATAACGGGTAACTCAGTTAATACTTCCGCTCGGTGGGTGGAAATGACGCCCAATGCCCCGCTCGGCGCCGGGTTGGAGTTCAGCGCCGATGTTTCGGATGCCGGCGAGCGGCAACGAAGCCCCTTGGCTTGGGACGGGCTATTCTGATGCCGGTCCTGATGGGCCAAACCGAACGACCGGCTTTTTCTACTAACCGGCAACCGCAGCGTCTCTCTCGACCGGCCCGGCCTCATTTGGCAGCCCTGTAATGTTTCCCGTCTTGTCAGAAGGACTGAGGAGCCACTTGATATCTTCCAGCACGCGCGGACCGGAGATCATGATAAAGGCAATCGCAAAAGTCGCGGCTCCACAAAGCACCAACACCGCAAGATCAAATCCCGCGCGGGTCGCGTCTAATTGACGATCAAGGACCGCCACCACAGCCGCCATTGCCGCCGTGGCCAAAATTGGAGCCATCAGCTCGCACAGCAACGTCCAAAGAGGGATGCGAAATTGGCGCGCGAGAACATGCAGGTAAGCGGGTGCCGCGAGAATCGCGCCGGCGCTCATTCCGGCGGCCACCCCCTCCGCCCCGTATCGTGATCCGACAATCGTGCCCAGGACGAGAAGCGCGCTGTTGAGAATAATCAGGCGAAACTGTGCGTCTGAGCGCCCAAGGCCCATCAGGATGCCGCCGACGAAGTTGAACGTGCAAAGAAAGAAGCCTGCAGGGGCCAGCATGGCAAGAATAGGACCAGTCGCTACCCAGGCCGGCCCCAGAGCCACTCTGACCAGAAGATCAGAGACGAGCGCCAACCCGCAAAATAGCGGGCCCAATAACGCCGTAACACCACGCAAGCCTTTGATCGCAAGGGCAAGTGCGCCCGCATGATTGTCATCGCAGCCGGCTACCGCCACGAACACGGAAAGATACAGCGGGCCCGAGATAATGAGTTCGGGTATGCGCACGATCTGATATCCCATCGCATAGTGGCCCGCCGCCACCACTCCAATCAAACTTCCGATCAGAAGCGTAGAAAAATTTTTGGCGCCGAAGTCAGTGAGGCGGGCTCCGACTGCATTCAGACCGAAGCGAAGATGAGGCCAGGCGAGACCAGGCTGGCAGATGAGGAGGGGCCTGAAGCCTGAGCTCGGAATGAGCCAGCACACCTTTATTCCCCACAGGAGCAGTTGTTGGATCACCAGGCTCCAGGGGCCGCAGCCCAGAAGGCCCGCGGTGATGGCGGCAAGCGAAGCCGTCACGCTCGCGACCATATCGACAACGGCGAACATGCTGAATCTTTTCTCTCGCGAGATTCGGGCGTTGGCGACGGAAAGACTCCCGCTCATCGGCAGAATCAGGGTGAGCGCTATCAGAATGGGCGCGATCTTCGGTTCGGACATGAGCCGTGCGATGGGAACAGCAAGCAGGGAGAGTGCGGCGGCCATCAGAAGTGACGTGGCGATCGCGATCCAGAAGACGGTCGATTCCAGCGCGCGGGAAGGGTCTCGGTGGCGTACCAGCGCTTGGCCGAGCCCTCCGTCCGCCAGGGCGGCAGACAGAAAGATAAGGGGCATGGCGAGCGCCACCAGGCCAAAAGCCTGCGGCCCCAAAAGGCGCGCCAAAACGGGAATCACCGCAGCCTGGAGCCCAAGCTTGACGATGCTGGCGGCACTCATAGCCATGGTTCCGAATGGCGCGCGAACTTCACCCCGCAGGATCGCCGCAAAGGATTCGGCGATGTTCCCGGCGCGCAACGGAAGCCTCCACAGCTGGTGATGCCTAAACTCACACTGCGGATGAGGGTTCCTGGCTTTGCCGGACGACGTCCGCGCGGCCAGAGACGTGCAGTTTCGGCGCGGCCAATCGGGTTTTCAAGGAGGAACCAGTCCCGGGACCAGGCGTTGGACGAAGGTTAAGGCGAGCGGCCCTTTTGAAAAAAGGATGCGTGTGATTTCCAACAAATCGCGACAGCGAGGGCTGTGGGCTAGCATCGTGACACGAGCCGCATCCCGCGGGGTTCCGGCGCCGTCCGCGTCCGAAATTGTGCACCCTGTCGCGGTTCCACGCATGCCAAAGTCGGTCGCTCAAGCGGATGATTGACCTTAGCCGAGATCTGGCAGGCGAAAATCGGTGGAGCGGCATAACAAACCTTTCTCCGTTTCAAAGGATTATGCGGCGCGCCGGCGACGGGCCGAAACCTTCGCCGCCAGTGTTCATCGTCGGCCCCCCCCGATCGGGCACATCGTTGCTTTATGAATCCCTGGTGACGCGCTATCGCTTCGCCTACTTTTCCAATTTGGCCGACTGGTTCCATCTCGCGCCAGTCGCTGCTACGGCATTTGGGATTTTCCTCGTGCGTGGTTGGCGGGGCGAATTTGAAAGCCGGTATGGACACATTCATGGCTGGGGCGCGCCCAGTGAAGCGGGGCCGATCTGGGACAGATGGTTGCCGCGCACGAAGCGAAATTGCGCCAATTCCCCGAAAGCGGAGAAGCAGCTTCAGAACACCATATTGGCGTTGTCCGGCTTGCTCGACGCCCCGTTCATCAACAAGAACGTCATGTTAAGCATGCAGATCGGTCTGCTGACGCGTATCTTCGAAAATCCCGTCTTTATCCGCGTAATGCGTGATCCCGTCGAGAATGTGCGATCGATCCTGCGCGCGCAAGAGGACGGAATCGGGCCCTATGTTGATGGCTGGTGGTCCGTTCGACCGACACTTGCCGAGCAATTCCAGGGCGCCGATCGCCTAACCAAGGCGTGCGTGCAGGTAATCGGAATCGAGGCGGATATTCTTGGCGATTGCAAACGGCACGCCTTTGATCGGTTGTTCACGGTTGACTATCATGACATGTGCGAACGTCCCCGAACCCTCCTTGACGAGCTGGGGACTTTTATCCGGGGCTGCAACATCGAGTTGCGCGACAGGTTGCAAGTGCCAGCCCATTTCAGCCGGCCGTCGAAGAACGGGGCCCGCTTGAATGAGGCGGCCATCAGAACGAAACTGGATGAAATCGCACAACAGATGCTGGCTTGCAGTCCGGCTTAGCCGCTCTTAAGGCTGCCGGTCATATGTGGCGCAGCCTATGCGGCACCCGCCCGGTTCTTCGCCAACTGTGCGTCCACCAGCTTGACCGTCTGGTCCAGCATGTCGGAATTCCGGCCCTGCGCGGCGGCGATCTTGGCGACCAGGCAATCCACCCGCTCGATATGCGCCGCCCCCGAAAACAGCGCACGCGCCGCCGATGATGGCTTGCCCAGATCTTCCGCCGCCTTGGCGTATTTCTCGAACGGCACCAGATCTTCCGGATCGGCGCCCAGTTTCTGGCAAAGCTGCGAGGCCCATTCATAGACGGATTTCGACTTGGCGATGTCGCCATGCACCGCATCGCGGATCGGGATCGGACCGTGGGCCGTGATGCAGCGGTAATTGCCCGTGATCAGCATCGGCCATTTTGCCAGGGGCACGAAGATCGAATCATGCACCTTCAGCTTCACCGGGATTTCGATGGAATCGAAGCGGGCTGCGTCGATCCCCGTCTCCAATTCGCGCAGCAACGAAGTCGGCGCGTCCTTGCTGAAACGTGCCGCCTTGAAGTTGGTCGGCAAGCCCACTTGCAGGACATTCTTGCCGTGCTCCGGCGGGCGGAAGGCTTGCGGATCGGGGCTGGCCAAGGTCACCAGCCCGGGCTCGAAGCCGTTCCATACCGCCGGATCGGTAAAGCATTTCGTCAAGGCATCGGTCTTCAGCCCGGGAATCCTCTGAAGATAGGTGAGAGGCGGCATGTTCATGATCGCCAGGCACGGCACGCGCGCGGTCGCGATGCGCCCCATCAATTCGCGCACGCCCTTGGTGCCGTACTGGCTTTCCTGCATGCCCAGCACGACCAAGTCATACCCCTCCGGATTCACGTCATCCGGCGCTGCGGCAGCAAGCTTTCCCGGCAAGCTCTTGGACGAAATATCGACCAGGCCTTCGCGCCCCTTGATGGGAAAACGGACCACGGTCCCTTCGCGATTGATCAGCGCGGCGGTCGATTCCGTGCAGACCAAGGTCACGGCGTGGCCCGCCATCAGCAATTTGGTGCCAAACAGCGAGCCGTAAGACGCGCCCAGGATCAATATTTTCCGCTGCACGCTTTGCCCCGTTCCGTTCAGATCGCGCCTTGCTGGCGCGCGGCATTGACCTCGTCGTCATTCATGCCCAGCACTTTGCGCAGGATTTCGTCGGTATGCTCGCCCAGCAAAGGCGAGCGACGCACATCGGCCGGTGAATCCGACAGCTTGATCGGATTGCCCACGGTCAGATACTGGCCCCGTTCGGGATGATCGACCGCCACCACTGTGCCCGTGTTGCGAAGGGCCGGCTCGTTCGCCAATTCCTTCATGGACAGGATGGGGCCACACGGCACGTTGAGCGGATTGAGGGTCGCCATGACCTCCATCTTGGTCATGGTCATGGTCCACTTCTCGATTTCCTCGAAAATCTGCTTCAGCCGGGGAAGGCGCGCCTGGGGCGTGTTGTAATCGGGATTCTCCAGCCAGTCGGCATGGCCGATCACCTTGGCCAGCGCCGGGAAGGCCTGCAATTGAGTGATCACATAGATGTAGGCGTCTGGATCGGTCTCCCATCCCTTGCAGCGCACGATCCAGCCAGGATGCCCACCGCCCGACGCATTACCGGCGCGCGGCACCGCCTCGCCGAATTTTCCGTTCGGGTATTGTGGATACTCCTTCAAGACGCCATGCGCCAGCCGCTGCTGGTCGCGCAGCTTCACGCGGCAGAGATTCAACACCGCATCCTGCATGGCGCATTCCACCCGCTGGCCGCGGCCGGTCTTCTCGCGGTGGAAAAGCGCGGCCAGAATGCCCACCACCAGGTGGATGCCGGTGCCGGAATCGCCGATCTGCGCGCCGGTCACCATGGGAAAGCCGTCGATCTCGCCCGTGGTCGAGGCCGCGCCGCCGGTGCATTGCGCCACGTTTTCATAGACCTTGCAGTCCTGGAATGGGCCCGCGCCGAAACCCTTGATCGAGGCATAGATCATGCGCGGGTTGATTTCCTGGATGCGCTTCCACGGAAAGCCCATGCGGTCGATCGCGCCGGGGGCGAAATTCTCGACCATCACGTCGCATGTCTCGATCAGCCTGGTGAAAATCTTCATGCCGGCTTCGGTCTTGGGATTCAGCGTGATGCTGCGCTTGCTGCCGTTCAGCATGGTGAAGTAGAGGCTGTCGACGCCTGGGATGTCGCGCAATTGGCCGCGGGTGGGATCGCCTTCACCCGGCTTTTCCACCTTGATCACGTCGGCCCCGAAATAAGCCAGAATCTGCGTCGCCGTCGGCCCGGACTGGACATGCGTCATGTCCAAAATCCGTACGCCCTCTAAAGCTTTTCCCATGATGCCCTCTTGCAGAACCAAATGATGGATCGCGTCGCCCACCTGCCGGCCGAATTGCCACCCGCTACGCTAACTTTTTGCCAAGCAGCTTGGCCTGTAGGGACCCTTCGCGCAACCGCGCGGCACGGCAGCCGGCGCATAGGAGTGGAGACTGTAAGTCGCAGCTCTAACGTCCGGAATCTTCTATGTTGCCAGCGCGGCAGGGGCGGGCGCTTGGCGCCGGGCATGGGCCGTTCGCATCGGCTTCAACGCCACGATCGCCAGAACGCCCGCGATCACATTGGCGATAGCTCCCACCCAGAAAACGGTGCTCCAGTCGCCCTTGGCGGCGATATAGGCCGTAAAAGGCACCAGCAGAGAGGCCGTGCCTTTGGCGGTGTACAGCAGACCGGCGTTGGTGGTGGCAAATTTCGGCCCATAGGCATCGGTGCAGGTCGCGGGGAACAGGCTATAGATCTCGCCCCAGGTGAGATAGATCGCGGCGGCGCAGATCACGAACAGGACGGGATCATGGCCATACCGCGCCAGGCTCCAGATCGATAACCCATTCAGCATGAAGGCGGCGAACATGGTCTCTTCCCGGCCGATCTTGTCGGAGATCCAGCCGAAAAGAGGCCGGCCCAGCCCGTTCAGGATATTGTCGATCACCGCTGCCACGGCCAGCACCGTGCCGCCAATGCCGATCAGATTGATGGGCACCTTGGCGACGCCGTAATCCGCCGCGATGGATGCGAATTGCGCCGTGACGATCAATCCGCCGGAAGCAACCGTGACGAACATCACATACAGCAGCCAGAACAAGGGCGTTTGCAGCGCTTCGGCCGGGGCATAGTTGCGCTTGGTCTGGGGATTATGGACCACCGCCATCGGCTTCAAATCCGGCGATGGGGCGCGCAGGAACTGTGAGACGATCACGACGACGAGACCCTGAACCAGCCCGAACCACAGGAAGGCAGACTGATAGCCATAATGATTGATCACATAGATGATCGGCACCACGGTGGCAGCGGACCCGGCACCGAAGCCCGCGGCGGTGAAGCCGGCGGCCATGCCGCGGCGCCCGACAAACCATTTCAGCGCATTGCCGACGCAGGTGCCATAAACCGCGCCCGCGCCGATGCCGCCAAGAACGGCGCCCGCGTACAGCATGGGGATGGAGTTCGCCATCGAATTCAAAGACCAGGCCAGCGCCACAAGGATGCCGCCCAGGGTCACGACGATGCGCGGACCGAATCTGTCCACGAACCAGCCCTCGATCGGCACCAGCCAGGTCTCGGCCAGGACGAAGAAGCTGAAGGCGCCGCCGATCGCGGCCCTGCTCCAGCCTTGCGTCTTGGACATGGGATCGACGAAGAAGCTCCAGCCATATTGCAGGTTGGCGATCATCACCATGCAGAGGATGCCGATGATAAGCTGGAAATAGCGACCCTTGTGTTCGCCGTCCGCGGAAGAGACCATGCTGCTCATTGTCACCTCGGAGAAATCGCTAGCCGAATGTCGCTGGATCGCTGTTGTCGCCGCCGCTATATTTTCTTCCCAGCATAGCCACGAAAAATACGATTGAGGGATGGGCCCATGTCAAGCGTTTATCGGACCGGCACTATCGTCAGCGCGATGGAGGCTGGCATGCGCGAAGCCCCCGCCACCGGCCTGCGGAACGGAAAAGCCTCACCCGCAGGGCCTTGGGCGAATTGACGCGGCGGGCCGGCGGTAGGTGCCCCGCTGGGCAGGGCGGCGGAATGGAGTAATCTCACGGGACAAAAACGGGGTGGACAAATGAACCGCATCAGCCTGAACCAGGCCAATCGCATCATCGAAGCGGCTTTCGCCAAAGGTGCCGGCCTCAAACTCAAGCCGCTTAGCGCAGCAGTGCTCGATCCCGGCGGCCATGCGATCGCGTTCCAGCGCCAGGACAATGCCTCGATCCTCCGGTTCGGCATCGCTTCGGGGAAGGCCGCCGGTGCGCTGGCCTTGGGCGTGTCGTCGCGCAAGATCGGCGAGATGGCGGCGGACCGGCCCAGCTTTGTCGCGGCCATGGGGCCGATCGCCCCTCATGGCCTGATCCCCGCCGCAGGCGGCGTCATCGTCGTGGATAGTGCGGGCCAGGTCCTGGGCGCGGTGGGCGTGACGGGCGATACGTCCGACAATGACGAAATCTGCGCTCTGGCAGGGATCGAAGCGGCCGGACTGAAAGCGCAAGGCTAGCTAGAGTCGCGGTTTCGAAGTTCGCCAAATCATCGATATGAGGCTCAAAGCGAACTTCGAAACCAGAGCGACACTAGAACCGATATTGCTAGTGTCCTTCGATTCCGAAATTCGCCTGGAGCCTGATATAGAGTTTGTGCGAATTTCGAAATCGGGACACTAGCTCATGGAAAACTATCTCGACCGCGCAGGGCTGTCGGTCTCCGAACCGCTGGCACGCTTCATCGAGGATCGGGCGCTTGCCAGCACCGGGATTTCTGCAGACCCGTTCTGGAAAGGCACGGCGAAGATTTTCGCCACCCTGGCGCCCGAGAACAAGGCGCTGATCGAGAAGCGCGACCGGCTTCAAGCCGAGATCGATGCCTGGCACAAGGGACGGCGCGGCAAAAAGCTGGACGCCAGGGAATATCAGGAATTCCTCAGGCGCATCGGCTACCTTGTCCCCGAGCCTGCCCCGTTCAAGATCGCGGTGGACAAGGTGGACGAGGAGTTGGCGCGGGTCGCCGGTCCGCAGCTCGTGGTGCCCATCCTCAATGCCCGCTTCCTGCTCAATGCCGCCAATGCGCGCTGGGGCAGTTTGTACGACGCGCTTTACGGCACCGATGCGATCGAAGGAACACCCGCGCGCAAGCACTACGATCCGGCGCGCGGCGCCAAGGTGATCGCATGGGCCAAGGCGTTTCTGGACAAGGCCGCGCCGCTGGCCTCCGGCAGTCATGCCGATGTCGAGCATTACGTCATCACGGATGGCAAATTATCGCCTGCCTTGGCCGATCCTTCTGCGTTTGCGGGCCATCGCGGCAGCGCAGAGGCGCCCAGCGCAGTCCTGCTCGTCCATAACAGCCTGCATATCGAAATTCAGCTCGACCGTGCTCATCCAATCGGCAAGGGCGACAAAGCCGGCGTGGCCGACATCCTGATGGAAGCGGCCATCACCACCATTGCCGATCTGGAAGACAGTATCGCCGCGGTGGACGGAGCGGACAAAGCGGACGCTTACGCCAACTGGCTGGGCTTGATGGAGGGCACTCTGGAAGCCAGCTTCGAGAAATCGGGCCGCACCATGACCCGCAGGCTCGAGCCGGATCGTGTCTATACCGCGCCGAATGGCGGTCAGGTGACATTGCCGGGCCGCAGCCTGATGCTGATCCGTAATGTGGGGCATCTGATGACCACACCGGCGGTCAAGCTGGCAGATGGGCAGGAGGCGCCGGAAGGCATTCTTGACGCCATTGTCACCAGCCTGATCGGTCTCACCGACCTTCAACGCAGGGGGCGCTTTGTCAACAGCCGGGCCGGTTCGATCTATATCGTCAAGCCCAAGATGCATGGCCCGGAAGAGGCGGCTTTCACCAATCGCCTGTTCGATGCAGTGGAGGGTCTGCTGCGCCTTGACCGTCACACCATCAAGGTGGGCGTGATGGATGAGGAACGCCGCACCTCGGCCAATCTCGCCGCCACCATCGCGGCGGTGAAAAACCGCGTCGTTTTCATCAATACCGGCTTCCTGGATCGCACGGGGGACGAGATTCACACCTCGATGCAGGCCGGCGCCATGATCCGCAAGGGCGAGATGAAGAACAGCACTTGGCTCAAATCCTATGAGGACCGCAATGTGCGGATCGGGCTCGCCTGCGGCTTTGCCGGCAAGGCGCAAATCGGCAAGGGCATGTGGGCGATGCCCGACAAGATGGCCGATATGCTGAAGCAGAAGATCGGCCATCCCAGGGCCGGTGCCAACACCGCCTGGGTGCCGTCACCCACTGCCGCCACCTTGCATGCCACCCATTATCACAAAGTGGATGTGGCGCAGGTTCAGCATCAATTGGCCGGCGAGGCGCCGCCGTCACTGGACGCCTTGCTGACCCTTCCGCTCGCCGAGCATAATTGGAACGAGAAGGAAATCCGCGACGAGCTGGACAACAACACCCAGGGCATCCTGGGTTATGTGGTGCGCTGGGTGGACCAGGGCGTGGGCTGCTCCAAAGTGCCCGACATCCATGACGTGGGATTGATGGAGGATCGCGCCACCTTGCGCATTTCCTCGCAGATGCTGGCCAATTGGCTGCTCCATGGCGTCTGCACCGAAGCCGAAGTGGATGCCGCGCTGAAACGCATGGCCGCCAAGGTGGACGCGCAGAATGCGGGCGATCCCCTCTATCGCCCGATGGCGGGCCATGAGAAGGACAGTCTGGCATTCCAGGCGGCGCGAGCGCTGATCTTTGAAGGCGTCAAGCAGCCCAACGGCTATACCGAACCCTTGCTGCACGGGTTCCGCAGCAGGATCAAACAGCCCTAGCGATCGGCCGCGGTAAAGAGCGGCGTCAGCTCGAAGGCGCGTCTCAACCAGGGATTGTCTTCGGGGTCGCGCATCAGCCCCACAAAGGTCGCCCCGTTCTGCTCCAGAATCGTTTTTCTTTGCTGGAACAGCGCCTCGTTTTCGACGCGCTCTTTCAGGAAGAAAGATCCCTTGCGATAGATGATCCAGGTCGTCACGGGCCACCGGCTTCAAAAGCAGCTCATCAATGCCCCGATTCAACAACGGGTTTCGTCACAATTCCCAGGCTGGTGAAGGAGCGCTTAAATTTTTGCCGCAAATGCGGATATAGTGGCGAGCGGAATGCAGAGTTCCATTTGCCGAATCGGCGGAATTAGGCCTTTTCCCGGCGAAACCGGCATTGTAAAAACGGGGGATGGCGGATTTTTGCAACTGAAACGGGTTTAAGGCGTATCGCTAAGTTCCACGAAAGAGCCTGATCAGGCATCGAGCAACTGGATGGAAACTGCCTCCGATTTTCCCTCCGACCGGAAAACGCGGGATCAGCCCCGCGGCGAAGAACGCCGGGCGGACCGCCTGGCGGAAGCCCTGGAGGAAAATTCCCGGCTCCAGGCTGATCGGCTCTATCTCGCCTCCATCGTCGAATCGTCCCATGACGCGATCATCGGCGTCGATCTCAAAAACCTGGTGACCGCCTGGAACGCCGCGGCCGAGCGCATATTCGGCTACCGGTCCGACGAGATTGTAGGCCGGCCTGTGGCCACGCTTTTCCCGCCCAACCGGCGCGACAGCGAACTGCAGCTGATCCAGCGCGTAGCCCGTGGCGAGACGCTCACCCATTACCGCACCCAGCGGGTGCGCAAGGATGGGGCGATCCTGGATGTGTCGCTCTCGCTTTCGCCGATACGGGACGCCGACGGGATCATCATCGGCGCCTCCAAGATCGTGGACGACGTCACCGATGAGATCCTGAACGAGCGGCGCATGCGGCGGCTCGAGGCCCATCGCGACTATCTGGCCGACTTGGTGGAATCCTCGAACGACGCCATCGTGGCGGGGACCCTCGATGGACGGATCGCCAGCTGGAACAAGGCGGCGGAGAAGATGTTCGGTTACACCGCCGGCGAGGTGGTGGGCCTTTCCTTGTCGGTGCTCTCGCCGGCCGACCGCCGCCAGGAAGCCGATGAGCGTTTCCAGCGCCTGATGGCGGCAGGCGAGGCCATTCACTACGAGACCACCCTGCTCAGGAAAGATGGCACGCCCATGCTCACATCGGTGGCAGCCTCTCTGGTCTATACGCGCTCGGGCGAGGTACGCGGCGCCTCCGCCATCATGCGCGACATCACCGAGGAACGGGCGACGGAAGAGCGGTTTAACAATCTCCAGGCCGAGCTGATCCATCTCTCGCGCTGGAACACCATGGGCATGATGGCGTCCACGCTCGCCCATGAATTGAACCAGCCGCTGACCGCGGCGGTGAACTATGTCCGCGCCGCCCGCCGGCTGATGGATGTCGAGAAACCGGAATTGCCGCGGATCGGGGAATTCCTGGACAAGGCGGTGGGCGAGACCAAGCTGGCCGGCGGCATCATCCGCTCGCTGCGCGACTTCATCGACAAGCGCGAAACCCCGCGCGCGCCGGAAGACCTCAATCAGGTGACGGAAGAGGCGATCTCGCTCAGCGGCGTGACGGCATCGGATTCCGCCGCTCATCTCCAGACCAGCTTCGCGCCGGCCCTGCCGCCCATTTTGATGGACAAGATTCAGGTCGAGCAGGTCCTGCTCAATCTTATCCGCAACGCCATGGACGCGACGCGCGATCAGCCAGAGCGCAAGCTGGTGATCGAGACCGCGCCGGGCGAGCCCGGCTTCGTGGTGGTTTCGGTGATCGACAACGGGCCGGGCATAGCGCCCGCGATCGCCAGCCAGCTGTTCCAGCCCTTCATCACCACCAAGGAAAAGGGCATGGGGGTGGGGCTGACCATCTGCCAGTCCATCATCGAAGGACATGGCGGGCGCATCTGGGCCGAGCAGAACCAGCCGGCCGGAACCATATTCCGCTTTCAACTGCCATTGGGGGATCCAATCCAATGAGTGACGGCTCGCTGGTCGTTGTCATCGACGACAATGAGAGCGTGCGTTCTTCGCTGCGCGCGCTGCTGGAGGCGAGCGGGCTGGCGGTGAAGGATTATCCTTCGGCGGTCGCCTATCTGGGTGACAATGGCGGTGGCGATTGCGTGCTGGTGGACATCAGGATGCCGCACATGACGGGTCTTGAGCTGCAGCAGGAATTGAACAAGCGCAATTCTCCCGTGCCTGTGATCGTGATCACCGGCCATGGCGATGTGCCCCTGGCGGTGACCGCGATGCGAGCTGGCGCTTTCGATTTCCTGGAAAAGCCGTTCGACGACGACGTGCTGCTCGACAGCATCCAGCGCGCCCTGGCCGAAGGACGCAAGAATAATCATAACCAGACCGAAAGCCGGGCCGCCGCGGCGCTAATCGCGGCCTTGACCAGCCGCGAGCATGAAGTGCTGGATCATTTGGTGCTGGGTAAATCCAACAAGCTTATCGCCCATGAGTTGGGCATTTCGCCGCGCACGGTGGAAACCCATCGCGCCCGGCTCCAGGAAAAGCTCAAGGCCCGCGGCCTGTCCGACCTGGTACGGCTGACCCGCGCCATGGATCAGCTGCACTAGCGCCCCATAAATCAAAGTTCCGTATAATCTACGTATCCCTGGACACCAGGCCTTCCCCCATCATTCCTGTCAGGGGATTTTGAGGTCAGCCGTGGCAGCCAATCGCACCCTTGTGTGGCTGGTGGACGATGTCGAATCGGTCCGTAAGTCCATTGCCGCCGTGCTGGAAACCGCCAATATGCGGGTGCGCGCCTATTCCTCGGCCCGGGACTTTCTGGCCGAATTCCAGCCCGGCACCGAAGGTTGCCTGATCGTCGACCACCAAATGCCCGGCATGACGGGGCTGGAGCTTCTCGTCCACCTCAATGCCCAGAGGCACGCTCCCCCCACCATCGTGATCAGCGCCCACGGCAATCAGACGCTGCGGAACCGGATCATGGCGGCCGGCGCGGTGGCGATGCTGGACAAACCGGTGGATGCGGACGAGTTGATCGCGGTGGTCGAACGCGCCGTGGTTAATGTGTCGTGAAGGGTCCGGCTTCCGCATTTTTCCCGAATGCCCCTCGCGCCGCCGAACGGGCATCTTGGGCACACGAACCGCGGGGGGCGTAGCGCTTTGTCGAGTTTCTCCATTTGGGTATTGGTGGCGGGTGAGAATGACGCGGTGATCTGCGCCAGCGACTCGGGCTCGTCGCGCCTGTTGCGCGTCATGAAACGTGGCGTGCAGAGCGGCAATGACGAGAGCGACCGGCGGGACTTTGCCTGGCAGTTGATGACGGAGTTGCTGCGCGGCGCCGAGGATCAAGCCTATGACGGCGCGATCATCATGGCGACCCGGGAGATGTTGAATGAACTTCGCCGGGTTGCGGTCCCGGACGTGAAAAAGCGCCTGATGGCGGAGATCGCCCGTCCTTCTTCGGAAGGCTATGCGATCCCGGTCGGCTTCGAGAATTATGTCGCGGACATGCCGGCCTTGGGCGGCATGCAGTAGAGCACAACGAACAGCGGGCGCCGGCGCGGGCGAGGCGGTGGGTTTGAATCTGCCGCCTCGCCCCCGGTTTTTCCGGGCATGCCCCAGCTTTCGCCTTTGCCGTGATCGTGTATTTTCGCGGGGCGTGCTTGCGGGGGCATCCGAATGAGCGTCGCGCTTTCCCTTATTCTTGTCTCCGCCGCCGTTCATGCTGTCGTCAATGTCATCACCAAGAGTGCTGAGGACAAATACGCGCTGAGGCTCCTCGTCGGCGTGTTCTCGGCCATCCTGGTGACTCCGGTTCTTTTCTTTGTGGGATTGCCGCGCGGCGCCTGGTGGTTCCTCGCGGCGACCTCCATCATCCATGCCCTGTACGAATTGCTGCTGGTGCTTTCGTATGAGAACGCGGGATTTTCCGTGGTCTATCCGGTGGCGCGGGGCACCGGACCGCTGTTCGTCACCTTGGGCTCCATCCTGTTCCTGTCTGAGCCGCCGCCGGCGCTGCAATTGCTGGGCATCGTGCTGGTTTCTGGCGGCGTGATCTCGGCCGGCCTGTCGCATCGCGCCACCAATGGCGCCTTGAAGGGTGTGGGGTTTGCGCTGGCCACGGGTCTCACCATCGGCGCATATACCCTGGTGGACGCCAGCGGTGTGCGGCGCGTGGCCGACCCCTTCAGTTATGTTCTCTGGTTCTTTGTCGGCCATGGCCTCAGCGTGATCACCACCGCGCCCGGCATCCGCGGGCGGGCGGTGATCCTGGCGGCGCGCCGGCAATGGAAACTGGGTCTCGTCGCTGCGGCGCTTTCCATCGTCACTTATGGGTCGGCGATGCTGGCCTATCGCTTCGGCGCCACGGCGCAATTGGCGGCGCTCAGGGAAACCAGCGTGCTGTTCGGCACCGCCCTGGCAATGGCGTTCCTGGGCGAGCGCCTTACTTTGCGCCAGCTTGGCGCTGCCATCGTGATAGCGCTGGGCGCCATCGTGCTTCAGGTCGGGTAAAAACAATGGATGCCGCCGGGACCGATCGCCCGCGGCGGCGCCCATCACTTCTTTCGATGCCCCCTTAACCCTCGCTCAACTGAAGGCCCAGATAGGCGCTCTGGCCATTGCGCATCACCAGCAAGGGCAGGGCGTCTTTCTTCTGCCGCTCGGCGGCATGGATGGCGTCGGCGACCTGGGCCGGCGTCCTGACCGGATTGCCGCCGACCCGCTCGATCACATCGCCCGCCTGAATGCCGCTTTCATCGGCCCGGCTGCCTTCGGTGACCTGGTTCACCACCACGCCCTGTGTGGTGGGCTTTAGGTTGAGCTGATCGCGCATGTCCTGCGTCAAGGGTTGCAGCGCCATGCCCACCGGCTTTTCACCGCTGGCAGTGTCGGCCATCGCGACCTGTGTCTTCTGTTCGGCACCGATGGTCACATCCACCGAGCGGGAATGATCGTTGCGCCAGATGGTGAGGCTGGCGCTTTTGCCGCTGGGCGTGTCCGCCACGGCCATGGCGAGGTCACGGCCGCTGGTGATCGCCTTGCCGTCATAGG
>Ga0134128_10004288_pt1 | contig 17483 bp, 16 predicted proteins | sample KB31754_FD_96462 | JGI IMG/M metagenome (GOLD analysis project Ga0134128, IMG submission 96462) | Terrestrial soil microbial communities with excess Nitrogen fertilizer from Kellogg Biological Station, Michigan, USA - KB3-175-4 | ecosystem: Environmental > Terrestrial > Soil > Unclassified ... | reverse complement strand
TTCTTGCCGTCGCCGATGCCGTTATAGACGAAGGCGGCATGCGCAATCGAATCAAACGGCGAGCGGTAGGCATAACCGTGCAGCGGGCCGATCGGGCTGTCGGTGGTAAAGGTCGCGACCCGCTCGATCAGTTTTTCGCGGGCCTGGCGGTAGGCGATCATGTCGGCGATGGTGACGTGCTTGAGCTTGTGGGCGCTCGCGAAACGGGCCACCTGCTCGCCCTTCATCACGGTGCCGTCGTCGTTCATCAGCTCGCTGATGACGCCGACCGGCGGCAGGCCGGACAGCTTGCAGAGGTCGACCGCGGCCTCGGTATGGCCGGAGCGCAGCAGCACGCCGCCGTCGCGCGCGATCAGCGGAAACACATGGCCCGGGCGGGCAAAATCACTGGCGCCGGCGTTCGGGTTGGCCAGCGCCCGGCAGCAGGAGGCGCGTTCGTCCGCCGAAATTCCGGTGCCGCCGTCGGGCTTGTAGTCGATCGACACCGTGAACGCGGTGGTATGGTTGGACTCGTTGTGCGCGACCATCGGATCGAGCCGCAGCCGCCGCGCATCGTCGGTCGTTATCGGCGCGCAGACGATGCCCGAGGTGTGGCGGATGATGAACGCCATCTTGTCGGCGGTGCAGAGCGACGCCGCGATGATCAGATCGCCCTCGCCCTCGCGATCGTCGTCATCGGTCACCACGACAAGTTCGCCGCGGGTAAAAGCTTGCAATACGTCCTGGATCGGGTCGGCCATCTAATGTCTCACATGATCAGGGAGACGATTTAGCCGGACTCGGCAGCCCGCGCCAGCTTGATTCCGCAAGGCAGCACGGCTCTGGGGCGGCACGAGAACCGGATACCAAGACAAGCGTCCCGGACTGGTCTAGGATCGTTCCTAACAAAAACACGGGAGACGCCGTTGATGGCCTCGGCAGCATTCGATTTCGCACCTTTACTACCGGCAGGGTTGCCGGCGCCTGCGGCCAAATGGACCGGGCTCGCCAAATACAGTTTTGTCGGCGGCAACAACGATCCGGATGCGATCCCGGTCGATGGTCTGATCGACGCGGTCAACGCCGTGCTCAAGCGCGAGGGCAAGACGCTTGCGACCTACGGGCTGGCCAGCGGGCCGCAGGGCTACCGCCCGTTGCGCGATTTCATCACCGCCAAACTCAAGCGCGATGCCGCCATCACCTGCAGCGCCGACGACATCCTGGTGGTTTCCGGCTCGCTCCAGGCGCTCGACCTCGTCAATCAGTCGCTGCTGACGCGCGGCGATACCGTGATCATGGAGCAGGAAACCTACCAGGGCTCGCTGAACCGGCTGACGAAGCTCGGCGTCAACGTGGTCGGTATTCCCCTGGACCAGGACGGCATGCGGATGGACGCACTGGCCAAGGCGCTGGCCGATCTAAAAAACAAAGGCATCACCCCAAAGTACATCTACACCATCCCGACCGTACAAAACCCGACTGGGACCATCCTGCCCGAGGCGCGGCGCGCCGAGCTGTTAAAATTGTCGGAACAATATGGCGTGCCGGTTTTCGAGGACGACTGCTACGCCGACCTGATCTGGGACGGCAAGCGCCCGCCGGCGATCCATGCCATGAGTAAAACCCAAAACGTCATCCATATCGGCTCGTTTTCAAAATCGATCGCGCCGGCATTGAGGGTCGGCTACATCGTGGCGCCGTGGTCGATGCTGTCGCGGATGCTGGCGCTGAAGACCGATGCCGGTTCCGGCGCGCTGGAACAGATGGTGCTGGCGGAATATTGCGCGCCGCATTTTTCGACCCACGTGCCTAAGTTGACGAAAGGCCTGCGCGCAAAACTCGATACGCTGATGGAAGCGCTCAACGAGCAATTCGGCACCTCAGCCGAATTCGAGGATCCCAAGGGCGGCATTTTCCTGTGGGTCAAGCTGCCGGACAATGTCGATACGCTGAAACTCTACCAGGCCGCGCTGGCCGCCGGCGTTGCAATCAATCCGGGACCCGAATGGTCCACCGACAAGGCCCGCGCCGGCTGCCGGCTGCGGCTGTGTTTTGCCAGCCCCTCGCACGAGCAAATCCGCGAAGGCGTTGCCGTGCTCGCCGACGTCTGCCGCAAGGAGTTTGGCGTGCCCGCCAGAAGCGCGAATGTCGAGAAGCGGGCTTGAAGGCGCAACGCCGGCTCGCGCCGGATCTTAGCTGAACGGCTGTTCAGAAATCTCCCGCGGTTCCGCCGGAACATTGCGATCTATGTGTCGTTACCTCCCCGCTCAACCGAGGAGGACAGTAATGAAGAAGTTTGGTTATTTGATTGCCGCGTTCGCCACCATCGCGATCGCCGCTCCGTCGATCGCAAATGCCGAAACCGCCGTGGTGAGGCATGGCGACATGCATCGCGACCACGGATGGCACGAGGGCTGGCATCGCGACCACTGGCGTCATCACGACCGGGTGGTTGTGATCCGTCACGGCCATCACTATCACGATATGTAAGTGCTGTGAAAATGGCCCCTCGCGGGGCCATTTTCATGTCTCGGTTCCGGGCGTCGGTCCAGACCCGAATAATTCCCGCCTCAATCCCACACCGGCGAAAAGCCGGGTTTCACAAAGCGCTGGTCTTTCGGCAGCGCGGCGATCGCCTTGCGATCGGCGTCATCGAGCTTGATGTTCAGCGCGTCGAGATTGGCCTGCTGGCTCTCACGCCGCGAGGCCTTTGGAATAGCGGCGACCCCATCCTGATCGAGTAGCCATCGCAGCGCGACTTGCGCGCCGCTGGCGTTGTGCTTCTTGCCAATCGCGATCAGCGTCTCGTTGGAGGCGGCGCGACCCTGCGCCACCGGGCAGTACGCCACCAGCGGCAGCGATTTCGACGCCATGTATTTGCGGATCGGCGTCTGGTCCAGCAACACATGGTATTCGATCTGGTTGCAGGCGATCGGCGCCTTGATCTCCTCGATCACGGTCTTCAACAGCGCGATATTGAAATTGGCGACCCCGATGGCGCGGGTGCGGCCCTCTTCCTTCAGCTTCATCAGCGTCTCGAACATCGACTTCAGGTTCATGTTCGGCGCCGGCCAGTGCACCAGATAGAGATCGACCTGATCGAGCCCGAGCTTCTTCAGGCTGCTGTCGAACGCCCGACGCATCGCATCGGGCGCGAGGTTTTCGTTCCAGACTTTCGTCGTGACGAACAAATCCTCGCGCGCGACGCCGGACGCGGCGATCGCCGGGCCGATCGCGTCCTCGTTGCCGTACATCTCCGCGGTGTCGACATGGCGGTAGCCGAGCGCGAGCGCGCTTTCCACCGCCGCGCGGCAGACGTCGCCCTGCATGCGATAGGTGCCGAGCCCGAGCCGGGGCATGCGGAGGCCCTGGGTTGTCAGATATTCCATGATCGCTCCTGAAGACTTCAAGCCGCGGGCGCTGGAGGCCGGCGGTGCCGCACAATCGGCGCTTCCTGTGGGGGAAAACAAAAAGACCGCCGATTGATAGCTGCCCGGCGGCTCAAGTCCAAATCAAGACCGCATGAACGGGGCTAGCGGCGCTGCCAGTCGCAGATGCCGCCGCTTTTGCAGGGCCAGACCTGGATCTGGCGGTCGAACGCCTCGGCGTCGAGCGGATTGCGATGGCGATGCGCCAGCCTGGTTCGCGCCGCGCCGCGCCGCTTTTCCACGTGGACATGCGCCGTGCGGATTTTGCGGGCGGCGGCTGCCGCGGGCACCGCCTTCGGCTCGGCGCGCGCCTGCGCTGCCGGCTGACCCGGATCGGTGTCGGCCTCGATCGGATATGGCGCGAACTCCGTGGTCGGCCCGAGCCGTTTGGGCGACAGCACCGCCTTCGACAGATCGAGGTTCAGGAAATCGCCCGGCCGATAGTCAGCCGCAAACGACCGGCCACCCCACGCCAGCAGCGTCGCGCAAATGATGACGGCAAAAACATTTCTAGGGACCATCACAGGTCTCCCGAACAACGCGAGAATCCAACATCGTTTCATCTAGGAAGCGGGCCTGGTTAATGCCAGTGGATGTTGCCGGCAAGGTTACCGCGATATGCCCACGTCGCGTGCAAATGGCCTCGCGCAAGTGCTTGTTCCCGCAGCGCAACCGCACTGTGGTCAGCCGCCGGTGGCAAAGCCCGGATAGAGCGTCATACCGCCGTCGACAAAGAGCGTGGTACCGACGACATAGTCGGAATGATCCGAGGCAAGCCAGACCGCGGCACGCGCGATATCCTCGGGCTCGCCGATCCGGCCATAGGGAACCAGCGTCATCAGCGCGTCATAGGCCTGCTTGGTTTGCCACGCCTCGGTGTTGATCGGCGTGCGGATCGCGCCCGGCGCAATCGCGTTGACGCGGATCTTCTTCGGCGCGACCTCCTGCGCCAGGCTTTCCATCAACAGCTTGATGCCGCCCTTGGAGGACGCGTAATTGGCGTGCCCGGCCCACGGGATTTCCTGATGTACCGAGCTCATGCAGATGATCTTGCCCGCCGCGCTGGACACCTCCGGCACCACGCCGCGGCGCAGGAACTCGCGCACGGCTTCGCGCGCGCATAAAAACTGGCCGGTCAGGTTGACGTCGAGAACCTTGTTCCACTGCGCCAGCGTCATTTCGTGGAACGCCGAATCCCGCTGCAACCCGGCATTGGCGACCAGGATGTCGGTGGTTCCGAACTGCTTTTTCATGCGCCCAAACATGTCGGCGACCTGGTCTTCCGACGAGACGTCGGCCTTGTGCGCATAAGCCCTGGCGCCGGCTTTGGTGATTTGCTCGACCACGGCATTCGCTGCGTCATCGCCATCGACATAGTTGACGACGACATCGGCGCCGGCCTCGCCAAGCGCGATCGCCACGCCCTTGCCGATCCCGGAATTGGCGCCGGTCACTAGCGCCTTCTGGCCCGCGAGCAGTCTGTGAACGGCAACCGGCGGCGCGGTCGATTCCGCGGAGGAAGGTTTTGCCAAAGTCATCCGATAACTCCATTTAACGGTTCCATCGTCGCCGATGCTCCCAGCAAAGACCCGCCGCTGCCTGAAGACAAGGCCAGGCATTGCCTGGCCTTGTCCATTCGCACGTCACATTCCGTTCAACGCCATCAGCCTTTCAGCGGCACCGCGACGAAGTGGGTCGCATCAGCGGTCTTGACCCGCATCAGGACACTGTGCTTGCCGCTGCCCTTGGCCTCGCTCAGGGCCGAGCGGACGTCGCCGACACTGGAGACGCTCTTGCCGCCGACATTGAGGATGACGTCGCCGGTCCGGAAGCCGTGCTCGGCGGCAGGACCGTCCGGATCGACGGCCATGACCACGACACCCTTGTCGCCGGAGCCCTCGACATCGGCCGCGGGAGCCAACTGCAATCCGAGATGGGGCGTGCTGGCGACTTCCTTCGACGGCTGTCCCTCGGCATTGGCCTGACGGTCGTTCGGCATTTCGCCGAGCGCGACATTCACCGTCTTGGACTGGCCCTTATGCAGGATATCGAGCTTCACCGAGCTACCGGGCGCGATGGTCGAGATGTTGCGGGCGAGATCGCGCGCATCCTTGACCCCGGTGCCATTGACCGCGGTGATCACATCACCGGCCTCGATGCCGGCCTTGGCCGCCGGACTGCCATCCTGCGGATTGTCGACCATCGCGCCCCTCGCCTGTTTCAGGCCGAGGCTGTCGGCGATGTCGGCAGTGACCGGCTGCACCTGGACGCCGAGCCAGCCGCGCGTGACGTAGCCCTTGTCCTTGAGCTGGTTGACCACGAGCTTGGCGGTCGCCGCCGGAATGTCGAAGCCGATGCCGACCGAACCGCCCGACGGCGAAAAGATCGCCGTATTGACGCCGATCACGTTGCCGTTGGTGTCGAACGCCGGACCGCCGGAATTGCCCTTGTTGATCGGGGCGTCGATCTGGACGTAGTCGTCATAGGGGCCCGCGCCGATATCGCGGCCGCGCGCGGAAACGATGCCCGCGGTAACGGTGCCGCCGAGACCGAAGGGATTGCCGACCGCGACCACCCAGTCACCAACGCGCGGCTGCGTGTCCGCGAATTTCACATAGGAAAAGTCCTTCTTGCCGTCGACCTTGATCAGAGCGAGATCGGTCTTCTTGTCGGTGCCGATCACCTTGGCGTTGTAGATGGTGCCGTCGTCGGTGGTGACCTTGACAGACTGCGCATGGTCGACCACGTGATTGTTGGTCACGGCATAACCGTCCGGCGAAATGAAGAAGCCGGAGCCTTCACCGGTGATGACCTCATGACGCTGCGGCATGCGGAAGCCGAATTGCCTGAACTGCTGGAACGGCGAGCCGGACTGATCGGAATCCATCCGTTCGTTCTGCATCGCGCCGTTTTCATCGTCGCTGTCGATCTTGACGCGCACCGAAATCACCGCGGGCTTGACCTTGGAAACGAGGTCGGCAAAGCCGGGCGCGTTGGGCGAGGTTTCAGCCGCATGCGCCGATGAGGTCAGTGCCGGCAGATGGAACGGCAAATAGCCGCCCGGACCGGCGGCGAGAAGGGCTACGCCGAGGCAGGCGGCGGAAGCGAGCAGCGCGAGACGGCGGGGTTTCAGAATCTTGCGTGACGTCGGGTGGGAAGAATTCGATTGATCTTGCATTTTACGTCTCCAGTGTTGAACGAAGGAAAACCGGTTTCGAGAACCCGATCGAAAATCCCTTCTCGAAATTCCTTGAATCCAACATGGCGTGCGCACATTACGGCGTCCTTTTCGGACGATTAACGTTTTGCAAGAACTGTGCGACCAAGCACCGCATACTTTGGATGAACGATCGGTAACGGAACATTTTCCGATCGCGCAATTTCTAACATCGGGGGCGGCTCATTCCTGGAGAACCGCCATGAAATCTCATCTCATCGCCATCACCGCCGCAGCGCTGCTCGCCGGCATCGGCACGGCATCCGCCGCCGACATGCACACCACGTCGAACACAATGTCGAAAACGCCGGCCATGCAATCGATGGCCAAGGACAATCTCACGCTGAGCCGTTCGCAGCAGCGGACCGCCTGGAAAGACCTCGGCAAGCAGGCCAGCAACCAGACCGCGCCATCGAACTTCAAGGCCTCGGTCGGCGCGACGATCCCCGGCGACATCACCATTCAGGCGGTGCCGGCCAAGGTCGCCGCGCGGGTGTCCGCGCTGAAACCTTACGATTTCGCGCTGCTCGACAACAAGCTCGTGATCGTCAATCCCAACGACAAGAAGGTGGTCGACGTGATCTCGCGCCACGCCTGATCGTCGACTTGGTGTGCTCGGCGGATGAAATGATCCGCCGGGGCACGCCACCAAATATCGGGCGGGCGCTGATTGCGCCGATAGTCGCATAAACGACAGTCGAATAATCAAGCGTTGACCGGAGGCTTACCATCATCCCCTCGCCGAACTGACTGGAGGACATCGCGATGAAATTCCGCCGTGTTTCCGCGCTCGATTGCTACGCTGTGGCGTTCGGGCTGTTCCTGTTCGTGTCGCCCTGGTTGTTTGCCTATGTCAGTGAAAAGGTGCGTATCGAGGTTTGGGCTGCGGGCGCCGCGGTTGCGGCGATCTCGATTGCGGCGGTCGTCGCCTTCTCGGAATGGGAGGAGTGGGTCAATTTGCTGCTTGGGGCATGGCTCGTGATATCGCCGTGGGTGATCGGGTTCGTCCACACAAGGGCCATGCATGTCAGCATCCTGATCGGCGGAATGATCGCCTTCCTCGCCGCGCTTGAACTGTGGATCACGCATTACGAGCCGGACTATGGCTCGGAGCACGCCGAGGCGCAGGGGACGAAGGTCAGTCCTGTCGGCCCGCCGCATTAAAGCCTGTCGGCCCCGGCCGAGGGAGCTGGCAGGGGCCGTAACAACGGCAAAATTTTGAAGTTGGAACCGAACGATCCCTCCCGTCCGGGAGTTGGGGTCATACCTGGCATGCGAGTGGACGAGACCCCCGGATGATGAACTCAGCGATTGTTCGGATCGTCGATTTCTGCGCGCGAAATCGGTGGATCGTCATCGCCGCCGGCGTGCTGTTGATGATCGCGACCGCGGCCTATGACGTGGCGCGGTTTTCCATCAATACCGACGTCGAAAGCCTGATCTCGCAAAAGCTGCCCTGGCACCAGCGCCAGTTGCAACTGGCGCAGGCATTTCCGCAGAAGGCGATCTCGGCCGTGGTCAAGGCCCCGACCACGGAGAACGCCGAGCTTGCCACCGACGCGCTGGCACGGGCGCTTTCGAAAAATTCCACGTTGTTTCCGATGGTCGCGCAGCCTGAAAGCGGTGACTTCTTTGAACGCAACGGGCTGTTGTTTGCTTCCTCTGCCGAGGTCAAACAAAGCGTCGAAGGCCTGAGCCGCGCCCGGCCGCTGCTGTCGGCGCTGGCCGCGGACCCGAGCCTTCGCGGCGTCATGAAAGCGCTTTCGTTCGCGGCGGATGGCGTCGAGGCCGGCAAGGTCAAGCTCGATCAACTGGCCTGGCCGCTGTCGCGCGCCAAACAGACCCTGGATGACGTGCTTGCCGGCAAGCCCGCCTCGTTCTCATGGAAGGAGCTGCTGCAGGGCCATGCCTTGCCGGCCGGCCTGCTGCGGCACTTCATCGAGATCCAACCCACGCTCGATTTCACCAAACTACAACCGGGACATCAGGCGGCCGAAGCCATTCACCGCACCGCCGCGGACCTGGACCTGAACAACAAATACGGCGCCGTCGTCGAACTGACCGGCCCGGTGCCGATGAACGACGACCAGTTTTCGGTGATCCGCGACAGCGCGTTGCGCGACACCCTGACCGCGCTGTTCGGCGTGGTGGTGATCCTGTGGCTGGCGCTGCGCTCCTGGAAGATCATCGGCGCGGTGTTGTTCAGCCTGTCGGTCGGGCTCGCCGCCACCGCCGCGCTCGGGCTCGCGATCGTCGGCTCGTTCAACCTGATCTCGATCGCATTCTTCGTGTTGTTCGTCGGCCTCGGCGTCGATTTCGGCATCCAGTTCAGCGTCCGCTACCGCAGCGAACGGCATGACCATAGCGAGCTGCGCGTGGCGCTGCGAAGCGCCGCCCGCAAGGCTGGCAATCCCCTCGCCCTCGCCGCGGCAGCTACCGCGGTCGGATTCTTCTCGTTCCTGCCGACCAGCTACCGCGGACTTTCGGAGCTCGGGCTGATCGCCGGCTGCGGTATGCTGATCGCGTTCGCCTGCAGCATCACGTTGGTACCGGCGATGCTGAGCGTGCTCAATCCGCCCGGCGAATCCGAGCCGCTCGGCTTCAAGGGCCTCGCGCCGCTGGACGATCTCATGCAGCGGCATCGCATCGCGATCATCGCGGGCACCATCCTGGTCGTGCTGGCCGGCACGCCGCTGCTGTTCCATCTGCCGTTCGATTTCAATCCGGTCAATCTGCAGAACTCGGCCTCGGCGTCGGTGGTGACCTATCGCCAATTGCAGAGCGATCCGGAAACCAGCGGCAACGACGCCGAGATCATGTCGCCCTCGCTCGAGCAGGCCGAGGCCGCCGCCCGGCGGCTCGCCAAATTGCCCGAGGTATCGCGCACGCTGACGCTGAACAGCTTTGTGCCTGACGACCAGGACCAGAAAATCGCCACCCTGAAGGCCGCCTCGCGAACGCTTCGCCCCGCGCTCGATCCGCCACGGCAGCAGCCCGCCCCGAGCGACCGGGAAGTCGTCGCCTCGATACAGGACGCCGCCAGCGCGCTTGCCAAGGCCGCGGGCAACAAAAAAGGCGCCGCAGCCGATGCCACGCGCGAAGTTTCCGGCCAGCTCAAGCGCCTCGCGAGCGCCGATCCAGCGCTCCGTGACGCGGCGCGGGACGCCTTGGTGACACCACTGGCGTTCGATCTCGATCAATTGCGCAGAAACCTCGCGCCGGAAGCCATAACCGTCAAGACGCTGCCACCCAATCTGGTGCGCGACTGGATATTGCCGGATGGCCGCGCCCGCGTGCAGGCACTGCCGAAAGGCGACCCCAACGACACCAGTGTGTTGCGTAGCTTCGCAACCGCCGTGCTCGGCGCCGAGCCGTCGGCGACGGGGGCCGCGGTGAGCTATTACGAATCCGGCAAGACCGTCACCAGCGCCTTCATCGAGGCGGGCGCGCTGGCGCTGGTCGCAATCGCGGCATTGCTGCTGATCGCGCTGCGGCGCTGGATCGACGTGTTGCTGACGCTGGTGCCGCTGCTGCTGGCCGGCGCGGTCACGCTGGAGATCTGCGTGCTCGACGGACTAGCGCTGAACTTCGCCAACATCATCGCGCTTCCGCTGCTGCTCGGCGTCGGCGTCGCGTTCAAGATCTACTACATCATGGCGTGGCGTGCCGGAAAGACCGGGCTGTTGCAATCGACGCTGACCCGCGCGGTGGTGTTCAGCGCCATGACCAACGCGGTTGCGTTCGGCAGCATGTGGGCATCGCGCTATCCGGGCATGTCGAGCATGGGCAAGCTGATGGCGCTGGCGCTGCTCTGCACGATGGCCGCCGCGGTGCTGTTCCAGCCGGTGCTGATGGGCCGCCCGCGCCAGGTCGACGCCGTGCCCGACGACCATTCCCATCTGCGTCAGGCGGCGGAGTAAGCCGTCGAGCGAAACGCTTGTCGTGTCAATAGGATAGGCTTTTGAAAGACACGCCTTGCAGATCGGCGCTTGCCGTTAGAACCCGTCATTTCCGTCAAAGAAACCGTCGCCGCAATCCTGTACAATTCGGTCGCGAAGCTGAGCGTCCGAACCGGGGATCGAAACGTGATATTCAAACTTTTGGCCGTTGCGGGCCTGTTCGGGGCGCTGATTTCGGGCCACGCGTCGAGAGTGCTGAAGAAGGCACCGCCGCATCTTTCGCTTCAGGTCGCAGGCGATCCGGCCGGCGCCATTTGCCGCCACATCGAGATCGCCGAACATGTGCCGCTGACGCGGGTCGCGATGCATCTGACATTCCACGACGATTTCAACGACTACCCGTTGGCGGATGGCCAATGGACGTCGCATTATGCCGGCGGCGCGGCTTGGCCGGACGCGCGCTATTGGGGCGGCGACGGCTCCGACTTCAAGCGCAAGACCAGCGCCAATGGCGAGCAGCAGATCTATGTCGACTCGCGCTATGCCGGACGCGGAAGCACACCGCTCGGCCTCGACCCATTCAAGGTCAAGGACGGTGTACTTTCGATCGTCGCCACCCGCACCCCGCCCGAATTCAAACCGGTGCTGTTCGACAACGAATACATATCGGGCATTCTGACCACGCAGAATTCATTCGCGCAGAAGTACGGCTATTTCGAAATCCGGGCCAAGGTCCCGGTTGGAAACGGGGTCTGGCCGGCATTCTGGCTGCTCGCCAATGACGGCGGCTGGCCGCCCGAACTCGACGTCATGGAAGGCCGCGGCGAGGAGCCCGGTGCGATCGCGATGACCACGCATTGGCGCCATCCCGACACCCAGAAGATCGAATCCTGCGAGGAGAATTTCACCGTCGCCACCGCGCCCAGCGAATTCCACAATTACGGCGCGCTGTGGGAACGCGACCGCATCACTTATTTCATCGACCGCAAGCCGGTCGCCGATATCAAGGTGCCGGTCGGGTTCGACGACCCGATGTACATGATCATCAATCTGGCGATGGGCGCGAAGTGGTTTAAGGGCGTCGGATTTGTCGACGCCGAGAGCCCGGACCAGGTGGCCTTCCAGATCGATCGGGTCTCCGTCTACCAGATCGATTCCTATTAGGAGCGTCCGTGTTCAAGAAATTCTCCCGGCGGCATTTTGCGAAGCTCGCGGGCCTCTCCGCGCTTGGGGTGGCGACGGCGAAGCCGGAAGCCAACGCAGCGGCGGCGAGTTACGCGCCCGCCAGCTTCCCGAAGGATTTTCTCTGGGGCACGGCAACCTCCGCTTACCAGATCGAAGGCGCCGTCAATGAAGACGGCCGCGGCCGTTCGATCTGGGATACATTTTCCCACACGCCGGGCAAGGTCGACGATGGATCCAACGGCGACCGCGCCAACGACCATTATCATCGCTACAAGGAAGACGTCGGCCTGATCGCAGCGCTGGGCGCCAGGGCCTATCGCTTCTCGATCGCCTGGCCGCGGATATTTCCCGAAGGCACCGGCACGCCAAACGCAAAAGGCCTCGACTTCTATGACCGGCTGGTCGACGAACTCCTGAAGAAAGGCATCGAGCCGTTCGCGACGCTGTATCACTGGGACCTGCCGCAGGCGTTGCAGGACAAGGTCGGCGGCTGGCAATCCACCGAGACCTCAAATGCGTTCGGCGGCTATGCCGGGACCATCGCCAAACGCCTGAGCGACCGCGTCAAGAACATCTTCACGGTCAATGAAGTCGGCCGCTTCGTCGATTTCGGCTACGGATGGGCGATCGACGCGCCCGGCCTCAAGCTGCCCCCGGCAAAGCTGAACCAGGTCCATCACAATGTAGCCCTCGGCCATGGCCTCGCCGTGCAGGCGATCCGGGCGCAGGGACGAGCGGGTACGCGGGTCGGTCCCGCCGAGAACATCACCGGCTGCGTGCCGGCGATCGACACGCCCGAGAACATCCGCGCCGCAGAGATCGCGACCCGCGAATTCAATGCGAATTTCCTCGGCGTTGTCCTGGAGGGAAAATACACCGACGGCTTCCTGGCCTATACCGGCAAAGATGCGCCGAAATTCACCGCCGACGAGCTGAAGATCATCTCCTCGCCGATCGATTTCGTCGGCCTCAACATCTACACGCCGCAATATTACGTGACCGCGAAGGACGGCGCGCCGGGTTTCAACGTGCTGCCGATGCCGTCCTCCTTCCCGCATATGCTGTCGGACTGGCTCAGGGTCGGGCCGGAAGCGGCCTATTGGGTGCCGCGGCTGGCGGCCAAGGTCTGGAATCTCAAGAACATCTATATCAGTGAGAACGGCACCTCCTCTGCGGACAAACTGTCCGCGGACGGCAAGGTGTACGATCTCGACCGCATCATGTACCTGCGCAATTATCTGACGCAGTTGCAACGCGCGACATCAGAGGGCGTACCGGTGCGCGGCTACTTCCTGTGGAGTCTGATGGACAATTTCGAATGGATCCACGGCTACCGCGAGCGCTTTGGGGTGTATCACGTCGACTTCGACACGCTGGTCCGCACCCCCAAACTCAGCGCTGAATTCTACCGCAACGTCATCGCGCAGAATGCGATCGGCGCCTGAGCACAACCTGACCCTGGTCTGCTGCCCGGCATCCACGGCCTCGATACCTCAAAAATGACCACATTATGCTGCGCCCTGAGCACGGTCGCGCTTGAAGCGGCAGACGAGCAGGTTGTAATGAAGCTAATGTTTTGGGGGGCGTCGTTCAATGCCGCTGGCACGTGGCAAAATTGTCGGATACGACAGCGATCGGCTCGCCTTCACGTTCGTGATGATGAACGCCGATGAGGCGGTCGAGTGCCGGATCAGCGACGCCGCGATGGACCAGTTGATCGGCGCCAAGGGCACCGAAAGCCTGGCCCGTCAGGCGCTTTTTGTGACGCATCGCGACCGGATCGAACAGATCGCTTCCGATCTCTATGATGCGAAGCCGCCGGTCAAGGGCGCGGTGATCCGCATCTTCACCAAGCACGTCTGAGCAAACGCCAACATTTCAGGGAACGCCATGTCCGAGTTGATCCTGCACCATTACGCGATGTCGCCTTTTTCGGAGAAGATCCGGCTGATCATGGGCTTCAAGCGCTTGCCCTGGCGCGGCGTGTCGATCCCGCAGGTGATGCCAAAGCCTGACGTGATCGCGCTGACCGGCGGCTATCGCAAGACCCCGGTGCTGCAGATCGGCGCCGACGTCTACTGCGACACCGCGCTGATCGCCCGCGTGCTGGAGGCGCAGCAGCCAGCGCCGACATTGTATCCGGCCGAGCTGCCGCTGGCGGTGCCGCTGGCGCAGTGGGCCGACAGCTTCTTGTTCCAGGAATCGGTGGTGTGGGCGATGCAGCCCGCGGGGATTCCAGCCATGGGCACCCTGGTGTCGCCGGACCAATTGAAGATCTTTGCCGCCGATCGTGCCGCGATGCGCGGCGCCTTTCCGCGCCCGACGCTCGCCGACGGCACGGCGCAACTGAAAGCCCATCTGGCGGCGCTTGAAGCGCAGCTCGCCAAAGGTGGCCCGTGGCTGTTCGGTACGGCAGCCACCATCGCCGATTTCTCGGTGGCGCATTGCCTGTGGTTCATCCGCCTCGCCAAACCCGTCGCGTCAATGCTCAAGGAATATCCGGCGGTCAGTTCCTGGCTCGACAGGGTGGTGGCGATCGGTCACCACGCGCATGTCGAGATGAGCGGCAGCGACGCCGTCGCGGTCTCCGCCGGCGCTTCCGGTCACGCGCCGACCGAGGTCGCGCCCGGCGAAGGTTTTGCGGCCGGCGAGGCTGTCACGGTCGCGGCCACCGACTACGGCACCGACGCAGTGGCGGGTACGCTGGTGGGCCTGTCCAACACCGAGTCCGTGATCCGGCGCGCCGATCCGCGCGCCGGCACGGTGCATGTCCACTTTCCGCGCTTCGGCTTCCAGATCAAGAAGAGCGCCTCCGCCTAAGCGACGCGGTTACCGAGCAGTGGCCGCAATGACGCGCCTCGCGCCCTCAAGCGCGCGCCGCGCGCGTGTCGTGGCGTCTACGCTTTTCGCGAGTTCGACAGTCGGCACTTCGATGCTGACGGTGATATCCGCCGGCATGGCGCGGACCAGCGAGACCAGATCGATGCCGCCCTCACCCGGGAACAACCGTTCGCAGCGCGCGGCGTGCATCAAGGCTTCCGTGGTCGTCGGCCGCTCGGCCGGGCCGTCGCAGATCTGCCAGTAATGCAACCGGCCTTTCGGTATTTTCGCGATATCGGAGGTCAGGCTTTGCGACCGGTCGAAATGCAGGGCATCGACGAGAAGCCCGGCATTGGGCTGATCGACCTCATCGACGATCCGCATCGCCTGTTTGAGGTTCGGCACCGACGTCCACGGCATGAATTCGAGATCGGCGGTCAGCCCATAGGGCCGCGCCGCCTCGCAAAACCGTGCGTAGCGATCGGCGAAGCGAACAAGATGGGGATCGTAGGCCGCGACCAGAATATGCCGGGCGCCGAGCCGCGCACCGGCCTCGAAAAACGCCGTGAATGAAGCAATCTCGGTTTCAGCCCGCAGCGCTGCGATTTCGAGGTCCGCGACGGTGACGCCGGTCGCATCCAGCCTTGCGATCGTCTCCTTCAGTTTTGCCGGGTCGTCCATTAGCGGATAGGCCGGGCCGCCGACCACCGCGGGCATCAGCCGCAACCCGACATGCTGGTAGCCGCAGGCCGCCGCGATATCGATCAGTTCGGGCGGCGCAAGATCGAGCGCGGTCAGGTGGGCGAGAGAAAAAGATGGCACGGTTTTGTCCTCGCTGAGCGGCCTCAATGTGGCGGCGAATAGTCGGCACGGCGCGGCGCCTTGCCCGACGGCGCGACGTCGAGGCGAACCACGATGCCCTCAAGCTCCGCGCTCGGCGCCGGATAGAGCTTCATCACCAGCGGATCGTGGCCGGGAACGATATGATCCTCGTCAGGCGCGAGTTGCAGCAGCCTGTCAAAACCCTCGAGCATCTTGCCGATGTGAAACGCCGTCGTGAACGGCCGCCGGCTCGCCATGTTCTCGTAGAAATGGGCGACGTCGGAAGCGAGCACGACAAATCCGCGGCGGGTTTTTACACGGACGAATTGCAACCCCGCCGAATGACCGCCGACCGCATGCACGGTGATGCCCGGCGCGAGCTCGGCGTCGCCGTCGTAGAACATCACGCGCTCGGCATAATTCAGCCGCACGATGCCGCAGACATCCTCAACCTCGAACGAATGCGACAGCCTGGGGTAACGCATGTAGCGCCCGGTAGCGTAGGTCAGCTCGCGTTCCTGGAGATGAAATCGCGCCTTCGGAAAGCGATCGAAATTGCCGACATGGTCGTAGTGCAGATGGGTGAGGATGACGTCCTCGACCTCTCTCGCATCGATACCGAGCGCGGCCAGTCCCTCGACCGGATCGCGCAGGAACGTCCGCTTGCGCCGCGCCGATACCTCGGCGTTGAAGCCGGTATCGATGACGAAAACGCGCCCGCCGCCTTTGGCCACCCAGACGAAATAATCCATCGGCATCGGTCCGTCATGCGGATCGCCGCCGATGAAATGATCGCCGCGCCGCGCTTCGCGGGTGGCGTAGCGCAGCGCAAACAGCTCGTAATCGGGCTCGGTCATGACGGCTCCCTGCGCCCGCACTCAGGCGCCGCCGGCCTTGGCGCGTTCCGCCGCCTGTTTGATGCGCTCCGGATCGGACGCGATCTTCACGCCGGCGCGCTCCTCCTGTAACAGCATCATCACGCGGGAGTCGCGCCCGTCCCAGCCGCGGTTGCAGGCCTCCAGCATCTCCGCATGCGTGAGATTGCATATCCGCATCGGCACGCCGAGTTCGCGTCCCAGCGCGGTCGCCAGCGTGACGTCCTTGGTGGCGAGTTTCAAGGCAAAATTCGGTGGATCGTATTTGCCGGGCAGGAACTGCTCCAGCAGGCCATCAAACGTCAGGCGGCGACCGCTGACGCCCTGGCGCACCGCTTCCCACAACGCCACCGGATCGACGCCGGCTTTCACGCCCATGGTGAACGTCTCGGCGAGCGCCGCGGTCACCGCGTAGCTCGACATGTTGTGCACGAGTTTTGCCACTGTCGCCGAGCCGACCGGCCCGATATAGGCGGCGCGGTCGCCCATCGCGTCGAGCACCGGCTTGTGCTTGTCGAAAGCCGCTTTGTCGCCTCCGACCCAGATCGCCATCTTGCCCGACGCCGCGCCCGACGGACCGCCGCTGACCGGCGCATCGAGCATGTCAGCGCCCCTGGCGGCGAAGGCCGCGCTGATCTTCTTCACCACGCTTTGCGAATTGGTCGAGAGATCGAAATAGGCCGCGCCCTTCCTGACGCCTTCGAGCAATCCGTCGGCGCCGAGCGCGACGCGCTCGACATCGGCCGGCTCCGGCAGCGAAGACAGAATGACATCGGATTTTTCCGCCAACGCGCGCGGCGTGTCCGCCCATTCGGCGCCTTCCTGCAGGTGATGGCTGGCCGCCTGCCGATGCAGATCGTGCACCACGACCTTGTATCCGGCCTTGAGCAGATTGGTGGCCATCTTGCCACCCATGGTGCCGAGGCCGACAAACCCTACGACGACGTCCTTTGCCATCTTCATTCCCCCTTGTTGCCTTCGACCAGCACCGTATAGGCGATCTGCGCCGCCGACATCGCGGCCGGCCAGCCGGCATAGAACGCCATGTGGGTGATGACCTCGGTGATCTCTTCCTGGGTAACGCCGTTATCGATCGCGCGTGTCAGGTGCGATACCAGTTGCTCCGGCCGATAGGTCGCGACCAGAGCGGCCACTGTGATCAGGCTGCGGTCGCGCTTGGACAGGCCCTTGCGCTCCCAGAGATCGCCATAGACGACGTCATTGGTGTAATCGACCAGCGCCGGCGTGAACGCCTTGA
>Ga0134128_10004286_pt1 | contig 17490 bp, 10 predicted proteins | sample KB31754_FD_96462 | JGI IMG/M metagenome (GOLD analysis project Ga0134128, IMG submission 96462) | Terrestrial soil microbial communities with excess Nitrogen fertilizer from Kellogg Biological Station, Michigan, USA - KB3-175-4 | ecosystem: Environmental > Terrestrial > Soil > Unclassified ... | reverse complement strand
TCTGCGATCTGTGCCGCGTTAGCCGCATTGTTGAATTTCCATTTACCGGCCCGTGCACGGATAATATTGATCAACCCATAGGCAGTGCCGTCGTTGGCATAGGTGCCGGTTACCGCGGAAGTCGGCGCACCTTCTATAGCAGCCTCCGCCGCGATAAAGAACAGTTCCGAGAATTTGGCGATATTCCAGGGCCGCGTGCTCGCAGCGTTCGGATTCCCCAATCCCCCTGCGTTATCCGTACGGTAGACACCGATCTTCCAAAGACCCGGAAAAACGATCCGGCTGATCCCATTGGGATCGATCACGAAATCGGCTCTTCCCGGCGTGACACCCGCACCAACACTGCTCTTGTATACCGAGTTCGAATAATCGATGGACCCGGCAAGGGTTTCATCAGGCAGGAAGCTAAGGATAGGGCTCCCCTCGCTGACGGGCATAAAGTTGGCATTGTAGAACGTACCCGAGCCCAAACCGGCCTCGACAAAATCCGCCCGGTATACCGTCTGGAAAGTGCCGTCGTAACGGGAATCATTGGTCTTATCGGCAAACGTATTCACGATGGCGCCGATCGTGGGAGCCATACGGATATACGGCCGGCCATAACCCTGTACACTCTGACGCTGAACCGAATTCACATTCGTCCAGGAACTGGAACTCTTGCTGCTCGTGATCACGGGGTAGTTCCAGGTCTGCATCCAGCAAGAGAAATTGTCGGGCGGTGCGCCATTGCTATACGTAAGGCTCGCGGCATTGTATTGCTGGCTCTGCTGCGTATGGTCGGCATACAGCATGATCTCGCTGTTCCGGTCGTTTGCACCCGCATTCACATCATAGAAAGTAGGCTGCAATCCATAAGGACCGGGGTTCTCGATAGCGTTGGTCGCAACGGTATAAGCCTGCGCAAAGTAATAATTAGCATCGTGCCCGGCCGGATCGGTACGGCCCGAATCCGGGTAGGTAGGGATATTATTGGGGTTCTTCAGCCACCAGGCATACGTGAGATACGCCTTGGCCAGGAACAGCTGCGCCACCGGCTTGGTAACGGTGCCGGTCAATCGCGATTTCATCGGCAGGTTGTTAATCGCTGTCAGCAGGTCCGGGAAGATACACTGGGTGTATACGCTTTGTACACTGTTGCGCACCGAGCCAGGCTGCGGCGAGGTGTTGAATTGCAAAATACCCGCGCCCAGATCCAGGGGCACGCCGCCAAAGCTCTGTACCAACAGGAAATAATCGAAGGCCCGGAAGAAATTGGCTTCCGACGTCAGCGCAGCACTTACGCCGGCCTTGGCCCCGTATTGGATCACGCCGCTGGCCGTATTGATATTCGTATAGCAGGCATTCCAAATCGCATCCGAACGGCTGGTGGTGGAGGTGATCGCCCCCCGACCGCTCATATCCATGACAAGGAAGTTCTGATCGGCACTCTGCCCATAGGTCGACTCGTCGGTGCCGACCTCGAGGGTATTGTACCAATAGCCATCTCCATAAAATTGCCGAAGGTGTGCATACATTTCCGTTAATCCCCCGATAACACCGGTTTGTGTAGTAAAAAAGCTCGGTGTATAGTTGCTGCGCGGCTGTTCCTGCAGGACCTTACTGCATCCCGCGAGGAATAGTACCGCCAGGGCCATCCCCAACAATGTTTTATTGAAAAGCATTCGTTTCATATTCTCGAGATTTAAAAGGTTATGTTAAGACCTACCAAATAGCTGCGCGTGGCAGGTGTGTTGTATCCTTGTGTGAGGAAGCGGTGCAACGATGAAGGTTGCGGCACCGCAGCGTCGGCGGCCTGATCGGCATACGAGTTGGTTTCCGGATCAAGCCCGGTCTCCTTGTGATAGGGCGACAGGGTCACGAACGGATTCTGCGCCGTAACATAGAGCCGCGCCTGCGGTACGCCGAACCGCTTTGCAAATTTGGTGAAATCATATCCAAGCGAAAGCGTGCTTATCTTGAGATACGATCCGCTGAAATAGCTTAAGGATTGACCATAGATGGGGTTATCCCCGCTGATCTGCCCTGCAGGATTGGGATATTTCGCGTTGGTATTGGTAGGCGTCCAATAGTCGATATTCAAGTTGTTCCTCCGGCCGCTCTCCAGATTGAGGTAGCCGGCCGATCCATATATCGTGCTGATCAGGATACCCCCGCTTTGGAAGATGCCCACTGCCGTAAAGTCAAACCCCTTATAAGCGACGCGCGTATTGAAACCACCGATAAAATTAGGATCGGCATTCATGATCTGCCGGTCATCCGGATCGATGGCCCGGCTGGGTACCCCGTTCGCGCCATAGCCGCCCGTATATTTTACTTTGATCGTCCCGAGGGTTCCGCCAGGCTGCAAAATATTCTCATAGCCGCCGGCACTATCCGCCGCGTTCTTCCATAATCCGATCTTCTGATAATCGTAGATAGAATTAATCGGATGTCCCACAAACCACCAGTTGGTCTGGTCTGCCAGGACACCGGAAGCCAGATGGGTGACCTTGTTCCGATTGAACGACATATTGACGCCTGCATCCCAGGTAACACCGCTATGCGTTTTCAGGATGGTTCCCTCCAACGAGAATTCGATACCCTTGTTCTGCGTATTGCCCACATTGGCCGTATAGCTGCCCACACCGTTTGTCGGCGCCAGCGTCACACTCTGCAGCAAACCGCTGGTATTCGTGACATAATATTCTACCGTACCGGAAAGCCGGTTGTCCAGCACGCTGAAGTCGACGCCATAATTCCAGGTCTTCGAGTACTCCCAGCTCAGCGCGGGGTTAGGCAGCTGCGACACATAATAGCCCGTAGCATAGCCGGTAGAACCAAAATTATAAGGGCTCGTGCTCAACACACCCAGCGTGGAATAAGGAAGCACGCTCTGGTTGGAGGTTTGTCCATAACCCGCCCGCAGCTTCAGCATATTGATCACGGGAAGGCCCTTCATAAACGACTCGTTGGCTACATTCCAACCGGCGGAAACGGCCGGATAGGTATGCCACTGATGCGCGGGAGCCAATACCGAGGCGCCATCCGAACGAACGGTGGCCGAGATCATATAGCGATTGTCATACGTATACATCAAACGTCCCATATAGGACAACAACCCTCTTTCGTAATAAAACTGACCACCCTGACCGCCCGGCAGAACGTCGATCTCCTGGCTGGCGGTGCCGATATTGTAGTATTGCAATGCGTCCGAGGGAATACCGATTCCGCCTATATTGGTACTGCTGCCCTGGGTCCGCTCGGTGGAATACAAGGCCAGTGCATTGATCTGACTTTTTCCGAAGCTATGATCGTAGGTCAGCAGGTTCTCTACCGTCCAATCCGTTATCGACGAATCACCCGAGTTGGCCGTCGCCGGCGCGGTGGGATTGTTGCTGTTGACGCCCATCGCCGTATACGAACCGGTTTTGCGGTCATAGAGATTCAGCCCCACATTCACGCGGTAGGCCAATCCCGGCACACCAGGGATCTGTACCTCACCGTAGATGGAATTGTAAGTGGCATATCCCTTTTGCTGGCTCAGGTATTGGTTCTTCAGACTGTCGATCACTTTTTTGGTCTCCACCCACGTGACATCCAGCGGCATCGTTATGGTATATTTCGTATGCCCGAGGCTATCATATGGGCTGGCAAGCGGCGAGCTGGACAGCACATTGTAGAGCCCTACATTCGAACCCTGCGTATAATTATAGTTGCTGTTCGTGGTAAAGCCCATGCGAACATATTTTCCAACGCGCTGATCGAGCGAACCATGTATCGAAAAACGGCGGTATCCCTGCGTAGGGATCACGCCCTCGTTATTATAAAAAGAGCCGCCAAAACTATAGCTTCCCCTCTTCGTTCCCGCAGAAACGCTGATGTCCTCGTTCGTCACGTTGCCGGTTTGATAAAACAGGTTCTGCCAGTCGGTATTGGTATTGAGGTTCTCATCGGCACCCAATTGGATCGCTCCCCCCTGCTGCAGATAGCGACCTGCCGCCTTCCGCAACGCGGCAAACTGCGGCCCATTCATCATCGGGTATTTAGAGAAGACCTTGTTCGCACCATAATACCCATTGACCCCTATCCGCGGCTCCTGACCCGAATTACCCTTATAGGTAGTGATCAGGATAACGCCGTTGGCGCCGCGTGAGCCATAGATCGCGGTGGCCGATGCATCCTTAAGCACATCCAGGCTCTTCACATCATTCATATCGATATCGGCGATATTCCCCGGGAAGGGAATACCATCCAGTACGATCAACGGATCGTTGGTGGCCGTCAGCGAACGCGTACCCCTGATGCGGATCTGCATCGTAGCTCCCGGCTGCGACGAGGTCTCCGAAATAGCTACCCCGGGCAACCGGCCCTGCAAGGCATCAGAAATGTTAGGCGCCGGTACTTCGCGCAACGTAGTACCGCCGATCGACGCCACCGATCCCGTTACCGCCTCCTTTCGCTGCGTACCATAACCGATCACCACTACATCGTTGAGAACGGTGTTCTCGCGTAAAAGCGTTACGGCGACATTCGGCTGCCCCTTGTAGACAACCTTTGCCGACTGATACCCTACAAAGGATATCTGCAGGGTCTGTCCTTTGACCGCTCGGATGGTGAAATTCCCATCTGCATCAACAGGGGCCCCTTTCCCGCTTTTAACATTCAATACGGTAGCTCCGCCGATGGGAGCGCCGGCGGAATCGACCACTTTTCCATGGACCACGTCGCCGACGTCCTGTGCGAACAGCGACGAAGACGAAAACAGGCTCACAGCAATCGTCAGAATACTCGAAACAAGGATGTCTCGAAAGGTGAATTTTCGCATATGTAGTTTAGTTTTTGTAAAACGTGAGGATAACAAAACCTTTGAAGCGTGCGCACAGATGGCGCGAGGTCGATATGGCTGCATAAGATCAATCGTTTTGTTTTGAACCGCGTGACGGGTTGACAAGGCTAAAGTAGGGAAAATTTCAATAAAATGTAACCGATTACAATTTTTTTCATAAAAAACTCTATCTTCACCTTCATAAACTGCATGTAAACGATTGTATGAGTAGCCCAAAAGAAGTGACCATTTACGATCTTGCGCGCAAGCTGAACATCTCCATCGCCACGGTCAGCCGGGCGTTGAAGGATGATCCCGTTGTGAGCAAAAAAACCAAGAAACGCATCGCCGATCTCGCCAAGGAAATGGGCTACCGTTCGAATCATTTTGCACGCAATCTTCGTACCCAGCGCACCAATACCCTCGGGGTCATCATTCCCCGCATCAATAGTCATTTTATGTCCGCGGTGATCGCCGGCATGGAGAATGTCGCTACCAGCGAAGGCTATAACCTCATCATCAGCCAAAGCTCCGAGTCGGTGGACAAAGAGAAGGCGAACACCGTTACCTTATTCAATAGTAGAGTGGATGGCCTGCTCGTTTCCCTGGCCTATGACACCGACTCCCTCGCCCACTTCGAACCCTTCCTTAAGAAAAAGATCCCCGTGATCTTTTTCGACCGTACCGCCGACCACCCCAGCAGCATCTGCATCCAGATCAACAACCAGCGGGCGGCGTACGAGGCCACTACCCATTTGATCAGCCAGGGCCGCCGCCGCATCGTCCATATCACGGCTCCCCCTAAACGCAACGTCTACATCGACCGTCTCCAGGGATATAAACAGGCACTCGCCGACCAGCGCATTGCCTTTCGTGAAGACTATGTGATCGTCGGCAACCTGAGCCAGGAAGCCGGCGCCGAGGCCGCCAACCACATTCGCCAGTTGAAACCGCTGCCCGATGCCGTATTCGTAGCGAACGACAATTGCGCCGTAGGCTGCATGATCGCACTCAAAGGACTGGGCGTCCGCATCCCGGAAGATATCGCCTTCGTCGGGTTCAACAACGACCCCGTCTCCACCGTCGTCGAACCCAACCTCACGACCATTAATAACCCCGGTTACGAAATGGGTCAGGTGGCCACCCGCAATCTCATCGATCACCTCAACGGCGCAGCCAGCATCCAGGCGACCAATACCATCATACTCCGCTCCGAACTTATCGTCCGCGAGTCTTCTTCGAAACCGAAACCCTAATTTTACACTTCACATGAAAACACATACTACCAAACAACGAATAGCGATCGTAACCGGCGGCGGCTCAGGCATCGGCCTGGCCATCGCAGAGAAATTTGTACAGGCATCCATCCTCACCATCATCATCGGCCGCGATCAGAAAAAACTCGGCGCCGCACAAAAACAACTCGGAGACCTCTGCGAGCCCGTCTGCCAGGACCTCGATGACCTCGCCGCCATCCCCGGCCTCATCGACCAGCTCGTCCAACGCCACGGCCACATCGACATCCTCGTCAACAACGCCGGTATCAACATGAAAAAGGAATTCACCGACGTCACGGACGAGGACTTCGAACGCATTCTCCATACCAACCTTCGGTCCGTCTTCACCGTAAGCCGCGAAGTCGTCCGCACCATGCTGCCCCGCGGTAAAGGACATATCATCAACATCAGCTCCATGGCCGCGCAATATGGCATCCCCAAAGTGATCGCCTATACCGCCTCCAAATCGGCCGTGGAAGGCATGACCAAAGCCATGGCCGTCGAACTGTCCCCCAAAGGCATTCTCGTCAACTGCATCGCCCCCGGATTCATCGCCACCGATATGTCCTCGAAAGCCCTTGACGGCGACGCGGAACGGAAACAAAAGGTCTTCTCCCGCACCCCCATGGGACGCCTCGGCGACCCCGGCGACATCGGCGACGCCGCCCTCTTCCTGGCATCCGAACAGGCTAAATATGTCACCGGTGTAATACTCCCTGTGGATGGAGGTAATTCTGTGGGATTCTAATGGTTAGATTCGTTAGTTTTTCCTATATTTATGATCATTGTGTAGCCCTTCCTTGCGTCAAGTCTGGGGTGAACCATTCAAAACGACTGCTTGTCCCGGCGATCATCAAGATCGCCGCCTAAATATCTTTGTTCCTATGCATAGACGACTACTCACGCCCCTGCTGGCCCTGGTGAGCTTCCTTTCACTACAGAGTCAAAGTCAATCGCTCTATACTCCCCGGGATATTAAACAGGCCTATAAGAAGGGTACCCGATCCATCGACGGCCGGCCCGGCCCGCATTATTGGCAGAACAGCGGGCGCTACGACATCACCGTCACCGCCCTCCCACCCGACCGCACGATCCGGGGCACAGAAACCATCGTCTATACCAACAACTCCCCCGATACCCTCAAGATCCTCGACTTCCGGCTCATCGTCAATATCCATAAACCCGGGACCGCCCGCTACGGCCAGGAAGACTCCGCCTATCTTACACCCGGCATCTTCATCGACACGTATGCCGAGAACGGCCAGGCCAAACCCTGGCAGAACAACCCCACGGACGGCACCTGGAAATTGATCCATCTCAACGCTCCCCTGGCTCCCCACGATTCGGTCCGTCTCGACATCGGCTGGCACTACCTCCTCTCGCTAAAGAGCAACCGCGAAGGAATGATCGACCCGACCACGTTCTATCTCGCCTATTTCTACCCCCGCGTAGCCGTATACGACGACTACAACGGCTGGGACCGAATGGATTTCACCGACCTCCAGGAATTCTACAACGACTTTAACGATTATACCCTGCGGGTACGCGTGCCCCAAAACTTCATTGTTTGGTCCACCGGCATCCTGCAAAACCCCGATGCCGTCCTTACTGCCTCCTATGCCCGAAAGCTCGCGAGGTCCATGACGTCGGACGAGATCGTCAATATCGCCACCCCCGCCGAGATCGCTAAAGGAAAAGTAACGACGCCCGGCGATAGGAACACCTGGATCTGGACCGCGAATGACATCTCGGATATGGCCGTCGGTATCAGCGATCACTTTGTCTGGGATGCCTCCAGCGTTGTCGTCGACGACGCCACCGGCCGCCGCGCGAGCGTCCAGGCCGCCTATAGCGATACGGCAAAAGACTTTCATCATATGGTAGAATACGGCCGGCATGCACTCGACTGGCTCTCGCACCACCAGCCCGGTGTCCCTTACCCCTTCCCCAAAACAACCATCTTCCAGGGCTATGCCGACATGGAATACCCCATGATGGTAAACGACAACACTACCCCCGATCCCCTCTTCTCCCGTTTCGTCGCCGAACACGAGATCGCCCACAGCTGGTTCCCGTTCTATATGGGCATCAACGAATCCCGCTACCCGTTTATGGACGAAGGCTGGGCTACCACCTTCGAACACCTTATCGGGCAGGCCGATCTCGGCAAAAAAAGGAACGACGAGCTCTATAAGGAGTTTCGCATCAACAGCTATACGTACGATCCCTCGGCCGAAGAAGACCTGCCCATCATCACGCCCGCGGATGCCCTGAAAGGCATCGGCTATGGCAACAACGCCTACGGTAAACCGTCCCTGGCCTACCTGGCCATCAAGGACATGCTGGGCGACTCGCTGTTTGGAAAATGTCTGCACGGGTTTATGGACCGCTGGCACGGCAAACACCCCATCCCCTGGGACTTCTTCTACACCTTCGACAACATCGCCGAAAAAGACCTCAACTGGTTTTGGACGAATTGGTTCTTCTCCAACAACTATATCGATCTCGCGATCACGAATGTCACCGGCACGGACGATAACTATACCGTTCTCATCGACAATGTCGGTGGTTTCGCCATCCCCTTCGACCTGGTCCTCACCTACGACGATGGCAGCCAGGAACGCCAGCATCGTTCACCCGGCGTCTGGGAAGCTAACCAGGCCCATCTCAAGCTACCGGTTACCATCGCCCACGGTAAAAAATTAAAGACGGTGACGCTCGACAATGGCATCTACGTGGACGCCAACGCCGCCGACAACAAATGGGAACTGCCGGAATAGCCCCTTACAGCTTCACCAGCGGGATCGTGGTCGCAAAACCGTCATCCCCCCGAAGCCGCAGATAATACACTCCGGCAGGAAAATGCAGCCCGCCCAAAGCAATGTTCTGACCTCCCGCCGACACGCCGGTAACCGTATGCATCAGGATGGCTCCCGATCCATCGGCAATCACCAGATCGATCATCATGGCATGTGGAACAGCAATAAATATGTTCGTCGCTCCCTGGGTCAATACGGAAGGTCTAAGAGAAGCCGAATAACCGGCTGGTAAGGTCGTGAGCGATACGATATTGCTGTACAAAAGCCCACCGCCGCCTTCATCCTGCCGAATGCGATAGCTCAGGTTGCCGCCCGGCGCCCCGATATCCTCGAATTGATATTCCTGCTGCCCGGCCATCGCCACTATCTTCCCCATGGGTTGAAAGTCCCCACCATTGACAGCCCGCTCGACCACATAGTCCGAAACCGCCGCCGGTCCATCGGCCGTCCAATCCAGCATGACCTTGCCGGCTCCTTCCGGCAAAACCCCCAGCCCCAGCCAGGTACCTGCCAGGCTGACGAATGTTCCGGGTCCTTCATAAGCGCCCATGCTGGCATCCGTATTGCCGGAATACGGTCTCGCGGCCATGGTGATATCATAAGCCATGACATCGCCGTTACCGGAAGCATTGGTAGGCTCTACATCCGCCGCGGGCGACCCCGATACCTGGTGAAGACCATCGTCGGCCGTAGCCCACATTCCGTCGACCCCCGCATAGTTGCCGCTGTTGCCAAATTGCGGGGCCGAACCGATATTGTGATTGCTGGCATACGAACCATAAGAAGCCACCAGGTTCGCGTCGTTTTGAATATCATCGTAATCCAGCGTCTCACTGGACCCCGACGCCACAAAACCCACACTGGTCGTGCTGCTCCTGCTCCAGACGATATTGCTGTAGAATTTGAAATTGCCGCTCAGGTAATACACCCCATCACCATAGGGCGTTGAAGAGGTGCTGCTCGTCGACGCGTTATTGTAGATCGTACTGCTCATCACCGTGCCATTGCTATTGGTGATGTACATGCCACCGCCATAACCGGCAGCGACATTATCAGCCAACACACAATTATAGATCTTCGGATTGTTGCCATTATAGACCATGCCCCCGCCATTACCCGACGCCACATTCCCGTCGTAGACGTTTTCGCTGTCGATCACATTGGACGTACTGTCGTATTGCCCTGCGCCATCTCCTACGGAAACATTATTCAGAAAAAGGCTGTGGATCAGCGTTACATTCGACCCGTTTGCGAACATAGCTCCTCCGCCTCCGGGCCCCGTGGCAGTCGCTTTGTTTTGCGAGAACGTATCGGTGGTCAGGTAAGGCGACGGCGAACCGGCGCTGGTAAAATAGATGCCGCCGCCTTCCAGACCGGTGTTCTTTGAAAAATTGCTTTCATTTACGAGCGGGGAAGAATTGACAATAGCCATTCCACCACCATAGGTAGTCGCCGTATTGTTCGTAAAGGTGGTATAGGTGATGGGACTATTGGACCCCTGGTTATAAAGCAGCCCGCCGCCCATTCCGCTGGCCGTATTCCCGCTGATGCTGCAATTGGTCATGGTAAGCCCGCCGTTCGCCAGGTATACACCGCCGCCACCGGTTTGTGAAGCAGTGCTGGTACTTTGATTACTGGTAAACGTGCAACCCGTGATCGCCACGGTCACATTGCCGTTGTCCCTTGCCAGGCCGCCCCCGTTGCCCGTGGCCGTATTGTTGTTGAAGGTACAGGAGGTCAGCGTGTATCCACCACCGCCATTGGCATTGATCATCATCCCGCCACCCTCGCCCTGCGAGTTGTTGTTGTTGAATGTGCAGTTGGTGAACGTTACGGTAGTGCCATAGGTGTACAATCCCCCGCCATTGCTGCTTGCCGTATTCCCGGTGATGTTACAGTTGGAGATCGTGACCGTCGTCTGGTAACACATGACCCCGCCGCCCAGGTTCTCGGCGACGGAAATACCATTATAGGTGTCGCTGCCCGCTCCATTGGCATCGCCGCTCATAATCGTAAACCCATCCAGCACCGTCGTGCCGGTGTTGCCATTCGACACCACCACATGATAAGAATTGCCGGCGCCGCCGATATTTCCGGAAAGTGTCGTAACATTGGTGGTCCAGTTACGTTGACTCAAGGTCGTCTCGGTCCCGGCAAAACCACCGTAAAGCGCGACCCCGCTCTTCAGCACGAATGCAGCAGCACGCGTGGCCCCGGGATAATACGTCCCCGCCGCCACCCATACCTGACTGCCTGATGCGGCAGCGCTGATGATGGCCGCCAGTTGGGTTGCCCCGGCCGCATTGGTCCACGAGGAACCGTTACCGGAACCGGAAGCAGCAGGCTTTACGTAATAGGTTTGGGCTTGTAGGAACGAGCCGGCGAACAGAAGACTCATGGTAAATAAAATACGTGTTCGCCTGGAGAGGTCTAAGGGTTTTGCGGGGGGTGGCATATCATAGGGTTTGGAAGACAAAACTATCAAAAGCCTTCGGAAATGCAAGCCTGTAGCGGATTTTAACAAAAGCCTACGAGAAAGATCAATGCCTCATCGTAATAATTTGACGACCATCTAATGATTTTCATTTATCTTACCCCCCGTATGCATCGCTACCTTTCAATTAACAGATTTCTCTTACTGCCCGCAGTCCTGCTGATCACTATCGCCCATGCACAAACGCTTCCCTTTCGCAATTCCACCCTTTCCATGGATGCACGGGTCGACGACCTCCTGTCCCGCCTTACCCTGGAAGAAAAAGTGTCTTTATTAGGCTATCGCAGCAAAGCCGTCGACCGGCTTTCCATCCCCGCCTACAACTGGTGGAACGAAGGGTTGCACGGCGTGGCCCGCGCCGGCGAGGCAACCGTCTTCCCACAGGCCATCGGCATGGCAGCGTCCTTCGATAACAGCCTGCTCCGCCAGATCGGCGATGCGATCTCCACGGAAGCCCGCGCCAAATACAACCTCTCCACCGCCGCCGGCCGGCATGAACAATACATGGGCCTTACCTTCTGGTCACCCAATATCAACATCTTCCGCGATCCCCGCTGGGGCCGTGGCCAGGAGACCTATGGCGAGGACCCCTACCTGACGGCTACCATGGGCACCGCCTTCGTCCATGGCGTCCAGGGTAACGACCCCCATTACCTCAAAGCCTCCGCCTGCGCCAAACACTTTGCCGTTCACAGCGGCCCCGAAGCGGACCGTCATACCTTCGATGCCATCGTAGACCAGAAAGACCTTCGCGAGACCTACCTCTACGCATTTAAACAGCTGGTGGACTCGGGCGTGGAATCCGTAATGTGCGCCTACAACAACGTAAACGGCGAACCCTGCTGCTCCGGCCCCACACTCCTCCACCGCATTCTCCGCGACGAATGGCATTTCAAGGGACATGTAGTAACTGACTGTGGTGCACTCGATGACATCTTCGAACGGCACAAGTCCCTTCCCGGACCTGTTGCCACCGCTGCAGCAGCCATCCGTGCCGGCGTAGACCTCGACTGCTCGGACATCCTGCAGGACGACGTACTGAAAGCGATAAATGCCGGCCTGCTCACCAAAACACAGGTCGACTCCGCCCTGGCCGCGCTCCTCCGCACACAGATGAAACTGGGGTTCTTCGATGATAAAAGCGCGGTTCCCTTCAGCGGCTATGGTGCGGATAGCGTCCATAACGCCTACCATACCGACCTCGCCCGGCAAATGGCCGCCGAAAGCATCGTCCTCCTCAAGAACGAAAACAATGTCCTCCCTCTCCGCAAGACCTCGCTCGCCTCGTTGATGATCGTCGGTCCCAACGCTTTCAACTTCGATGCCCTTTCCGGCAACTACCACGGGGTATCCTCCCATATGGTCACCTTCCTGGAAGGCATAACCGCCGCCGCCGGCCCCGCGATGCACGTCGAATACGACCAGGGCTGCGACTATAAAGACTCTGTCCATTTTGGTGGCACCTGGGCCGCATCAAACTGCCAGGCTACCATCGCCGTGATCGGTCTGACCCCCGTAATGGAAGGCGAAGAAGGCGACGCCTTTCTCGCACCCCACGGCGGCGACCGCGCCGATCTCAGCCTCCCTTATGCCCATATCGCTTATATCAAAGCGCTGCGTAAGGCCATCGGTAATAAACCCCTCATCGTCGTCGTGACCGCCGGCAGCGCCGTCGACCTCACGCCCATCGCCCCCTATGCCGACGCTATCCTCCTCGCCTGGTACCCCGGCGAACAAGGTGGCAACGCCCTGGCCGATATCCTCTTCGGCAAGATCTCGCCCTCGGGTCATTTACCCGTGACCTTCTACCGGTCAACCGGCGACCTTCCCCCATACCGGGACTACAGCATGAAGGGACGCACGTACCGTTACTACAACGGCCCCGTTCAATACCCGTTTGGTTTTGGATTGAGCTATACGAATTTCTCCTACAAGATGCTCGATGCACCTAAAAAATCATATAAGGCGGGCGAAGCCATCTCCTTTGTCGTGTCGGTTAGCAACTTCGACCAGGGCGCGGTGACTGCAGACGAAGTGGTCCAGGCATATATCGAATATCCCGCAGGCCCGCGCATGCCTGTTCGTGAATTAAAAGCGTTCTATCGCATAAAGGATCTGCTGCCGGATCATCGCGTAGACGTGCGTATGTCTATCCCGGTTAACGATTTGCGGAAATGGGATCTCGATGCCGGAAAATGGAAGCTCTATTCGGGCAAATACAAGCTGATCCTGGGAAGTAATTCGCGCGACTCGAAGACAACCGCAGAATTCTCGGTCACCCCTTAAACCGACAACCGTATCTTCTTCCGCTCGAGCACTCCGGTGACTAAGACGATAAGGAAAGCAAACACCAGCGATTTGCCCACGCCGATCCAGCCGGTGCGCAAAGCTTCCGGTATCCGCCACGATTCGCCGAGCAGCTTAAGGATGGCAAAATGAATATCAGGCAGGAGATAACACGTCAGCGTGATCGTACCGGCCGGCCGTAGCAACCGGTACCAGCCTTGTTTGTTCTTCAGGTCCACGACATATGCCAGGATCACCGTACAACCGATGCTGATCCCCGTACAGATCAGTATCCACGAAGGCGAGTCCTCGAGCTTGGAGATGCCTTTCAACGGCCTGAGCAGGAATCCCGCTACCAGCAGCACCGGCACCCATGCCGCCAGCACCCCGAGAGCCCGAACCGTCTTACCCTTCTCCGTCATCCCCCGGTAATACACCGTCGTCATCAGGCCCGCCATGGTAAACGCACTCAGCCCGCCGCTTCCACCCAGCGTAAACCAACGTAAAGGCAAATCATCACCCAGACTCGAACACGCGGCGATCGATACACAGAGAAAATACAAGGCGAACAAACCCAGCAGCCACAAGCGATCGCCTGCAAGAAAGTACAACAGCGCACAGCTGAGATACGCCCAGCCGATCAACCCCAGGATACCCCACCAATGCGGCCGCAGCCCCATGGGATGCGCGGGTGTACCACCCTGGAAGATACACGCCATCCACACCAGCGCCACAATACCCACACCGCGGAAAAGCCACCGCTTCCACACCGGCCATGTCTCGGGATAGACCAGCCAGATAAAAAAGAATGCCAGCGTGATGATCAGCAAAAACCCGAACTGCCCGACGAACCCCGGGGCCGGAGTGACGAATTCTTCATAATTGACAAGGAAAAAACCCATCACCACCAGTGCAAAACTCCGGCGCAGGATATTCCACACCGTCCTCCCTTTCGAGAAACCCCGCTGCTGGCCATACCGCATGGCCAGCGGGATCGAAAGCCCGACAATAAAAAGGAATGCGGGAAAGATCGTATCCGCAAAACCCAACCTGTCTTCCCCCTCTCTCGCATGCTCGAGCCAATCGGGGATGCGGACGTCGAGAACAAGATCGTTGACAAAGATCATGAAGAACATGGTCAGGGCCCGGAAAGCGTCTATGGATGCCAAACGCTTACGGGGAGTAGTGGCGGTGGTTATGGTCATTGCGAGTGATTAAATGGAAGCCACCGACCCGCCGTCGACGCGCAGATTGGTGCCGGTGATAAATGAGGCCTGTTCCGAAGCAAGAAAAGCTATAGCGGCGCCCACCTCTTCGATCTTCCCCGGTCGCTTTAGCTCGATATTCGGCCGCTTCTGCGCCAGAAAATCCTGCAAGGCCTGTTCCGCCGTCTTACCCGTCCTGGCCGTAATGTCCTTGAGCATGTCGGCGACCAGCGGCGTATAGATAAAAGCCGGCGATACCGTATTCACCAGGATATTGTACGCACCCAGCGATCGGGAAAGACTCTTGCTCAAATTGATGATGGCGGCCTTCGTAAGATTATAGGGCGTCATATCCGGATCGGGCTGTAACCCGTTCTCCGAAGAAACATTGATGATGCGGCCCCACCGTTTCGCCTTCATCGCCGGCACCACCGCCTTCACGAACCTTATCATAGATATGACATTCAGCTCATACAACTCTCCGTAAATTTCCGTGGGTATTTCTTCAAAAGGGCCTACTTGCCCCACCCCCCCGGCATTGTTCACAAGAATATCGACACCACCCAATGCAGACTGAACCTCCGCCATCAGCCGCTCCACATCGCTCGCCGAGGTCACGTCGGCGGGTATAGCCAAAACCCGATGTCCGGTCTTACCCTCGATCTCCGCAGCCGTCTTTTGCAGCTCCGCGGCATCACGTGCGCAAATAGCCACTTTAGCCCGCGCCTCCGACAGCGACAACGCCGCCGCCGCTCCGATCCCCTTGCTGGCACCGGTAACAAGAGCCGTTCTCCCCGTCAATGATAGCGTCATATAATCAATTTTTTCCAGTAAAAAAGCCAATCGATCATCCGGCTCGTATACCCATATTCGTTATCGAACCAGGCGATCAGTTTCAGCTGACGTCCAACCACAGACGTCAATGTTCCGTCGATGACACACGAATGCGTGTTCCCCTTGATGTCCAGCGATACCAACGGCTCCTCGGTATACTCCAGGATACCCTTGTATTCCCGCTCCGCAGCCTGGCGGAACAGCGCATTCACATCCCCCGCCGTCACGGACGTTTGCAACTGGACGGTAAAATCCGCCATGGCGCCATTGGCCACCGGCACCCGCGTCGACACCGTCGCGATCCTGCCCTTTAGCGCCGGCAACAACCGTTCCAGCGAACCCGCCAGATCGATCTCCACCGGTATGATCGACTCCGCTGCCGCACGGCCCCGCCGGTAGGGCGCGTGCGGCGCATCCACCAGTTCCTGCCGGGAGGTATAGGAATGCAGGATATTCACCTGCGCCGACTCGATGCCGGGTTGATCCAACAGCTTCAGCACATGCGTCGAACAGTTGGTCATACATCCACCCGGCGCCACGATATCCACGGCCGGTGTCAGCAAATGGTTGTTGAACCCATAGATCAACAACGGCAGATCCGGCGATCCCGTGGTCGACAACAATACCTTCCGCGCACCCGCACGAAGATGAATGGCCGCCGCCGGCCCAGAAGACGATGTGTGCGTAAACCTTCCGGAACATTCCAGCACGATGTCCACTTCCAGTTCCGCCCAGGGCAGCTTCGCCGGGTCCCCTTGCTGAAAGATCGCGAAACGCTTCTCCCCCACCATGATCTGCCCGTCGCTGTAAGACAAAGACATAGGCAGCGTTCCGTATACGGAATCATACCGCAACAGATACGCCAGGTTCTTGGGCTCCATAATGTCATTGACGGCTACCAGCTCGATGCCCTCCAGCGAAAGCAACCGCCTCGCCAGCAGCCGGCCGATCCGGCCCATTCCATTGATCGCAATCCGCATAATTATAGCAACTAGTATGATTAGAGAAGCAAATATACAGGTAAACACATACCGATGCTTCCCGTATTTTTATAGACCTTTGCAACAGATGTCACTAACATTCAATTCCGTCCTTATTATTGATGAAATGCCGCTCATCGTCGTCGGCCTCCGGGAAACCCTTCGTTCTGTGCACCCGGCTGTACAAATAGACCACGCCGACCATGTACTCACCGCCCTTTCTTCTTCCGAATCCCAAACGCGGTCCTACGATCTCATCATTCTCGGATCTGGCGAAGAAGGCTTCCTCGGATCTGGCGAAGCCCATTCCACCGACGGCTATCTGCTTTCCGCGGCGGAACTAAAAGCGAAATACCCCGGCGCGCGGATCATGATCTATACCGAAGACTATGACCCCGTCCTCATCAGCAAGATCGGCGACGGGATCGACGCCTGCATCCACAAACACGAAGGCGCGGACGAGATCCGCACCGCCTGGTACCGTCTCCTCCAGGGCGAATGCTATCTCTCCCCCATGCTCCACTCGCTCTATGTCCTGTACCGCCTGAACCGGTAGAAAAAATAATTTACCCCGTATACGCCACATTTTTTACCTTTGTCCCAAGTCATCAGATGATACGATGAAAAAGCCAAATCATGAGATGAAAAAATCCCCTACAACACCCCTCCCCCGTCATTCGCTCGCCGACGCCGTCGTCGGCCGCCTGCAGCAACAGCTCTCCCTCGGCGCCTACCAGGCCGGCGACAAGCTGCCCTCGGAACCCGAACTGATGGCGCAATTCGGCGTCGGC
>Ga0134128_10004285_pt1 | contig 17492 bp, 16 predicted proteins | sample KB31754_FD_96462 | JGI IMG/M metagenome (GOLD analysis project Ga0134128, IMG submission 96462) | Terrestrial soil microbial communities with excess Nitrogen fertilizer from Kellogg Biological Station, Michigan, USA - KB3-175-4 | ecosystem: Environmental > Terrestrial > Soil > Unclassified ... | reverse complement strand
GGCGATCTTCGCTCTCTGTCTGGTCGGCTCCTGCGGCGGATCGAGCGCCGCCGGGAAAGGGGGCGCCGGCGGTGGCGTCGCCGGACGAGGTGGCGGCGGAGGGGCGGTCGGAAGCGGGGGCGCCGCCGGCGCTGGGGTAGCGACGGGCCTCGGTGGGGCCTTGAACGCCGGGGGCCAGTCAGGGGCCGGCGGCATGGCGGGCGCGGGTGGTGGCGGCGAGGCCGGCATCGGGGCGGCGGGGACAGGCGGTCGTGGCGTCCGGGACGCCGGCGCCGACGCGGTCGGCGGCGCCAGCGCGGCGTGCGCGGTCGCCGTCGACGGCGGGACGATCGCCTGCACGACCGAGATCGTCTCGGGGCACGACAACGACGTCTATTGCGCGTTGAAGGCCGACGGCCGGATGAACTGCTGGGGCTCCGACCGCTACGACCTGTCCAAGCCGCCCTACGACGCGACCTGGCCGGCCGCCATCGCCAAGGCGCCTCCCAACCTGGTTCAGCTCTCCGTGTCCAACGGTCTCGAGAGCGATACGACGGGCTATCTCCTCTGCGGCGTCGACCGGGAGGGGACCGGAACCTGCTGGGACAACCAAGGCTCGAAGACGATGGGGCAGGGGCTGAAGGCGGTCACGACCTCCCTCTTCGGCACCTGCGTCCTCGACGTGCACGGCGCCATCACCGCCTGCGATGCTGGTCTGACCGCGCCTCCAGCGTCGGGTCTCTACGCGGAGATCCTGCCGTCGGAGAGCTACGTGGCGGCGCTCGACATCGCGGGCGTTCCGTTCGAGCCGACCTTCACCGCTCCCGCCGGAACGTACGTCGACCTCGCGGTCAACGATGCCCATCGGGTGGCCGCCGTCCGGTCGGACGGCGCCGTCGTCGCCAGTTTCTCGGGCGAGGATCCGGTCATCCGGCTCGGCTCGTTCACGCACGTCGCGGTCGACTACGAGGGGCGGGCCTGCGCCATCGACAGCGGCGGCGAGGTGATCTGCTGGCCCATCGAAACGAACGGGAGCCTGCCGGCGCTGGCGCCGCCGCCCGGGCCCTTCGTCCGGATCGCTGGCGCCGAAGCGACCTTCTGCGCCGTCCGGCCGACCGGGATGACCGCCTGCTTCGGGGACGTTCCAATCGAGGTCCCGGCCGGGTGGTGACCGGATGGGTTTCGTAAGTAGGCGTAATTACATGATCTCAGTGGGCGTTGCTTGACCGCGCCGCCGAGCAGAGCTATCTGCAACGGCTCCCATGCAGGGTCTTTCGAGGCACAACCGGTGGGCTTTCGGGCCGAGAACGCCGTCGTTGACCTCGCACCCGGGCCCAACCGAAGCGGCGTGCGTCCTCGCCTTGGACGCCCAGTTCCCCGATCTTCTCCGGCGCGTGAGACCGGCGGTCGCGGCGCTCTGGGTCCGCGGCCGCCTGCCGGAGGCGTCTCGGCCGCTGCTGGCGATTGTCGGGGCCCGTGCGGCGAGCCGCGCCGGCTGCCGCCGCACACATGAGCTGGCGGCCATGGCTGCGCAGCGCGGCTACACGATCGTTTCGGGCGGCGCGTTGGGCATCGACGCGGCGGCGCATCGGGGGGCGCTCGACGCCGGCGCCGCGACCTTCGCCGTGCTCGGTTGCGGCGTCGACGTCGTCTATCCCGACCGGCATGCCGCGTTGTTCGCCGAGATCGCCAAGACGGGCGGGCTTCTTTCCGAGTTTCCTCCAGGGACGCCCCCCCGCGGCAGGCAGTTCCCCTCGCGCAACCGGATCGTCGCGGCGCTGGCCGAGGCGGTGCTGGTCGTCGAGGCTCAGGCCGCGTCAGGCGCGCTCGTGACGGCGCGGCTGGCGATCGAGATGGGCCGGCCGCTGCTCGCGATTCCCGGAACTGCGGGGACGGATCAGCTGATCGCGGCGGGCCGGGCGCGCCCTGTGCGGGACGGGGCCGAGCTCCTGGCCGCGCTGGCGGGCGAGCCGCAGGCGGCGGCGGCGGTCCCGGCGGAGCTTGTTCCGCTGATCGAGGCTCTGGTGGGCGGCGCGACCGCGGTCGAGGTGGCGCGCCGGCTGGCGCTGCCGATCCCCGCGGCGCTGGCGCTTTTGTCGGAGGCTGAGCTCGGGGGTTGGATCCTGAGGGCGGCTGGCGGCGTCTTTACATCGATTGAGGTCACGCGTGCCAACTAAGAAGAAGACCAGCGCAGCCGCAGAATCTACTCAACCGGCCAAGAGCAAGGTCGGCAAGCCGGCCGATACGGCCAAGCTCTCCGCCAAGGCCGTGAAGTCGCCGATGGCCAAACCCGCGGCTGCCAAGCCGGCCGCGGTGAAGCCGGCCACCGCGAAGGCGGCCAAGACGAAGGCGCCGGCGGTCTCCCCCGTGCGCAAGACCAAGGTCGGCGCCAAGGTCGCCCCGGCCGCCGAGAGCGAGCCGGCCGCGCGCCCGGTCCGCGCGCGCCGCGGCAGCGACGCGCTGGTCATCGTCGAGTCGCCGGCCAAGGCGAAGACGATCAAGAAGTACCTCGGGTCCGGCTACACGGTGAAGGCCTCGGTCGGTCACGTGAAGGACCTCCCCAAGAAGAAGATGGGGATCGACATCGAGCACGGCTTCGAGCCCGAGTACGTGGTCATCGACGGCAAGAAGAAGGTGCTGGAGGAGATCAAGGCGGCGGCCCGGAACGCGCAGAGGGTGCTGCTGGCGCCCGACCCCGATCGCGAGGGGGAGGCGATCGCCTGGCACATCGCCGAGGAGGTGCGGGACGCCAACCCCAACATCCAGCGCGTCCTCTTCAACGAGATCACCAAGAAGGCGATCAACGAGGCGATCGGCCGCCCGATGGCGCTCGACGTGAAGAAGTTCGAGTCGCAGCAGGCGCGCCGCGTGCTCGACCGGCTGGTCGGCTACCAGATCAGCCCGGTGCTCTGGACCAAGGTGCGGCGCGGGCTCTCGGCGGGGCGCGTGCAGTCGGTCGCCGTGCGGCTGGTCGCCGAGCGCGAGCAGGAGATCACCGCCTTCAAGCCGGTGGAGTACTGGACCGTCGAGGCGCTGGTCGAGGGGCCTTCGCCGCCGCCGTTCACGACCAAGGTCGCCAAGCTCGACGGCAAGAAGGTGGAGCTGACCAACGAGGGCGCCGCTCGCGAGGTCGTCGACATCGTCAAGGCCGCGGCGCTGACGGTCGCGGGGGTCGAGCGCAAGGAGCGGCGCAAGAACCCGCCGCCGCCCTTCATCACTTCCAAGTTGCAGCAGGACGCCTCCAGCAAGCTGCGGTTCTCGCCCAAGCGGACGATGGGCCTCGCGCAGCGGCTCTACGAGGGCGTCGAGGTCGGCGACGACGGCCTGGTCGGTCTCATCACCTACATGCGTACCGACTCGACGCGGATCTCCGACGACGCGGTCGGGGAGGCGCGCGGGTTCATCGGCGAGCGCTATGGCGCCAACTTTCTGCCTGCCGAGCCGGTCGTCTACAAGAGCAAGAAGGGGGCGCAGGACGCCCACGAGGCGATCCGCCCGACCTCGCTCAAGTACGACCCGGAGATGGTGCGCGCGGCCTGGGCCGCCGGCAAGGGGGGCGGGCGCGACCCGCGCGAGAGCGAGGACCTGCTCAAGCTCTACACGCTCATCTGGAACCGCTTCGTGGCTTGCCAGATGGTGGCGGCCATCTTCGATCAGACGTCGATCGACATCGCCGCCGGACGCGTCGAGCTGCGCGCCAGCGGCCAGGTGATGAAGTTCCCCGGCTTCCTCTCGGTCTACGCCGAGACGGTCGAGGACGCCGCCAACGAGGACGAGACGGGCGCGGCGCTCCCCGAGCTGCACCAGGGGGACGCGATCCGCCTGGTGGAGATGAAGCCGGAGCAGCACTTCACCCAGCCGCCGCCGCGCTTCTCGGAGGCGACGCTGGTCAAGGAGCTGGAGGAGAAGGGGATCGGCCGCCCGTCGACCTACGCGGCGATCCTCTCGACCATCCAGGACCGCGGCTACGTCGAGAAGAAGGAGGGGCGCCTCCACCCGACCGAGCTCGGCGTGATGGTCAACGGCCTTCTGGTCAAGAGCTTCCCCGCCATCGTCAGCTCGGACTTCACGGCGCAGATGGAGGAGCAGCTCGACCAGGTCGAGGACGGCACCGCCGACTGGGTCAAGCTGCTCGACGGCTTCTACAAGCCGTTCAAGATCGACCTCGAGAAGGCCAAGGTCGAGATGCGCGACATCAAGCGGGAAGAGAAGGCCACCGACCAGGTTTGCGAAAAGTGCGGCAAGCCGATGGTGATCAAGTGGGGCCGCAACGGCCATTTTCTGGCCTGCTCCGGCTATCCCGACTGCCGCAACACCAAGGAGTTCACGCAGAACGCCGACGGCAGCCTGACCATCGTCGCCACCACGCGCCCGTCCGACCAGATCTGTCCGACCTGCGGCTCGCCCATGTTGATCAAGCGGGGGCGCTTCGGCGAATTTCTGGCCTGCTCGCGCTACCCCGACTGCAAGACGACCAGCCCGATCTCGCTCGGCGTCGACTGCCCGAAGGAAGGATGCGGCGGCTACCTCACCGAGAAGCGCTCGCGCCGGGGGAAGGTCTTCTTCGGCTGCTCGAACTACTCGAAGACCGGGTGCGACTTCGTGTCCTGGGATCGCCCGCTGCCGCAGCCCTGCCCGAAGTGCGGCGCCAAGTTCGTCGTCCAGAAGGTCTCCAAGGCCGGCACGCGCATCCGCTGCCTGAAGGAAGACTGCGGTTACACCGCCGACGCCGAGAGCCCCGACTCGGAGGCGCCGGCGCCGGCGCCGAGCGGCACGGCCGGCTCAGCCTGAACCGCCGTCGCCTCCCGGGCCGGCGAGGACCTCGACCGGCGTGAGAACGTCTGCCGTCGACGTGCTCCCGTTTCCGAGCTGGCCGTGGTCGTTCTGTCCCCAACAGCGGACGGTGCCGTCGGCGAGCAGCGCGCAGGAGAACCCGACGCCGGCGCTGACGGCGACGGCACCGGCGATCCCGGCCACCGGGGTGGGGGCGGCGCGCGTCTCGGTCTCCGTGCCGTCGCCGAGCTCGCCGTGCCCGTCGACGCCCCAGCACTGGATGGTCCCGTCCGTCAACAGCGCGCAGGTGTGATCGCCGCCGGCCGAGAGGGCCCCGACCCCGGCCAGGCCCGGCACGGGCGCCGGGGTGGTCGTCGGCGCGGCCGGCGACGCCGTCCCGGTCCCGAGCTGCCCGAACGCGTTGTCGCCCCAGCAGGCGACCGTTCCGCCGGCGAGGAGCGCACAGGTGTGAAGCGAGCCGGCCGCCAGCGCCTGGGCGCCGGTGAGGCCAGACACCGCGGTCGGGGTGGGGGACGACGTGACCAGGTCCTTCCCCCAGCAGGCGGCCGTCCCGTCGGCGAGCAGCGCGCAGGCGTGCCCGCCGCCCAGCGCCAGCTCGGTCGCGCCCGTCAGTCCCCTGACCGAGACCGGCGTCGACACGTCGATGGAGCTGCCGTCGTCGCCCAAGGTCGCGTCGCCGTCGTCTCCCCAGCAAGCGGCCTGGCCGTTGGGCAAGAGCGCGCAGCTGTACTCCTCGTCGGCCTCGAGGTCGCCGAACGAAGGCCCGGTCGAGGCGATGGCGGAGGCGGCGGCCACGCCCAAGACCGACGCCGGCGTCAGCTCGTACAGCGTTTGTTGGCCGTTTCCGAGGGCTCCGAAGCTGTTGTTTCCGAAGCAGGAGATCCCCCCGTCACCGAGCAACGCGCAGGTGTGATGGCCACCAGCGGCGATGGCGGTGATCCCGCTGAGGCCGACGGTGACGGATGCTTCGGGGGACAAGTACCCGCCGTCGCCGAGCTCGCCGAACGCGTCGTCGCCCCAGCAGCGGGCCGTCCCGCCGGTGAGCAGAGCGCAGGCGTGCGCGCCGCCGGCGGTCACCGCGGCCACGCCGCCGAGCGGCGTGGGTGCGGGCGTGGCGCGGCCGCCGCAGCCGAACGCGACGAGCGCCACCATCGCCGGCAGCCCAATTCCCGTCGATCTCGAAGCCATGAGGCGCAACCTATCAGGTCACGTTTCGGTCAGACGTGAGGTCCGCCACGCCCGGGCGAAGGCAAAATGTCGGCGCTCTCCGCGGTTGGGATATCCTGAACAAATGGTGCGGAGACGAAGGTGGGCGATGTTTGGGCTGGCCGGGGCGCTGGAGCTGGCGGCGGTGGCTGGATGCGACGGCGGCGCCCCCGCGATCCCCTTCTCGCAATTCGAACCCAACGCCCTGGCGGCGGTCTGCCGCCTCGCGGTCCTCTGTCGCTCCTACCCCGCTCAGGCGACCTGCCTGACCTCCGAGCAGACGCAGCCGCACTACTACGACACGCTCGGCCAGGACATCGCCTCCGGGAAGGTCATCTACGACGGCGTCTCGGCGCGCGCCTGCATCGACGCCCTCAATTCCGTCTCCTCGTGCAGTCGCAACCTTCTGGCCACCTCCGGCCTCACCCCGGTTTGTAACAAGATCTTCACCGGGACCGTCGCGGCCGGCGGGGCCTGCTTCGTCAGCGAAGAATGCCTGGGGGATGCGAGCTGTCTGGCCACCGCCAGCTGCTCCTCCGGCCAGTGCTGCGCGGGAACCTGCCAAGCTTCGTCCGTCACGGTGCCGCTCGGCGCCGCCTGCTCGGGGGTCGGCGAGGTCTGCGTGGCGGGAGCTGTCTGCGTTTCCGATTCGACGACGGGCGCCTCGACCTGTCGGCAGCCGGTGGCTGCCGGCGGTGAGTGCCACGGTTCCCGCGCTTGCGCCGCCGGCCTCTACTGCGACCTGACGAGCGGCATCTGCAAGGCGTTGCTGGCGACGGGCGCCGCTTGCGACCCCTCGCTCAATTCGGCCGATTGCGAGAACGACTACGATCGTTGCGACATCACCACCTCGCTCTGCACGTCGCCGCTGAACGTGGGCAGCGCTTGCCCCAACGCCACGCAGATCTGCGTTTCGTACGCCAGCTGCGACGGCACGAGCGGCACCTGCGTCGCCCGGCCGGTGGTCGGCGCCGCCTGCAACGCGACGACCGGCCCGCAATGCCTCGGTGGCTCCTGCGACACGACCAGCGGTACCTGCATGCTGATGCCCACCGCCGGCGCCTGTTCCTGAGCGGCGTCCATCGGGCTCACGCCGCGCGCGCCAGCGTGGCCACCGACTCGAGGTGGCGGGTCTGGGGGAACATGTCGAACGGCTGCACGCGCAGGCAGCGGTAGCCGGCCGCGCGCAGCGCCGCGATGTCGGGGGCTTGCGTCTCGGGGTTGCACGAGACGTAGACGATGGTGCGTGGCGCGAAGGCGGCCAGCTGGCGCAGGAAGTCTGGGCCGCAGCCCTTGCGCGGCGGATCGACGATGACGGCCGTGTCGGCCGCGGGGAAGGCGACCGCGGCGAACACGGCGGCCGCGTCGGCGGCCAGAAAATCGCAGTTGGTTCGGCCGTTGCGGGTGGCGTTGGCGCCCGCCCAGCGGACGGCGCTGGGGCTCACCTCGACCCCCAGCACGCGCTCGAAGCGGGGCGCGGCGGCCAGCGCCAGGAGCCCGCTGCCGCAGTAGGCGTCGACCAGGAACCGCGCGCCGCCCGCCTGCGCCTCGGCCGCGACGTGGGCGGCGAGGCGCGGCAGCAGGAAGGGGTTGTTCTGGAAGAAGTCGCCGGCCAGGAACTGCAACGCCAGGTCGCCGACCTCCTCGGTGATCACCTGGCGCGGGTCCACGGTGACGCCCGAGGCGGCCTCGCGCACGAGCAGCGTCGCCCCGCGCTGGTAGCTCTCGCGGCGCGCGTGCACCTCGGCGCGCAGCTCGGCGAGGCGGGCGTTCACGGCCGGCGTGGCGATGGGGCAGGCCGGGACGTCGAGCGTGCGCCGGGGGAGGCCGACTTCGAGGAAGCCGATCGCCAGCGGGCGATCGGGGCGCGGGCGCGGGAAGTGCGGCGTCAGCTTGCTCCGGTAGCCGTATTCGCGCGGCGAAGGGACGCAGGGCGCGACCTCCGTTTCCGGGAAGAGCGCGCGGATCTGCTCCGTCTTGCGCGCCAACTGCTCGTCGTAGTCGAGGTCCTGCAGCTGACAGCCGCCGCAACGGCCGAAGAGGGGACATCGGGGGACCGCAGGCACGGCGCGCAGGCTACCTGATTCGCAGCCCGATTCCGCGTCCCGATTCGCGCCCGGACCGTCGCTGCGCTACGATCCAGTTACCATGGAGCAGGCGCTGGCGGCGTTTCGCCAATTTCTCGCCGCCGAGAAGCGGGCGTCGGAGCACACGGTGCGCGCCTACCTGCACGACCTCGGCGAGTTCCGCGCGCACGCCGCGGCGACGTTGGGGCGGCCGCCGGCGCTCGACGAGCTTGACGTCATCTTGTGCCGCTCCTACCTTGCGTCGCTGCATGGAAAGAACGACGCCGTGACCATCGGGCGCAAGCTGTCGTCGCTGCGCGCGTTCTTCCGGCTGGCCGTGCGCCGACGCCTCTGCAAGTCGAGCCCGGTGGCCGGGCTGCGCGCCCCCAAGCGGGCCAAGCGGCTGCCGTCGTTTCTCGGCAAGGAGGACGTCGGCCGCTTGCTGGCCGGCGGCGGGCGCGACGAAGAGCTGGCAGACGACGCTTGCGGGCGCGCGCTGGAGGCGGCGCTGTTCGAGGTGATTTACGGCGCCGGCCTGCGCGTCTCGGAGGCCTGCAACCTCGACCTCGGCGACGTGGAGGTCGACGGCGCGGGCGCCCTGGTGCGCGTGCGGCAAGGCAAAGGTCGCAAGGATCGCATCGTGCCCCTCGGCTCCAAGGCCCGCGCCGCCTACGCCGCCTATCTCGAGCGCCGCATCGATCGGCTGGCGCGCGCCCGGGGCCAAGCTCGATCGGAAGACGGGCAGGCGCTGTTTCTCTCCGCGCGCGGTCGCCGCCTCGGCCCGCGCGCCGTACGCCGGTTGCTGGCGCGGCGGGAGCTCGCTTCGGGGACGCCGCGCGTGTCGCCGCACGCGCTGCGCCACAGCTTCGCCACCCACCTCCTCGGCGAGGGGGCCGACCTGCGGGCCATCCAGGAGATGCTGGGCCACGCCAGCCTCCGGACCACCCAGCGCTACGCCCACGTCGACATCGACCACTTGATGGCCGTCTACGACAAGAGCCACCCGCGCGCCAGGAGCCGTTCGTGAACCGACCCCGCATCCGCTCGACCACCGTCCTCGCCGTCCGCCGCGCCGACCACGTCGTCATCGGCGGCGACGGGCAGGTGACGATGGGGAACACCGTGGTCAAGGCCTCGGCGCGCAAGATCCGGCGCCTCAACGACGGCAAGATCGTCGCCGGGTTCGCCGGCTCGGCCGCCGACGGCATCACGCTGTTCGAGAAGCTCGAGGCGCGGCTCAAGGAGTACAACGGCAACCTGATGCGGTCGGCCGTCGAGCTGGCCAAGGACTGGCGGACCGACCGCGTGCTGCGGCGCCTGGAGGCGCTGTTGCTGGTCGCCGATCGCGAAAAGACGCTGCTCCTGTCGGGGACGGGCGACGTGATCGAGCCGGACGGTGAGGCCGCGGCGATCGGGTCGGGCGGCGCGTACGCGCTGGCGGCGGCGCGCGCGCTCCTCGAGGCGACCCCGCTGTCGGCGCGCGAGATCGCCGAGCGGGCGCTGGCGATCGCCGGCGACATCTGCATCTACACCAACGGTTCGCGCACCTTCGAGGAGCTCTAGCGATGTCGCACGCGCCGACCAATCCGACGACCCCCACGGGCTCCGGTCATCAGGTCTCCGGGCACGCGGGCGCGCTGACGCCGGTCAAGCGCCCGCAGGACCTGACGCCGCGGGCGATCGTCGAGGAGCTGGACCGCTACATCGTCGGGCAGAAGGCGGCCAAGCGGGCCGTGGCGGTGGCGCTCCGGAACCGCTGGCGCCGGCAGCAGGTGCCGCCGCCGATGCGCGACGAGATCGCCCCCAAGAACATCATGCTCATCGGCCCGACGGGCGTCGGCAAGACGGAGATCGCGCGGCGCCTGGCGCGGCTGGCGGGCGCGCCGTTCGTCAAGGTCGAGGCCTCGAAGTTCACCGAGGTCGGCTACGTGGGGCGCGACGTCGACTCGATGGTGCGCGATCTGGCCGAGACGGCGGTCTCGATGCTGCGCGACGAGGAGCGCGAGCGGCTCCGCCCGCGCGCGCGCGACAACGCCGAGGAGCGCCTGCTCGACGTGCTGTTGCCGCCCGCGCCGCGCGCGCGCCCGGCGGCCATCGGCGTCCCCTCGCAGATGCCGCCGCCGCCCGCCCCCGAGCCGCCCTCCGACAACGCCACCCGCGAGAGCCTGCGCAAGCTGATGCGTGAGGGGAAGCTGGACGACAAGATGGTGGAGATCGACACCGCCGACTCGCCCGCCTCGTTCGTCGACGTCTTCTCCGGCACCGGGATGGAAGAGATGGTCTTGAACCTGCGGGACATGCTGCCGCAGGGGGCGCGCAAGACGAAGCGCCGCCGGCTGCCGCTGCCCGAAGCGCTGGAGGTGCTGACCGAGGAGGAGGCCAACAAGCTGATCGACGTCGAGCGGCTGCAGAAGGACGCCATCCGCCGCGCCGAGCAGTCGGGGATCATCTTCATCGACGAGATCGACAAGGTGGCCGGGCGCGAGGGCGGCGGGCACGGCCCCGACGTCTCGCGCGAGGGGGTGCAGCGCGATCTGCTCCCCATCGTCGAGGGCTCGACCGTCTCGACCAAGTACGGGCCGCTCAAGACCGACCACGTGTTGTTCATCGCCGCCGGCGCTTTTCACGTCGCGAAGCCCAAGGACATGATCCCCGAGCTGCAGGGGCGCTTCCCGATCCGGGTCGAGCTGGAGTCACTCTCGGACCAGGACTTCGTGCGCATCCTGACCGAGCCGGAGAACGCGCTCACCAAGCAGTACACGGCGCGGCTGGCGACCGAGAAGGTGACGCTGGAGATCCACGACGACGCCGTCGCCGAGATCGCCCGCATCGCCACCGAGGTCAACGCGCGGATGGAGAACATCGGCGCGCGGCGCCTGCACACCATCATGGAGCGGGTGCTCGACGATCTGGCGTTCGAGGCGCCCGCGCTCGGTCAGACGACGATCCCGATCACCGCCGCCTACGTGCGCGAGCGCCTCGACGGGATCCTCAAGGACGAGGATCTCTCGCAGTACATCCTCTGAGGCGCCCTCCGCGCGTTACTTGCGGCGAATACCGCCCCCGCCCCCGCCGCGGGGCGCGGGACGGGCGGCCGGCGCGTGATAGGCCGGCGCGGGGGCAGGGCGGGCCATGGGAGCGCCACCGCGCATCGCGGGCGCGCCGCGCATCGGTTCGCCGCCGCGCGCGGGCGCGCCGCGCATGGGCTCGCCGCCGCGCGCGGGAGCCCCGTGCCAGGCTGTGGCCCCGGGCGAGCGCCGCCACGCCTCGTTGTGGGCGGGGGCCCCACGCCAAGCGCCCGGCGCCACCGAGGGCCGCGCGCGCCAGCCGACCGCCGGCGCCCTGCCGCGGTAACCGTACCCGAAGGAGCGGACCCCGCCCGGACCGCGCCAATACGGCCGATAGTAGACCGGGCGCCCGTCGAGGAAGACGAAGCGCGGCCCGATGAACAGGTACGCCGCATCGGCCGGCGCCCAGTAGCCGGCGTCCCAGGTCCAATCGTAGCCGGTCCAATCCCAGTAGCCGCCGATCCAGCTGTAACCGGGCGCCGGCGGCGGCGGCTGGTACTCCGGGATCGGGTCCGGGGGTGGCGTCGTCGGGTACGCGGTGTCGTCCGTGGCGGCCACCGGGGCTGGCGCCGCTTGATCGACGTAAGCCGGGGGCGGTGGCTCAGGTCCCATGTAGCAGCCCGACCCGGCCAGACCGACGCCGAGCGACAAACTACTCAGCAACCAAAGGCCTCGATTCATTGACGTTTCTCCTGTTTGGGGCCGGATACCCTAATGAGTCCTACGTAAGCCACGATCACGGTATTAGCAAGGCCGGGGCCGTGCCAGAGGGCCAATCGGCGCGGCCCGGATGTTCTTGACCGCGGCGGGTGTGGCGTCTAAACAACGGCGGGACCATGGAGACCGTTTTCTCCGGGATTCAGCCGTCTGGGGAGCTGCACCTCGGCAACTATCTCGGCGCAGTGCGCAGCTGGGTGGCCCTGCAGGGCCAGTACCGGTGCTTTTACTGCATCGTCGACTACCACGCGATCACCCAGAGCTACGACCCGGCCGCGATGCCGGCGCGCGCGCGGGACATGGCGATCGAGCTTCTGGCCTGCGGCATCGACCCCGACCAGGCCACGCTGTTCATCCAGTCGGAGGTCCCCGAGCACACCGAGCTCGCCTGGGTGCTCTCGTCCGTGGCGCCGCACGGTGAGCTCGAGCGGATGACGCAGTTCAAGGACAAGTCGCTGCACGAGCCGCACAACATCAACCTCGGCATCTTCGCCTATCCCGTCCTGCAGACGGCCGACATCCTGCTCTACGGTGCGACCCGCGTCCCCGTCGGTGAGGACCAGCGGCAGCACCTCGAGCTCGCGCGCGAGATCGTCCGCCGCTTCAATGCGAGGTTCGGCGAGACCTTCGCCGAGCCGATGCCGCTCTTCTCGACGACGCCGAAGATCTTGGGGCTCGACGGCCAGACCAAGATGTCGAAGAGCGTCGGCAACACCATCGCGCTCAACGAGCCGGAACCGGAGATCTGGAACAAGCTGCGCGGCGCGGCCACCGATCCGGCGCGGGTCAAGCGGAGCGATCCCGGTACGCCCGAGAAGTGCAACATCTACACGCTGCACAAGTTCTTCTCGGACGCCGAGCGGCAGGCGGCCGTGCACGCCGGCTGCACCTCGGCGGGCATCGGCTGCATCGACTGCAAGAAGTGGCTGTTCGAGGGGGTGAAGAGCGACCTCGGGCGAATCCGCGCGCGCGCCGAGGCGCTGCGGGCCGATCCGGCCCGCGTCGACGCCATCCTGGCGCGCGGCGCCGCCGAGGCGCGGAAGGTGGCGGCCGCGACGATGGCGCGGGTGCGCGAGCGCCTCGGCCTCTACACGCCCCGCTCATGAAGCGCCAGCGCCTGCTGCTCTTCCTGCTGCTCCTCGCGCTGGGCGCGCTGCCGCTCGGGTGCAACGGGCGCGACGACGGCTCGAGCCCCGAGGCGGCGGTCCGTTCGCTCATCGCCGCCGCGCGCGCGGGCGACCGGGGCGCCGTCTACGAGCGGCTCGGCCCGCGCACGCGCGCGCATCTCGAGGCGCTGCTGATGGCGACGCACCGGAACGGCGGCGCGCGCATGTTGACCCCCGCCGATCTGGTGGCCGTGGGCTGGCTGCCGCCGGCCTGGGAGCCGGCGGGAACGCGCGTCCTCCACCGAGAGCGGGACGACGCCGACGTCGAGGTCTACTCGGCGACGGGTGACCGCCAGACCGTGCACACGGTGCGCGAGGGGAAGAGCTGGAAAGTCGAGCTACCGGTCAGATGAAGGGCCGGCTGAAGGGCCGGTCGGGTTGGGGCGGACCTGCGTCTGATCGCCCTCGGCCAGATCGGCGTCCGAGAGCTCGATGATCGGCTCGTCGAGGTGGAGCTCGGCCATCTTGATGCCCGGATCGGTGTCGGCGAAGGCGTCGCGCATCGGGCCCCGCCGCTCGCCCACCCGGCGCTCGCGGGGGAAGATCCGCTGGTCGACCTTGCCGGCCCGGCGGTCGTCGTCGCGCCGGTCGCGGCGGAGAGCCTGCCGCAGCTCCTCGATGCTGGCGGGGACGTCGTGGAGGCGCATCACCTGCGCCGCGCAGCCGTGGCAGAAGGTGAGGCTACGTCCTTGAAGCTCGACCAGCTTGAGCTGGACGCGCCGCTTCTCGCCGCAGACCGCGCAGGCGGCGCCGCGTCCGACCGGCCGGGACTCGGCCCAGCGCATGTAGCACCCCCAGCAGCGCCCCCGGCGCAGCTCGGTGACCGCCGCCCCGCAGACGCCGCAGGGCAGCGTCGCGCGTTCGACTTCAACGCTCATGGACCGAGTAGAACGCCGGACGTCGAGCGGCGCAAAAAATTTGCTCGCGGCGCCCGGTCGGCCGGGGCCGGGCCTGCGGGCAGCCCCGGCGGCGATCGGCTAGGATCGGGGGCTTCATGACGCCGCTCGCCGCCGACGAGGCGCCCATCTTTCTGATCGGCTTGCCGGGGTCGGGCAAGACGACCGTGGGCGAGCTCCTGGCCGAGCGGCTCGGCTGGTCGTTCGCCGACCTGGACGACCTCATCGTCCGCGCGGCCGGCGCCAGCGTGGCGGAGATCTTCGCCCGCGAAGGTGAAGAGGGGTTCCGCCGGCGCGAGACCGAGGCGGTTCGGGCGGCGGCCGCCGGGCGGCGGCAGGTGGTGGCCACCGGCGGGGGCGCCGCCTGCCGCGAGGAGAACCTGGCGCTCATGCTGGCTGCGGGGCGGGTGGTCGCGCTCGACGTCTCGCCGGCCGAGGCGATCCGCCGCACCGGCAGCCGTTCGGGCCGGCCGCTCCTCGACGGGAGCGCCGACCCGCTGGCAGCGGTGGCGGCGCTGCTCGACCGGCGGCGGTCGTTCTACGCGCGGGCGCACCTGCAGGTTCCCACCGACGGCCGCACGCCCGCCGAGGCGGCCGGTGCCGTCGCGCAGGGGCTCGGGCTTCCGCCCGGCGCGCCGCGGGAGCGTGCATGAACGTCACGGTTCCCGTCGAGCTGGGGCCGCGCCGCTACCAGGTCCTCATCGGGACCTACGCGCCGGCGGCGATCGCCGAGACCCTGGCGGAGGCCTTCGGGCCGTCGACGACCGGGGTCGCGCTGCTGGTCGACGGGGGCCTCGGCGCAGATGCGCGCACGGACGCCCTGGTGGCGGCGCTCGGGGCCAAGCTGCCGAACGTCGCGCGGCTCGACCTCCGCGCCGGCGAGGCCTGCAAGAACCTGACGGAGATCGAGCGGACGGCCGAGTGGCTGGCCAGCCGGGGTTACGATCGCCGCGCCGCCCTCGTGGGGCTCGGCGGCGGCGCCACCACCGATCACGCTGGGTTCGCCGCGGCGGTCTACCTGCGCGGCGTCCAGTTCGCCACTCTCCCCACCACGTTGCTGGCGATGGTCGACGCCTCGGTGGGCGGTAAGACCGGCGTCGACCTTCAGGCGGGCAAGAACCTGGTGGGGGCTTTTCACCAACCGCGGGTGGTGATCGCCGACCTCGGCTTTCTGGAAACCCTGCCGGTGCGCGAGCGCGCCGCGGGGCTCGCCGAGGTGGTCAAGTGCGGGTTCATCGCCGACCCGGCCATCCTCGAGCTCGTCGAGAAGAGCGGGGCCGAGCTGTCGCCCGAGCTGGTGCTCGATCTCATCGCCCGCGCCGTGCGGGTGAAGGCGGAGGTGGTGGCGGAGGACGAGACCGAGTCGGGCCGGCGCGCCATCCTCAACTTCGGTCACACGGTGGGGCACGCGCTGGAGGCGGCGTCGGGATACGGCCTGCTGCACGGCGAGGCGGTGGCGCTGGGGATGATCGCGGCGCTGGAGCTGGGGGCGAGCCTGCAGGTCACGCCGCGCGCGCTCGCCGAGCGGGCGGTGGCGCTGCTGGCCCGGCTCTCGCTGCCGGTCGATCTGGCCCGCCGGCTCGGCCCCGAGGTCTGGTCGCGCATCACCGTCGACAAGAAACGCCGCGGGAGCACCATCCGTTTCGTCCTTTGCCCCAAACCGGGCGAGACCGTGCTGCGTGACTTGACAGCGAAGGAGATCGCGGCAGGGCTCGGCGCGCCGGAAGCTTGACCCCCGAATCCCGAGCGAGTACAAGCGCAAGGCGACCATGGCGAGCCCCTTCCGCGAGAGCATCGAAAAGCTGCTGAACAGGATCGAGGGCGGGGTGGCCTGCGTGCTGATGGGGTTCGACGGGATGACCGTCGAGACCTGCACGAAACCCGCCGCGGCCGGCACGCCGGACATCGAGACGCTGTCGATGGAGTTCGCCCACCTCATCGCGCAGGCGCGGCGGACGCTGGAGTCGGTCGAGGCCGGGACGCTGGAGGAGTTCACGCTGCGCACCGACCGGGTGACGCTGGTGGTCCGGCCGCTCACGCCCGAGTACTTCCTGGCCTGCGCCATCCTGCCCTCGGGCAGCCTCGGTCGCACGCGTTACCTGATGCGGCTGACGGCCCCGGGCCTGCGCGCCGACCTGTAAAAGGACCGATTTTTCATGGCCAAAAAAGAGAGCAAGGAGAAGGCGGCCCGCACGCTGAAGGTGGTGGGTGGGTCGAGGAACGGAGCCAAGGCCCAGGCCGCGACCGGCGATCCCGGTGACGTCGACTTCGAGTCGGTGCGCGCGCTGGCCCGCATCGCCACGGAGTTCGACCTCGAGGAGATCGAGGTGAACGGCGCCGACCACCTGCGCGTTCGGCGCGCGGTGGTCCGGGAGGCCAGTCCGGTCGCGACGACGGCGCCCATCACGCGGCCGATCGCGCTCACGCCGCCCGTGGAGGCGAAGCCGTCCGAGGCGGGGACCTTCGTCAGCTCCCCGTTCGTCGGCACCTTCTATCGCGCCCCCTCGCCCGAGGCGCCCTCCTTCGTCGAGGTCGGCCAGGCCGTGCGCAAGGGGCAGGTGGTCTGCATCGTCGAGGCGATGAAGCTGATGAACGAGATCGAGGCCGAGGCGGACGGCAAGGTGGAAGAAATCCTGGTGAAGAACGGCGAGCACGTGGAGTACGGCCAGCACCTCATTCGCGTCTCGAAGTCCTGATCCCGCGTGTTTAAAAAGGTCCTCATAGCGAACCGCGGCGAGATCGCGCTGCGGGTCATCCGGGCTTGCCGCGAGATGGGCCTCCGCTCGGTGGCGATCCATTCGACCGCCGACGCCGACGCGCTGCACGTCCGGTTCGCCGACGAGAAGGTCTGCATCGGGCCCCCGCCGGCGCGTTCGAGCTACCTGAACATCCCGGCCATCATCAGCGCGGCCGAGGTCTCGCGCGCGGACTCCGTCCACCCGGGCTACGGCTTCCTGGCCGAGAACGCCCACTTCGCCGAGGTGGTGAAGAAGTGCGGCCTGCACTGGATCGGCCCCCAGCCCGAGGTCATGCGCCTCATGGGCGACAAGGTCTCGGCGCGCGAGGCGATGTCGAAGGCGGGGGTGCCGATCCTGCCCGGGACGGGCGTCATCGAGGCCGATCGCGAGGCCGAAGAGGCGGTCGAGCGGATCGGCTTCCCGGTCATCATCAAGGCCTCGGCGGGCGGCGGCGGGCGCGGGATGAAGATCGTCGAGAACAAGGCGCGCCTCTCGGCGCAGCTGGCGGCCGCGCGCAGCGAGGCGCAGGCCGGGTTCGGCAACCCCAACGTCTACCTCGAGCGCTACGTCGCCCGCCCGCGCCACGTCGAGGTGCAGGTGCTCTCCGACGGCAAGCGGGCGGTGGCGCTCGGCGAGCGCGAGTGCTCGATCCAGCGCCGGCACCAGAAGCTGGTCGAGGAGGCGCCCAGCGTCGCGCTCGACGACGAGCGGCGGGGCAAGCTGCTCGGCATCGCGCGCAAGGCGACCGAGAGCATCGGCTACCTCACCGTGGGGACGCTGGAGTTCCTGATGGATGAGGAAAAGCGCACCTACTTCATGGAGATGAACACCCGCATCCAGGTCGAGCACACCGTCACCGAGG
>Ga0134128_10004284_pt1 | contig 17492 bp, 12 predicted proteins | sample KB31754_FD_96462 | JGI IMG/M metagenome (GOLD analysis project Ga0134128, IMG submission 96462) | Terrestrial soil microbial communities with excess Nitrogen fertilizer from Kellogg Biological Station, Michigan, USA - KB3-175-4 | ecosystem: Environmental > Terrestrial > Soil > Unclassified ... | reverse complement strand
GCGCTGTATGACTCGTTGCCCGTCGGCCCGGAATTGTCGGTGCCCCGAGTCCCGGGCGCCGGCCAACCGGCAGCATTCACCGGCGCACCCGGGCCGGTCGGAACCGTGATCGTGACACCGCAGATCAGTGGGCCCCAACAGTATTCAGTGGTTCTGGCTGACGGTGTGCAGACGGTGAATCCGGTGGTCGCGCAGATTCTGCAGAACGCCGGAACCCCGGCAGGAAACTCGCCGATGGTCGTGGCCCCCGCGTCGCTGGCGAAGATGCCGGTCGTCACCGGGCTGGACCTGTCGGCGTATCCCGATGCCCCGCTCAGCCCGGTCGACCTGAAGGAAAACCCCGCGACGTGCTGGTGGTGGCAGAAGACCGCCGGTGAGGAGCGCGCTCGCATCCAGGTGATCTCCGGGCCGACGATCCCGGTGCCCAGCGGCTCGACCGACAAGATCGTGTCGCTGGTCAAAGCCGACTCCTCGGGCCGCGAAGCCGATCACGTCTACTTCGGCCCCGAGTACGGCAACTGGGTCTTTGTCACGGGCAACGACCCAGGATCGAGCACGTCCGAATCCCTGTGGTGGCTGACGAGTTCCGGTGCCCGCTTCGGCGTCGAGAACACTCGTGATTCCCGCTCCGCGCTAGGGCTGACGGCCCAGCCGTCACCGGCACCGTGGGTCGCGCTACGCCTGTTGGCGCCGGGTCCCGCACTGTCCCGCGCGGATGCGTTGGTGCGCCACGACACCCTTCCGACCGATATGAACCCCGCAGAGTTGGTGGTACCCAAGTGAAGCAAGGTTTCGCACGCCCAACGCCCGAGCGGGCGCCTGCCGTCAGGCCGGAGAACATCGTCCTTCCGACACCGCTGAGTGTCCCGCCGCCTGAAGGTAAGCCGTGGTGGCTGATCGTCGTCGGCGTACTGGTGGTCGGCCTGCTGGTCGGCATGGTCGGTATGACCGTGGCCAACGGCTCGCGGATGTTCCTGGGTGCCGGTTCGATCTTCCCGATCTTCATGATCGGTGGCGTCGCCATGATGATGTTCGGTGGCCGTTTCGGCGGCCAGCAGCAGATGAGCCGGCCGAAGCTGGACGCGATGCGCGCCCAGTTCATGCTGATGCTGGACATGCTCCGGGAGACCGCGAACGAGTCGGCCGACAGCATGGACGCCAACTACCGCTGGTTCCACCCGGAGCCCACGACGCTGGCCGCCGCGGTGGGCTCACCCAGGATGTGGGAGCGCAAACCGGACGGCAAGGACCTCAACTTCGGCGTGGCCCGCATCGGGGTGGGCATGACCCGTCCCGAGGTGACCTGGGGCGAGCCGCAGAACATGCCGACCGACATCGAGCTCGAACCGGTCACGGGTAAGGCATTGCAGGAATTCGGTCGCTACCAGAGCGTCGTCTACAACCTGCCGAAGATGATCTCGCTGCTGGTCGAGCCCTGGTACGCCCTGGTCGGGAACCGCGAGCAGACGCTGGGCGCCATGCGCGCGCTGATCTGCCAGCTGGCTTTCTCGCACGGGCCTGACCACCTGCAGATGATCGTGGTCACGTCCGACATGAGCAAGTGGGACTGGGTCAAGTGGCTGCCGCACTTCGGCGACCCGCGTCGCCGCGACGCGGCCGGCAACGCGCGGATGGTCTACGCATCGGTGCGCGAGTTCGCCGCCGACCAGGCCGAATTGTTTGCTGGCCGTGGGTCTTTCACACCCCGCCACGCGAGCTCGTCGGCGGAGACGCCGACGCCGCATCATGTGATCATCGCCGACGTCGACGACCCGCAGTGGGAGTACGTCATCAGCGTCGACGGCGTCGACGGTGTGACGTTCTTCGACCTGACCGGTTCCGCACTATGGACGGGCAACCCGGAGCGCGTGCTCAAGTTCACCGACGACGTTGGCGTGATCGAGGCGCTGCCTCGCGACCGCGACACCTGGATGGTGATCGACGACAACCGGTGGTTCTTCGCCCTCGCCGACAACGTCACCGAGGCCGAAGCCGAGCAGTTCGCACAGCGGGTGGCCCGGTGGCGGCTGGCCGAGGCCTACGAGGAGATCGGGCAGCGGGTCGCGCAGATCGGCGCTCGAGACATCTTGTCCTACTACGGAATTGACGACCCTTCGGAAATCGATTTCGAGACGCTGTGGAGCAGCCGCCGCGACGCGCTGACGAGCCGCTCGCGGCTGCGGATCCCGTTCGGAAACCGCTCCGACAACGGCGAACTGCTGTTCCTTGACATGAAGTCGCTCGACGAAGGCGGCGACGGACCGCACGGCGTTATGTCGGGAACGACCGGTTCCGGTAAGTCGACGCTGGTGCGTACCGTCCTCGAGTCGCTGATGCTGTCGCATCCGCCGGACGAGCTGCAGTTCGTCCTCGCCGACCTCAAGGGTGGGTCCGCGGTCAAGCCGTTCTCCGGCGTGCCGCACGTGTCGCGCATCATCACCGACCTCGAAGAAGACCAGGCGCTGATGGAGCGCTTCCTGGACTCGCTGTGGGGGGAGATCGCCCGTCGAAAAGCGGTCTGCGACAACGCCGGTGTCGACGACGCCAAGGAATACAACGAGATGCGCTCCCGGATGCGGGCCCGCGGTCAGGACATCCCGCCGCTGCCGATGCTGGTGGTCGTCATCGACGAGTTCTACGAGTGGTTCCGCATCATGCCGACCGCCGTCGACGTGCTGGACTCCATCGGCCGGCAGGGTCGCGCCTACTGGATCCACCTGATGATGGCCTCGCAGACCATCGAGAGCCGGGCCGAAAAGCTCATGGAGAACATGGGTTACCGGCTGGTGCTGAAGGCGCGTACCGCCGGTGCGGCACAGGCGGCCGGTGTTCCCAACGCCGTCAACCTGCCCGCGCAGGCCGGTCTGGGCTACTTCCGTAAGAGCCTCGACGAGATCGTCCGGTTCCAGGCCGAGTTCCTGTGGCGCGACTACCGTCGCGGTGTCTCCCTCGACGACGACGGACCGGCGATGCTGACCCACTCCGTGGATTACATTCGGCCGCAACTGTTTACGACCGGGTTCACGCCGATCGAAGTCAGCGTCACCGGGCCGGACGACTTCGACGCCCTGACCAACGGTGACAGCGGCAGCGGTGAGCTCTTCCTCGGCAACGGCTCCGGCGAGACCCCGGAGGAAGAGGAAGAAGAAGAAGCGATCCGGACGCCGAAGGTCGGTACCGTGATCATCGACCAGCTCCGGCGGATCGACTTCGAGCCGTACCGGTTGTGGCAGCCGCCGCTGGACCAGCCGGTGTCGATCGAGGCCCTGGTCAATCGCTTCCTCGAGCACCCGTGGCAGGAGCAGTACGGCCAGACCACGGACCTGGTGTTCCCGGTCGGGATCATCGACCGGCCATTCAAGCACGACCAGCCGCCGTGGACGGTGGACACCTCTGGGCCTGGTGCCAACGTGCTGATCCTGGGTGCCGGTGGATCGGGCAAGACCACCGCGCTGCAGACGCTGATCACCTCGGCCGCGCTGACCCACACTCCCGAGCAGGTGCAGTTCTACGTGCTGGCGTACAGCAGCACCGCGCTGACCACGGTGGGCGCGCTGCCGCATGTCGGTGAGGTCGTCGGTCCGACCGACCCGTACGGCGTCCGCCGCACGGTGGCCGAGTTGCTGGCACTGCTGCGCGAGCGCAAGCACACATTCCTGGAGTACGACGTGCCGTCGATGGAGGTCTTCCGGCGACGCAAGTTCGGTGGGGAAGCTGGCCGCGTGCCCAACGACGGCTTCGGCGACATCTTCCTGGTGATCGACAACTACCGGGCGCTCGCCGAAGAGAACGAAGTGCTCATCGAGCAGGTCAACCAGATCATCAACCAGGGACCGTCGTTCGGGATCCACGTGATGGCCACGGCCGACCGCGAATCGGAGCTTCGGCCCCCGGTCCGCAGCGGTTTCGGATCGCGGATCGAGCTGCGGTTGGCTGCGGTCGAGGACGCCAAGCTGGTGCGCTCGCGATTCGCCAAGGATGTTCCGGTCAAGCCGGGCCGCGGCATGGTCGCGGTCAACTACGTGCGACTGGACAGCGATCCGCAATCCGGTTTGCACACCCTGGTGGCTCGTCCGGCCCTGGCCAACACGCCGGACAACGATTTCTCCTCGGAGAGCGTTGCGGCGGCGGTCAGCCAGGTCGCGGTCGGCCACGCACCGCCGGTGCGCAGGCTGCCCGCGAAGTTCGGCCTGGAGCAGGTGCGGGCGCTGGCACAGCAGGACCAGCGCCAGAACGTCGGCGTCGGCGGAATCGCCTGGGCCATCAACGAACTGGACCTCCAGCCGGTGTACCTCAACTTCGCCGAGAACGCGCACCTGATGGTGACGGGTCGACGCGAATGTGGCCGTACCACGACGTTGGCGACGATCATGGCCGAGATCGGACGGGTCTACGAGCCGGGAGCCAGCATCGCGCCGCCGACGTCACGTCCGTCGGCCCAGGTATGGCTGGTCGACCCGCGTCGTCAGCTACTGACCACACTGGGCACCGACTACGTCGAGAAGTTCGCCTACAACCTCGACGGCGTCTCGGCAATGATGAACGAGCTGGGCGAGGTGCTGGCCCGTCGCGAGCCGCCGCCGGGATTGTCAGCCGAAGAGCTGCTGTCCCGCGCATGGTGGAGCGGGCCGGAGATCTTCCTGATCATCGACGACGTGCAGCAGCTGCCGCCGGGCTTCGATTCGCCGCTGCAGCGGGCCGCGCCCTGGGTGACCCGGGCCGCCGACGTCGGCCTGCACGTGATCGTCACCCGGACCTTCGGTGGATGGTCCTCGGCGGGCAGCGACCCGATGCTGCGGGCGCTGGCGCAGGCCAACGCGCCGTTGCTGGTGATGGACGCCGACCCCGACGAGGGCTTCATCCGCGGCAAGATGAAGGGTGGCCCGCTGCCCCGCGGTCGTGGTCTGCTGATGGCCGAGGACACCGGCGTGTTCGTCCAGGTCGCAGCCACGGATCTGCGCCGATAGCCAGATCGAAAAAGGTCCCCTCGCCCGTCTGGGCGGGGGGACCCTTTTTCGTGCGCAGGGGAGCGGGGAATCGCTGCCAAACATCTCATAGCCGGCGCATAGCTTCGCCATGACCGCGGCCCATCATTCCTGGTTAACGTCTCTAACCAGTGACAGGTGGGGTCTGTGGCGAGGGGAGTGCCAGATGTCGTTTGTGAGTACGCAACCGGCCGAGTTGACGGCCGCGGCGGACAATCTGCAGGGCATCGGATCGACCATGACGGCGCAAAACGCCGCGGCGGCAGCTCCGACAACCGGCGTGATACCCGCTGCGGCAGACGAAGTTTCGGCCCTCACGGCGGCTCAGTTCGCCACCCACGCCGAGATGTACCAGGCCATCAGCGCTCAGGCCGCGGCGATCCACGAGATGTTCGTCAGCACGCTGGGCGCCAGCGCCGGCTCGTATGCGGCCACCGAGGCGGCCAACGCGGCCGCGGCCGGGTAGGCGGTCTGCAGACGATGCTGGATTTCGCCGCCCTGCCGCCCGAGATCAACTCCGGCCGAATGTATACCGGTCCGGGCCCGGGCTCGATGCTGGCCGCCGCGACGGCTTGGCAGTCGCTGGCCGAGGAGCTGAATTCCGTTGCCGCAAGCTATGGTTCGATCCTCGCGACGCTGACCAGTGGCCCCTGGACGGGTGCTAGCTCGGCGTCGATGGTCGCGGCCGCGTCGCCCTACGTGACATGGCTCAGCGCCACCGGCGACCAGGCGCAGCAGGCTGCCGCGCAGGCTGCGGCCGCCGTCACCGCGTACGAAACCGCTTACGCTGCAACAGTTCCACCACCGTTGATCGCCGCAAATCGAAGCCTGCTGATGGCCCTGATCGCGACCAACATCCTGGGACAGAACACGCCGGCCATCATGTCCACCGAGGCTGTCTACGCCGAGATGTGGGCCCAGGATGCCTCCGCCATGTACGGATACGCCGGCGCCTCGGCCACCGCATCACAGGTCAGCCCGTTCACCTCACCACCTGAGACCACCAACCCGGGCGGACTGGCCGGCCAGGTGGCGGCCGCGGCCCAATCGGTGGGCACCTCCAGCGGGACCGACGTCGAGACGCTCATGTCGTCGGGCCCGCAGTTGATCTCCAGCACGCCGCAGGCTCTGCAAAGCCTGTCGTCGCCGCAGGCTCTGAGTGGCCTGGCGACTACCGCGACCGACACGTCATCCTCGTCGTCGTCGTCGATGTCGCTGCTCAACGAACTCAGCACGCCGTTGCGGATGGCGACGATGCCGATGAGCATGCTGTCCAGACTGTTCACGGCGGGCAGCACGGCCACCGCCGCGAAAGCGGCGACGACTGCCGCCAACGAGCTGGGGGCTGCCCAGTCCGCCGGAATCGGTGCTGGCACTGGCACATTGACGTTGTCGGGCTTGGGCGGGCTGGGCCAGCCCATGCCGGCTGTCTCCGCCGGCATGGGCCAGGCGACGACCGCGGGTGCGTTGTCGGTGCCGACCGCGTGGACGGGTGCGGCGCCCGCGGCAACGCCGTTCGGCGGGGCCGGCGCCGTTTCGGCGGTCCAGGCCGGAGCGCACACGGGGATGCCGCCGCTGATGCCGATTACGGCGATGGGCGGACGCCAGGGCGCCCAGACACCGACCCGATTCGAGCTCCGTCCGACCGTGATCCCGTTCACACCGGCCGCCGGATAGCGGCCACCGGGTGGCGCGGAACCGAACATCAACTGAACAACAGTTGATCGTGGATGAACACTGCTTGATGAGTAATGAATTGTCGGCGTCGTCGTCGCGGATCGCCCGCGCGGCCATCTAATGTCTCAGCCAGCGACTGTTCAGTGATGAGCACGGGCGCTCAATGTTGTTGACGCTAAGGGTTACCGAGGAAAGAAAGCGCATTTCGACTGTGGCCACACACCGTGTTCGGCACATCGATATCGATCGGGCGGTCGGTCAGGACCCGCCGATTGCTGACCAGTTCATGACAATGCCGCACGCCGCCGCTGCCGTGCGGGGGATGACGGGCAGACGCAATCTTGGCTCGCTGACGGAGGATTCTTGTGCTTGATTTCGCCCTGTTGCCGCCTGAGGTCAATTCGGGTCGGATGTATTCGGGTCCCGGACCCGGGCCGCTGTTGGCGGCATCTGAGGCCTGGGATGGTCTGGCCGCGGAGTTGGGCTTTGCGGCCACTGGATATGGGGCCGCGCTAGCGGAGCTGACGAGCAACACCTGGGTAGGCCCGACGTCGGTGGCGATGATGTCCGCCGCCACGCCCTACATCAGCTGGTTGACCTCAACCAGTGCGCAAGCCGAGGAGACCGCAAACCACGCTCGCGCGGCCGCCGCCGCATACGAGGCGGCGTTCGCGATGACGGTGCCGCCACCGGCGATCGCGGCCAATCGCGCGCTGTTGGCCGCTCTGGTGGCTACCAACTTCTTTGGGCAGAACACCCCCGCGATCATGATGACCGAAGCCATGTACGCCGAAATGTGGGCACAGGACGCCGCTGCCATGTACGGCTACGCGGGCTCCTCGGCGGCGGCCATGCAGGTGACGCCGTTCGTGGAACCCCCGAAGACGACCACCGATAACGGGGCGAGCAGCCAGGCTGACGCGGTTGCCAAGGCTGCCGCTGAGCCGGCCGGCCAAGCCGCGACGGTGGCGCAGAACGCGCTGTCGTCGACGCCCACCACGACCACGCAGACGGCCGCAAGCACCGCTCAGACGGCCGCGAGCACCGCGCTGCCCGCGGCGGCCCCCCCGAATACGTTGGTCGGTTGGCTCGAGCAGCTTTACCAAAACACCGTCACCAACCTCGGTCAAGGCGGCTGGGGCGTGGGCCTGACGAACGCCAACCTGAACTCGATGCGGCAGATGCTCCAGGCCTACTTCGCGGTCGGTCTCGGAAACTTCGGCTGGGGCTATGGCCAGCAGTTGGCGACCTCCCAGCAGCTGACGGCACTGCTCAACCCGACTGGTGCCTTCGGTCCGGGACTCGGCGGCCTGGGCGCCGCCCTAGGCAACGGCACTGCAGGCGTAAGCGGCGCACCGTTTACGGCCAGCAGTGTGTCGGCCAGTATGGGCGAGGCGAACGCTCTCGGGCGGCTGTCGGTGCCCGCGAGTTGGCAAGCGGCGGGGCCCTCGGAGACGGTAGAGGCCCGGTTGGCCAGCGCGGTACGCCCTGTCGCACCGCAGTCGAATGGAATGCTCGGCGGTGTTCCGATGGCAAGCAACGCCGGGATAGGCGGAAGCCGCAGCGCCGGCTACACCGTGAAATACGGGGTCCGGCACTCTGTGATGCCCAGACCGCCCGTAGGCGGATAACGGGCTACGGACCCCACGCGGCGGCGGCCAAACACTCACGGGTGCACCCATCGCCGATTGCGGGGATCGCGATACTGGCGCCAAAGGCATTGCATTTCCTCGTGATTGAGTCAGGACCGCAATGTCGCTTTGAGCCGCGTGCCGTCCTCCGACCCGAGAAGAGGGGGACTCCCCGCGTGATGGATCGAAAGTTCTTGTGGCGGAAGCCCGTTCGCGCGATCGTCATGACAACCAGGCCTAGTCGCGCGGCAGCCTAGACGGCGATCGAGCGGCCGAGCCCACACCGCCCGCCAGTTGCCGGTCAAAATTGCTGCATTACCGCAGGTGAAAGGTTTGTCGAACTCGAGATGAACAGCCGATATCCGGGGGTGAATACTGGCCGTCCAGGCGTGAACAGTTAGTTCGGCAGCGGCGTTATTCGCGCGTGACCATCTACTCTTTCAACCGAACGACCTTGCCCAAGGTCGTAGATGCGCACGGTTACTAAGGAGGAGACCGGATGTCGTTCGTGACCACACAGCCGGAAGCACTTTCGGCAGCGGCCACAAGTCTGCAGGGGATCGGCTCGGGACTGAACGCTCAGAACGCCGCTGCGGCGGCGCCCACCACCGGAGTGGTTCCCGCTGCCGCCGATGAGGTTTCGGCTCTGACGGCGGCTCAGTTCGTCGCTCACGCGCAGCTGTACCAGGCCGTGAGCCAGCAGGCTGCGGCCATCCACGAAATGTTCGTCAACACGTTGGGCACCAGCGCCGGTTCCTACGCAGCCACCGAGGCCGCCAACGCGGCTGCGGCCGGCTAGGAGGCTTCCATGGTCGATTTCGGAGCGCTACCACCTGAGATCAACTCGGCCCGGATGTACATGGGTCCGGGGTCGTCGTCGTTGCAGACTGCTGCATCGGCATGGAACGGCATCGCCGCCGAGCTTCAGTCGGCTGCCCAGGGCTACGAGACAGTGATCACGCAGCTCGCAACCGACACGTGGAACGGCCCCGCCTCGGCGGCGATGACCAGTGCGGCTCAGCCATACGTGACCTGGATGCAGGAGACAGCCGCGCAGGCCGAGCAGGCTGCGACCCAGGCCCGCACCGCTGCCGCGGCATACGAGCAGGCGTTCGCCGCGACGGTACCGCCGCCGCTCATCGCGGCCAATCGTGCTGAGACGGCAGCGGCGACGCAGGCCAACGTCTTCGGGCAGTACACCCCGTTGATCGCACAGCTCGAGGCGCAGTACGGACAGATGTGGGCGCAGGACGCTGCGGCGATGTACGGCTATGCGGGCCAATCGGCGGCGGCCACCAAGGTGACCCCGTTTGCCACGCCGGCCGCGACCACCAACCCCGCCGGCACGGCGGGTCAAGGCGCCGCGGTCAGTGCGGCCACCGGCAACTCGGCGGCGTCGAGCACCCAGAGCCTGCTGTCACAACTGACCTCCGCGACGCCGAGTTCGCTGCAAAACCTCGCGACGCCGGCGGCCACCTCGGCGGCCACCACGACAACGCCGTTTCAAGATCTGTTCGCCTTGATCTTCGGGACGACCGTCTTGCCCACGAACATGTCGGCATTGGTCACCGACTACTCGCCGTACGCCAGCTTGTTCTACAACACTGAGGGTCTGCCTTACTTCAGCGTTGGTATGGGCAACTTCGGCATTCAGATGGCGAAGAGCGCGGGAATGCTGGGCGGCGCTGCCCCCGCTGCTGCAGCCCCAGCACTCCACGGCTTGGGCGGCCTCGGTGCCGGGCTGGGCAGTGGTGCAGCCGGCGCGGGCGCGCACGCAGTGTCCGCCGTTTCGGGCGGTGCCGGCTCGGTCGGCAAACTGGCGGTGCCGGCGTCGTGGATTGGTGGGACTCCGCAGGCGGCCGCACCAGGAGTGCAGCTGGTTAGCAACGTCAGCGCTGCGCCGGAGGCCGCAGCCGGCGGTGGGAACCTGATGGGCGGCATGCCGCTAGCGGGTACAAGAGCCGGCTTCGGCAACGGCTTGGGCCCGCGCTACGGGTTCAAACCCACCGTGATGGGCCGGCCTCCGATCGGCGGCTAGAGCCGAATAGCTTTGCACCACTTGGGGTGTCACGTCTCGGCGTGGCACCCCAAGTGGTGTTGGGAGGCAAGGCCCGAATTTCCGTGTATCGGGCGGCATCCACCTGCCGAGCATCGACAGTTACCATCGGCCTGCGGCAACGAGGGTTCCCACCGAATCGAGGATCCGATGAGTGACAACTCCAAGAGGCCGACCCACCCACTGATCGGGTTCGTCACCCGTGATAATCCACCGCAGATTGCCCCGGCTCCGATTAGCCGGGCATGGATGTCACAGATGTCGGAGACGCGTAAAGGTTGGCCAAATCGGTGTTTGCCGATGCTCATCGCCAACCAAAGCGGCTGGGAGCTCCGCAATCGGTGCGCATTCACCGCCACGTGGAGCGGTCAGGAAGATGGCGTGGACGTGAGCGTCGTACCCGATAAGCGCGACACCGCTCAGTTCCTGCCGGTCAGCCATTTCGGTAACGGCATCCTGACCTGGCACCTGCCGATACTGTTTCGCACCCCGCCGGGCTATAACCTGTTGGTCCGCGGGCCGGCGAACTATCCGAAGGACGCCGTATCTCCATTAGAGGGCGTAGTCGAAACCGACTGGGCCAGCGCTAGTTTCAGCATGAGCTGGAAATTCACCCGCAAACTGATGCCAGTCCGATTCGAGGTCGACGAGCCTATCTGCATGATCGTCCCGCAACGCCGAGCCGAACTTGAAGACTTCGCACCCGAACTCAGGCGCATCGACTCTGACGAAGATCTGCATCGCAAGCATCAGTCCTTCCTTCGCCCACGTGACATGGAAGGGCAGGCCCAGGCGGCGGCGGCCGTCGCCGCCGGAGAGTCAGTGCAGTGGCAAGCCGACTACACGCGGGGCCGACATACCGACGGTGAGGCCGGAGCAGCCGATCACCAGACTCGCCGTCATCTTCGGTCATTCGTTGAGGTACCAGACGACAAACAGCAATAAGACCGTGGCCCGCCCGTCGCCCTCGGGGCGAGGTGAATCGGGGACGTCGCAATCATGACTCAAACATGAACAGTTGGGGCGTATTCGGAAGCACGCGAGAGGCGTGGTGGCGCAGGTTTCCGAAAGGTGAACAATCGGGGCCGAGGGCAGGAGGGATTCGTGGCCAAACACGCCGAGGCACCCGGTCCGCTGGCCGTGTCATCGAAACCCCGAGACACCGCCCGCACGCTCCCGAGGAGAATTGCCGGCTCGCCAGCGTTCATTGCATCAAACGTGTTGTCGCGCGGACCCACTCAGCCTGCCGAGATAGCGCAGGCGCGGGTATTCGAGCGGCTGCTACAAGCCGAGTGTGCCGAATTACGGGACCTTGCGCGCCGCGTTGGACGTGACGATTCCGGGCCGTCTGGGGAGCTGAGGCAGATCCGCGCACGGCTCGACGAAGTCGACGGTCTGCTGAGGGCGTTGCAAGGGCGCTTCCCGCAGTCCGCGCCAAACGGCGGTCGTTAGCCAGCGCGACTAGACGGCTTCCAATCAGTCCTCGTCCAGGATCAGTGCCATCTCGGGACAGGACGCCACCCCGTCGCGAGTTACCTGCGCGTTCTCCGGCGCCACCTCGTGTTCTTCGAGGATGGAGTAGCCAGAATCATCAATCGGGAAAATTTCGGGGTCGACCGCGTAGCACTGGGCGTGGCCAACGCATCTCGACTGTTCGACACGAACCTTCACAATGCCGATTCTAAAGACATGTCGACCGTCGTCGCTCCATTCGGCACCCGCTAGCGCGGCGACGACACCACCGAACTCCGGCGGGCCGCATACCATGTCTACCGTCGCCCGTCCGCCACGGCGCCGGCGACGACGAGCCAACCTGCAACGAAAGATCACGTGCATGAGCACCATTGATGAAAGCCTGTACGGCACCGGCTTTCACCTTCCGCGGCTGGATTACTACTCCCTGCCGATGGCGGTTGATCGTGGCGCCGGGTGGAAGGTTCTGCGCGACGCCGGACCGGTGGTCTTCATGAACGGCTACTACTACCTCACCCGCCGTGAGGACGTGCTGGCAGCGTTGCGCAGTCCCAACGTTTTTTCCGCTCGACTGGCGCTGCAACCGCCGGGAAGCCCAATCCCGGTGATCCCGTTGGGATTCGACCCGCCCGAGCACACTCGATACCGGAAGATCCTGCAGCCGTTTTTCAGCCCGCACGGGTTGGCTAAGTCGCGACCGGTGCTGGTTCGCCACGCCGCCGACATGATCGACGCCATGGCCAGCGGTGGCGAGTGCGAGGTGATGAGAGATCTGGCGAGGACATATCCCTACCAGGTATTTCTGGACCTGTACGGTCTGCCGTTGGAGGACCGCGACCGGATAATCGCCTGGAAAAACGCAGTGCTCTCCGACGACCCGTACGCCACTCAGGCGGACATCGCCGCGGCGGCGCACGCGATGTATCAATACCTGATGGACGCGATCCAACAGCGCCGGGAAAACCCGGGCTCGGACATGTTGTCTACCGTGATGCACAGTGACGGCCACTTCACCGACATCGAACTGCTGGGTATGAGCCATCTTCTGATCCTGGCGGGGCTGGACACCGTGACTGCGGCGATCGGCTTTGCCCTGCTCGAGTTGGCGCGCAGACCGCAGTTGCGCGAACAGCTCCGCGATAACCCCAGGCAGATCAGGGTTTTCATCGAAGAGATCGTGCGCCTGGAGCCGTCGGCGCCGGTGGCGCCTCGGGTCCTGACCGAGACCGTCGTGGTCGGTGGCATGACGTTGCCCGCGGGCTCATCGGTGTTTTTGTGCATGGCCTTGATCAACCGGGACGGCAGCGATGCGATCTCGACCGACGAACTCACCATGGACGGTAAGGTGCACCGGCACTGGGGATTTGGTGGCGGCCCGCACCGCTGCCTGGGTTCCCATCTGGCGCGCATGGAGCTGACCGTGATTGTCGACGAGTGGCTCAAGAGAATTCCCGAATTTGCATTGGCGCCTGACTACGAGCCCGAAATCAATTTCCCCAGCAAGACGTTCGCGCGCAAGGAATTGCCGCTGCGTCTCGGCTGAGCCACGCCGCTCACCGGCAGGGGAACGGCGTGACTTCCGGTCATGGCCGCCGCGCGCAGGTGCGGACGTTATCCGCGGTTAGATTTTTTCGCCTGGCTGGGGGTCGCGACCGCCACGACTCTGCGACCGTGACCGCGCCGTCGTCAAAGCGCGCCGACCAGAGCCCGGGCGAGGGCAATGCATTTGAGCACTTCAGGGACCCCTGGGGGGACTGAGCCGGCTTCGCGGTGGCGCCCTCGTTACCCCACTGTTACCGCAGATGAACAGTTGTTGCCAGCGGGTGAACAGTTGCAAACACCCAGCGTCGCCCCCAGCACAGAGCTTTGCGCGCGTCTATTCTCATCCACGAACAGATCGCTTGATTAGACACAGGAGGGATCCCGGAATGTCGTTCGTGACCACACAGCCGGAGGCACTATCGGCTGCGGCCACCAGCCTTCAGGGAATCGGTTCAGCTCTCAACGCCCAGAACACTGCTGCAGCGGCGCCGACGACGGGCGTGGTTCCCGCCGCAGCCGACGAAGTTTCGGCCCTGACCGCCGCTCAATTCGCCGCTCACGCACAGCTCTACCAGGCAGTGAGCGCCCAGGCCGCGGCCATCCACGAAGCGTTCGTCAACACGTTGGGCACCAGCGCCGGTTCCTACGCGGCCACCGAGGCCGCCAACGCAGCCGCCGCAGGCTGAGTGCCACCTATGAAGACCATCCCACTGTGGCTCCACACACGGTGGCAGCCAGCAAGCGGGGAAGGGGGGACCAGCCGTGTGTTTCAAGTCGGCGGTTACCTCCGGTAACCGGTCCGACTACCACGTTTATCGCAGTCAATCACCACTCAAGCAAGGAGAAAGTTAAGTGCCTACGCGTTTTATGACCGACCCGCACGAGATGCGGGCGATGGCGGGCCGTTTCGACGTGCACGCGCAGACCGTTGAAGACGAGGCCCGCAAGATGTGGGCGTCGAGCCAGAACATCGCCGGCGCCGGCTGGAGCGGCACTGCTCAGGCCACCTCGTACGACACCATGGGTCAGATGAACACCGCGTTTCGCAACATCGTCAACATGCTGCACGGTGTCCGGGACGGCTTGATCCGCGACGCCAACAACTACGAGGCCCAAGAGCAGGGTTCTCAGCAGATCTTGAGCAGCTAGCTCGCTGACCAGCGTAAGCTTTCACACACAGGAGGACAGATAAATGTCGATTAGCTACCAGTTCGGTGATGTCGACGCCCACGGCGCGTTGATCCGTGCCCAGGCCGCTTCGCTGGAAGCCGAGCACCAGGCCATCGTGCGCGATGTCCTGGCCGCCGGTGACTTCTGGGGTGGCTCGGGTTCCGTGGCTTGCCAGGAGTTCATCACCCAGTTGGGTCGGAACTTCCAGGTGATCTACGAGCAGGCTAACTCCCACGGCCAGAAGGTACAGACGGCAGGCAACAACATGTCGTCGACCGACTCCGCTGTGGGCTCAAGCTGGGCCTGACAATCAGCACAGGGCGCGGCAGCACACCGATTCAGGTGTGCTGCCGCGTCGTGCGATAGCCGAAGAACATCTACCCGAGAGAAGCGAATGGATCAGAGCACACGCACCGACATCACCGTCAATGTCGAGGGTTTCTGGATGTTGCAAGCGTTGCTGGACATTCGCCACGTAGCACCCGAATTGCGATGTCGACCATTCGTCTCCACGGATTCCATGGACTGGCTCAACGAGCATCCGGGCATGGCGGTCATGCGCGAACAGGGCATTGTCGAGGGCGAGACGGTTAACGAGGCGGTAGCCGCCCGAATGCGCGTCCTCGCCGCGCCCGATCTTGAAATCGTCGCGCTGTTGTCGCGCGGCAAATTGCTCTACGGCGTCAAGGAAAAAGAAGAGGGTGGCGCCGAGGAGCAAGTGGGCTCGCGCGACATCCCCGACAACGAATTTCGCGTGCTGTTGGCGCGTCGCGGTCAGCACTGGGTTTCGGCCGTCCGGGTCGGCGACGAGATCACCGTCGACGATGTCGCGATCGCCGACACCACCTCTATCGCGACCCTGGTCTTCGATGCGCTGGAGTCGATTCACCACGCCGAGCCGGCCGCCATTAACGCGGTCAACGTGCCGCTCGAAGAAATGCTTGAAATCACGAAAGCCTGGCAGAGTTCCGGGTTTAACGTCTTCTCCGGCGGGGACCTGCGCCGGCTGGGTATCAGCGCAGCGACCGTGGCCGCTCTCGGTCAGGCGTTGTCGGACCCGGCCGCCGAAGCTGCGGTCTACGCCAGGCAATACCGCGACGACGACAAGGCGCCGAGCGCCTCGGTGCTCTCCCTGAAGGACGGCTCAGGCGGCCGGATCGCGATGTACCAGCAGGCCCGCACGGCAGGTTCGAACGAGGCGTGGCTCGCGATCTGCCCGGCAACCCCGCAGTTGGTACAGGTCGGCGTGAAGACCGTCTTGGAAACGCTTCCCTACGGAGAGTGGAAAACGCACAGCAGAGTTTAACTGATTGTTACGCAGATACCGTGCACGCCAAGGATTTTCGATGCAGCATTTAGCGAAGATGCGGATGCCGCGAAATCCTTTTAGAATCTGCTCAACAATTGCGACGCGACGTCGTAATTCCAAATAGCGAGGCAAGACACATGGACCCACAATTCGTCGACAAAGGGGTGTACCGATGACCGCAGTAGCCGAGGCGTCACAGCCTGGCGCAGAGCTAGTTTCGTCGCCTCAGTCGGCCGTGATCGGCATCATCGCCGGCGAGGGCGTGCAGATCGGTGTCCTGCTGGACGCCAACGCCCCGGTTTCGGTGATGGTCGATCCGCTGCTGAAGGTCATCAACGTCCGACTGCGGGAACTGGGCCTCGCGGCGCTGGAAGCCAAGCAGCGCGGACGATGGGCACTCTGCCTGGTCGACGGCACCCCGTTGCGGGCCACCCAGTCGCTCACCGAGCAGGACGTCTACGACGGCGACCGGCTGTGGCTGCGCTTCGTCGAGGACACCGAGCACCGCTCACAGGTCATTGAACACATCTCGACGGCCGTCTCGGTCAACCTGAGCAAGCGGTTCTCGTCGATCAACCCGTCGGTGGCCATCCAGGTCGGGGCGGCGATGGTCGGCAGCGGGGTTCTACTGGCCTCGCTGCTGCTGAGCTGGTTCCGCTACAAGCACGACTCCTGGATTCCGGCGCCGTACGCCTTCGTGATCGCGGTGCTCGTGTGCGCCGTCGCGCTGCTGATCCTGAACCGCGCGCACACCCCGCAGAACCGTCGCGCCGGCGACATGCTGCTGTGGAGCGGCGTCGCGCCACTTGCGGTCGCCGCCGCGTCCGCCCCTCCCGGACCGGTCGGCTCACCCCACGCGGTCATGGCTTTCGCAGTCACCACCGTCGCAGCGATGATGATCATGCGTTTCACCGGCCGTCGCTTGGCCACTGGGACCGCGATCGTCACGGTGTCGCTGATCGCGACCATCGCGAGCCTGTGCCGGATGGCGTTCGACACCGGCGCGGTGACCCTGCTGACCACCATTCTGCTGATCTGCGTGTTCGGCTACCACAGCGCACCGGCGATGTCGCGCTGGTTGTCCGGTATCCGGCTGCCGGTCTTCCCGTCGGCCACCAGCCGCTGGGTGTTCGAGGCTCGGCCGGACCTGCCGACCACCGTCACCCATGGCGTTGACGGCGGCCGCCCGACCCTGGCCGGCCCGGAGTCCATCCAGGACGTCGTCTTGCGGGCCGAGCGCGCGCGGTCGTTCCTGACCGGCCTGCTGGTTGGCTTCGGCGTGCTGACCATCTTCTCGCTGGCCGGCGTGTCCGACCCGCGCACTGCCAACCGCTGGCTGCCGCTGCTGCTGGTCGCCAGCACGGCGGGCTTCCTGATGCTGCGCGGACGCTCCTACGTAGACCGTTGGCAGGCAATCATTCTCGCGGTGACATCGGTCCTGATCGTCGGCGCGGTCATCGTCCGCTACTCGCTGGTCCTGTCCTCGACCGCCTCGATCTCGGTGACCGCCGGTCTCGCGGTGCTCCTGCCCGCGGCGGGTCTGACGGCTGCGGCGACCGTGCCCAACACCATCTACAGCCCGCTGTTCCGCAAGCTCGTGGAATGGGTCGAGTACCTCTGCCTGATGCCAATCTTCCCGCTGGCATTGT
>Ga0134128_10004282_pt1 | contig 17495 bp, 11 predicted proteins | sample KB31754_FD_96462 | JGI IMG/M metagenome (GOLD analysis project Ga0134128, IMG submission 96462) | Terrestrial soil microbial communities with excess Nitrogen fertilizer from Kellogg Biological Station, Michigan, USA - KB3-175-4 | ecosystem: Environmental > Terrestrial > Soil > Unclassified ... | reverse complement strand
TCTCTCGAACGGAGAGCAGATTTCCTCCCGGAAGATCCGGTATTCGTAGGTTTTCTGTTTGGCCTGAAAGCGCGGATGAAACTCAATCGCTGTTTCCCGCACATCGCTAATACGGATGGTCGCCGGCAGCAGACGATTCACCGCGCGGCGAAAGTTAGCAGGCGGAATCGGATTCTCAATGCTGACCGCCGCCACCTGCGCCAGCGCATGCACGCCGGCGTCGGTGCGTCCCGATCCTTCCACGTGAACCGGCTTGCCTTCGATGCTGGAGACGATGTCCTGTAATATTCCCTGAACTGTCGGCAACTCTGGCTGCACTTGCCAACCGAAGAAATCGGTTCCATCGTACGCGACTTGGAAACGGAGCCGGCGCATCGCAGACCGCAATGCGCAACGGTTCGCTTCAATCTGTTCAGGCTTCGTTGTTGGGCCGCCCACGGTTGCCGGCGCTCAGGCGCTAACCCTTCCGCGATCCGGGTTTCACGACAGGCTGCCCCTGCTTGCAGAGTTCGCAATCTTCCGGAGCGTAGCTCACGACGTCCATCTGTTCAAGCGCCACTCGCGGAACGCCAAGATCGGCGCGGCCGTTACTGCGATCGATGATGGAACCGGCCGCCAGAACCGTGCCGCCCGCGGCGCGCACCGTCTCAATTACCTCTCGAGAGCTTCCGCCGGTGGTCACTACATCCTCGATGACAATGGCCCTCTGTCCGGGCTGTATTTCAAATCCACGGCGGAGCGTCATGTGTCCAGTAGCCGAATCCCGTTCCGCAAACAGAAAGGGCACGTTGAATGCGCGAGCGACTTCGTGACCGATGATCAGGCCGCCGAGTGCCGGAGCGAGCACGACATCGACGTTGCCATCAACTGCCGTTCGCAATTTATCCGCGAGTTTGCGGCCAAGTTCTTCGGCAAAGGCTGGATAGGCCAGCACCTTCGCGCACTGTAGATATTCCCCGCTATGCAGGCCGCTGGTTAAACGAAAATGGCCGCGCAAATACGCCCCCGTACGTTCAAACAGCTCCATAACCGGTGTGCTCATCAGTCGCAGGATACCAAGCCGGCAGATTTCAAGGCCATGAGGAACTTGCCTCGATCCTGACCACAACTGTCCCACTTTCGAACACGAACACGTTTTCTGGCCGGGTTGTCCGGCGCCCAGGCGACCTGAGAATGAACAACTTAGCTCCGTGTGTCGCTTTGGGCGCCATTTTGCTAACCATTACGAAGACAAAACACGTTTTTAAGCACTGCATCAAGGCGCCTAAACCGCTGCGTTACGATGAGAAAGCCGGAACCAGACCCTTTGCTTGCTCGTTTACTATTGCAATGGGCCGGTGTGCACGTGAGGGTCCTGAACTTATATATCGATGAGACGAAGCCAAGTACCGCTATCCCTTTTGGGCGTTTTCCTGATTCTTTGCGTCAATGGCACTGCTCAGAATTCAATCTCCATCCAACCCGCCGGAGGTTGGTCTCTTCTCCGTCCTTACCGGCAGCGGACCGTCTCGCCTGTCGACTTGAGCAACTCCAACCGGCTGGAGGAATTGATTCGGGCGGGAAAGCTCTACCTTTCGGCCCAGGATGTCGTGGCGCTAGCTATCGAGAACAATCTCGATATTGAAGTTCAACGTTACGGGCCGTTTTTGCAACAGGAGATCATTCGCCGCGCGAAGGGCGGCGGCTTTCTTCGGGACGTGAGCACGCCGCTTGCAGCGGCTCCCGCCAGTGTAAGCGCGACGGGCGTTCAGAACGTCACCACCATTTCAACGAGTGTCGCCACAACTTCCGGCGGAGGCGTCGTTTCCTCTATCGGTCCGGCATTGCCGAATCTCGATCCGAGTATCGGCACGACGCTGGTGTGGGGACACGCGACCTTCCCGACAAGCAACACGTTCCAGACGATTGTCAATGCGGTCCAGACAAATTCCCAGACCTACGATGTGAACTATTCCCAAGGATTCACATCGGGCACAAACTTCAGCTTGTCGTTCAATAACAACGTGACGAATCAAAACGTTCTCACGAACGTTCTGAACCCGTCGACCAGTTCATCGCTTGATTTTACGATCACTCAGAACCTGCTGCAAGGCTTCGGATTTGCTGTGAATAACCGGAATATTCGAGTAGCAAAAAACAACATGAAGATTTCGGATCTACAGTTCAAACAACAGCTCATCACAACGATTTCGGGCGTGCTGAATGTGTACTGGGATCTGGTGGCTTTTGACGAGAATGTCCGCGTTGCGCAGCAGGCGCTCGATGCCGCGCAGAGGCTCTACGAGGACAACAAAAAGCAGGTTGCGATCGGGACGCTCGCGCCCATTGAGGTGACGCGCGCCGAAGCCGAAGTCGCAACCGACCAGCAGAATCTGCTGGTTGCCGAGACAAACGTCCTTCAGCAGGAGACGATTCTGAAAAATTCTCTCAGCAAGAATGGCGTGGCGAGCCCGTCGATTTCCGAAGTTCGGATTGTCCCGCTGGACCCCATCGCAATTCCGTCCAAGGAGAGCCTGCAGCCACTGCCGCAGATGGTGGATGAAGCGATGAGCAACCGGCCGGAAATTCAGCAGAACAAAATCAATATCGACAGCCAGAAAATCAACATGGACGGCACCAGAAATGCCCTGCGCCCGACGCTGCAAGCTTTCGCCGAGCTCACGAACAACGGCCTGAACGGCCGGCCTCAAATTACCCCTTATACTCGCGGAGCCCCCGATCCGTATTTTATCGGCGGCTATGGAACCGGGATCGCGCAGATCTTCCGGCGTAATTTCCCATCGTATTCGGCGGGCATTTCCTTAAACATTCCTCTTCGCAATAGGCAGGCGCAGGCCGACTATGTTACAGACCAGCTCAGTTTGCGGCAGAGCCAGTTGCAGTTACAGAAAGCTGAGAATTCAATTCGCGTCGATGTACGCAATGCAGTGATCGGGATCGAGCAGGCGCGCGCTGGCTACGAGGCAGCCGTGAAGGCTCGTATCCTGCAGCAGCAAACGCTCGATGCCGAGCAAAAGAAATACTCCCTCGGCGCATCCACCGTGTACCAGGTCATTCAGGATCAGCGCGATCTCGCCACCGCGCAAGGAAACGAAGTACAGGCACAAGCAACGTACGTTCACGCCAAGATTGCATTAGACGTGGCCCTTGGACGAACTCTCGACGTCAACAATGTCTCCATCTCGGAGGCCGTTAAAGGCCGTGTTTCCCGCCAGTCCGCCATCCCGGCGAACTTGCCGACGGCGCCCGAGCAAAATAAACCGGCAATCCCGAAGAACCAGGGGAATCAGTAAAGGAGGCTGAACAAGCACGCATGACACGCATTCGCAAGCTGCTGGCTATCGGCCTCTCCTGCACGACATTCGTCTCGTCCGGGCTCGCTGCCGCCGCCGAGACGAACATTCGAGTGGACCGTCCCCAAAGTCCGATTTTTGTGCGTCCCTATCAGGCCGCGACCGTACCGCCGATCCGATCAGCTAATAGCTCGCGACTCAGCCAGTTGATTCGCGGCGGTACGCTTTATCTCACTGTGCAGGACGCGATTGCGCTTGCAATTGAAAACAATATCGATCTGGAAGTACAGCGCTACAATCCACTTCTTTCTGACTTGGCGCTCGAACGCGCTGAAGCCGGGGGACCGCTCAAGGGCGTGAATACAGTTTCCAACTCGAATTTTGGCGTGACGGCCGGGCAGGGCGTGCAGGGCGCTTCAAGTCTCGTCGGCAATAACGGCGGCAATTTCGGAGGTAGATCGGGCCCCTCCGGAGGCGCCGTTGTGTCGCAGATCGGACCCGTAACGCAGAACCTCGATCCTGTCTACCAGGGAACCTACGGCGCCGGACACCAGACCCAGCCGCAGGCCAATCCATTTCTTAGCGGCGTCGAGGCGCTGATCGATAAACGCAGGATTTACAACAACTCTCTCTCCCAGGGATTTTTGACCGGCGGATCTCTCACGCTGGCGTTTAACAACGGGTACCTGAACGAGAACGCTCCTACCAACGATTTGAACCCAAGCTCTGCCCCGGCGCTCAGCCTGAGCCTGTCTCAAAATCTATTGAACGGGTTCGGCATCGCCGTGAATTCACGAACCATTCGCGTCGCCAGAGAAAACGTAAATGTTTCGGACTTGCAGTTCCAATCGCAGGTAATCAGCGTAGTTTCTAACGTGCTGAGCCTCTACTGGGGACTTGCCAGCGATCAAGCCGATATCCGTGCCAAGCAAGGCGCGTTGGATCTTGCCCAGCGCCTGTACCAGGACAACAAAAAGCAAGTTCAGCTTGGCACGATGGCTCCGCTCGATATTACGCAAGCTGAATCGCAACTCGCGACTAGTCAGCGCGATCTGATCTTCTCCCAAGCGGCGGAGCAGCAGCAGGAAGTAAAGCTTAAGGACGTGTTGAGCAGAAATGGTCTCGGCGATCCGTTGTTGACCAACGTTGCTATCGTCACGCTTGACAATATCGACGTTCCGCAAAAGATCGATTTGCAGCCGTTGCAGAACCTCGTTCAAAAGGCGCTGGGAACCCGGCAGGACATTGCCGCCGAACAGATCAACTTTGAAAATGCTCAGACATCCGCGACCGGAACGGCGAATGGCGTCTTGCCCCGACTGCGAGTATTTGCGACGATATCCGCTCAAGGCCTGAGTGGGCAGGTAAACAGTGCGCGTTTCGCGGAACTGCCGCCCCCTGACTCCTATTATGTTGGAGGTTTCGGCACTGCGGTTTCGCAGATTTTCCGGCGAAATTTCCCGTCGCAGAATATTGGGCTCTCCTATAACGAGAATGTCCGGAACGATGTTGCCCAGGCCGACTACGGTATCGAACAGCTTCAGCTTAGACAAAGCGAGATCAACATGCGCAAGGACAGAAATCAGGTCGCCGTTGACATCTCGAATCAAATGATTTCACTGCGGCAGGCGCACTCGCGATACCAAGCCGCGGTCCAGAGCCAGACGCTCGACCAGCAGTTGGTCGATGCCGAGGAAAAGAAATACAAACTGGGCAGTTCAACGACGTACAACGTGATCCAGACCCAACGCGACCTGGCGACTGCCAAGTCGAATGTGATTGCCGCGGCGGCCCAATATGCCAACGCGAAGATCGGCCTGGAGCGCGTTCTCGGAACGACGCTTCAGGTCTATAGCATCTCGTTGGATGAAGCCCTTTCCGGACGCGTGGCGCGGCAGTCCGCGGCGCCACCGGTTCCACCTCGGCAATAATCTGGCGAAAGTAAAATCCGGAATCGCGAATTGCAGCCCTTTATTCGCTGAAAGTGGAGTTGTATAGCTATAATGCATTTTTTCCCGGCGGCAGTGCTTCCTTTCCGTCCGCCGGCGCGGTTCTCCTACGAAGTAGGTAAGAATTTCCTTGTGGCGCTCTGGGCTTTTTGTATCGGGTTGATTTTAAACGGAATCCAGTTTGGTAGCACGCATGCTCATAGGAGAGCGTAACGAATTCTTGAACCGAACTCAGGGAACAAAGGTTGCTCCGCATCTTCCCCCCTCAGTAACGAAAACTCGCCAAATACCAACTTCACTCCTATCCAACCAGCAAAGCCCACCCGACCAAGTTCCCTGAGTCGTAGAAAGCCGGTTTCCCTCCGAGACCGGTTTTTCATTTCTAGGGTGATTCGAGATTGAATTGCCGGGTTCCCGTTTATAGTGGTGAGGTGCGCATTGTTCCGCTGATTGCCAGCGCTACTGAGATCGTTCATGCGCTGGGACTGGGCAAGTACCAGGTCGGTCGCTCACACGAGTGCGACTTTCCAAAAAGCGTCCAACGATTGCCGGTATGCACAAGACCCGTGATCCCGGTCGACGGCGACAGCGCGGAAATCGATCGATTAGTGACATCCCGTGTGGCTGCCGCCGCGAGCATCTATGAAGTGGATGCCGGCGCGATCGCCAGCCTGAATCCCACGCACATTATCACCCAGACGCAATGCAAGGTGTGCGCCGTGAGCCGTGAGGACGTGGAGCATGCGCTGCGCGACCAAACCACCGTGGATGCAAGGATCATATCTCTCGAACCCTACTCGCTGGCCGATATTTGGGCAGACGTTCTGCGCGTTGCCGAGGCTTGCGATTGTTCCGCCAAAGGAGAGGAACTGGTGGAGAGCCTTCAATCGGAACTCATCCTGATCCACAACTTTGCGCACCGGTCGTCCTGGCAGCCGCGAGTGGCCGCCCTCGAATGGCTGGAGCCCTTAATGTGCGCCGGCAACTGGATGCCGGAATTAATCGCTATGGCGAATGCCGTGCCGGTGTTCGGCTCCGCGGGTGAACATTCGCCTTATCTGGCGTGGGGCGATTTGGTTGCCGCCGATCCCGACGTCATTATATCGATGCCGTGTGGCTTCGATATTGCGCGAACGCGGGCGGAGATGCGCTGGTTGACCTCGCGTCCCGACTGGGAGCGCCTGAAGGCCGTTAGAACGGGGCAGGTCTATCTGTGCGACGGCAATCAATACATGAACCGGCCCGGCCCGCGGATCATCGAATCCTTTCAGATTCTCTGTGAGATTCTTCATCACAAGCTCTTTCCCGCGACGTTTGAGGGAACCGGTTGGCAGCGAATGGATACCCTCCCCGCGAAGGTATTGTCGGCGCATTAAATCGTTGCCCGTGACTAACGGTCCCAGAAACGGCGCCGCCGCACGTCGGTGCGCTACTCACCGAACGTTGGTACCCGCACCGAACCGCGATCATAAGGGACCGGACGTTTTTTCCGGCGTCTTTAAGGAAGCGGTTTCAATGATCTCCCCGAACGCACAAGACTCAGACTGACGAACTTCGGCTAATTAATGCCGATATACCGAAAGCCGGCCCGGCTCAGCTTATCTCCATCGAGAATCAGGCGGCCGTCCAGAATCACGGGGCTTCTCATCGCGGGCGCAAGAGCCTCCCAGTCCACTTCCCGATATTCGGTCCATTCCGTCACAAGCACGACGGCATCGCATTCTTCCACGGTGGCTTCCACGGTCGGGCACAGTTCCACGCCAAGATGGCAATGCTCGCGCTGGAAGCGATCCATGGCAATCGGATCGTGCGCTTTGACGCGGGCGCCGCGCACCATTAGTTTCTGGGCGATCTCAACTGCGGGCGACTCACGGAGATCGTCCGTGTTCGGTTTAAATGCCAGGCCAAGCAGCGCAATGGTGCGGCCTTTTAAAATCTTCAACTCTTGCAGCAGTTTCTCGATGACGTGATCCCGCTGCCGGCAATTCACTTCTCGTGCGGCTTCGACGATCGGCATCTTCAGCCCGTACTCGCTCGCCGTCGCCACCAGCGCGGCCGTATCTTTCCCGAAACACGAACCGCCCCAGCCGATCCCGGCGCTCAGAAAACGCGAGCCAATGCGCGAATCGAGACCGATGCCCCGGGCCACCTCGCGAATATCGGCGCCGACGCGCTCGGCAAGTTGGCCGATTTCATTAATAAAGCTAATCTTCAGCGCCAGAAACGCATTCGCCGCATATTTGATCAACTCCGCCGAAGCGAGATCGGTAGAGACCAGCGGGACTGCGCCCTTATCTTCGGGCCGCGGCACAAAAACCGGGGCGGGGAAGGTCTGATCCAGAACGGGACGATACAGCGTATATAGAATTTCGAGCGCGCGCTCTTCATCGGAACCGATTACAATGCGATCGGGATAGAGGCTGTCGCCAATGGCCACGCCTTCTCTCAGAAACTCCGGATTCGAGGCGATACCGAACGCGCCATTGGCCTTGCGTCCCTGACGCTGTTCGAGCGCCCGCCGCACGATGGCTCCCACCCAATTGCCGCTGCCGATGGGCACAGTGGATTTATTGACGATCACAGTGAATTCACCGGCCAGATGTTCGCCGATGCTCTGCGCGGCTTGCGACAGGTACTCCAGATTCGGACTGCCTGAGGCGGTCGGCGGCGTTCCGACGGCGATGAAGACGACATCGGCATCCGGAATGGCCTCCGAATAGCTCGTCGTGAACCGCAGATTTCGCTGTGCTTCGGCCAGCAGGTCTTCGAGATGGGGCTCGTAAATGGGAATTTTGCCCGCTTGCAGCGCTTCGATCTTGCTCAAATCGGTATCCAGGCAAAGCACCGAGTGTCCGATATAGGCGAGACATACGCCCGTTGTCAGGCCGACGTATCCGGTTCCGATAATGGCGACGTTCATTAAATTGAAATACCGTTTCCTTGAAGCGAACGAATGTTTCTATCTTAGCTGCCGGTTGGAACGAGTCTCAGTAGCCGCGCCTTCTATAATGAGCATTCCAGGAGTTTTTTCCTTTGGCATTGGAAGATGATCTACTGCGGCAGCGGCACGACAAGCTCACGCAGATCGCCCGGCTCGGCCACAGACCCTACGGCCAGGCTTTTGAATTTACACATACGATCCCGCGGATTCTCGCGGAATACGGCTCAAAACGCGCGGAAGAACTCGGCGAAGGCGCCTCAGTTCGCGTTGCCGGACGGATCCAAACCATGCGCCGCATGGGCAAGGCGGGGTTCGCCCACCTGCTTCAAAACGGCGAACGCCTGCAGGTATACCTCAAAAAGGACGATCTCGCCCCAAACGATTTCGAGATCTATCAACTTCTGGATGTGGGAGACATCGTCGGTGTGGACGGCTTTCTGTTCCGAACGCGCACCGGCGAATTGACCGTACATGCCAGGAAGCTGCAGTTTCTCTCGAAGATTCTGCTGAACTTACCCGAGAAATGGCATGGGCTTGAAGATGTCGAGATCCGCTATCGCCAACGGTATCTCGACCTGATCGCGAATCCCGATCTGCGCAAAGTGTTCGTGACGCGCGCGAATATCATCGGCTCATTGAGACGGCAGTTGGCGGACCGCGGTTTTATAGAAGTCGAGACGCCCATGATGCAGCCCCTGCACGGAGGCGCAACGGCTCGTCCTTTTATCACGCATCACAACACGCTGGATATCGAACTGTTTCTACGAATCGCTCCCGAGCTTTACCTGAAGCGGCTGGTTGTGGGCGGTCTCGAGCGGGTGTTCGAGATCAATCGCAATTTCCGGAACGAGGGCGTTTCGACACAGCATAATCCCGAGTTCACGATGCTCGAGTTCTATCAGGCGTACACGAATTATCGCGGACTAATGGACCTTTCGGCGGAACTGCTGAAACAGACCGCGATTGACGCCACCGGCTCGGCCGTCGTCGAATACCAGGGTCGCACGCTCGATTTTTCCAATATACGCCGGTATTCCATGCGTGAGGCGGTCGTGGCGCTTTGGCCGCACGATCCAAAGCCATCGCACGAACAGGTGAAGGATCCCGCGTGGTTGAAGCAGCATTCGTCCCAGCCAACGCCGGGGCAGGCGCTTGCCGATATTTTCGAGCGCCACATCGAAGATCAGTTATTCGAGCCCACAATTATTTACGACTATCCGGTTGAGAACTCGCCGCTCTCCAAAAACAAAGAAAGTGAGCCGGAATTTGTCGAGCGTTTCGAAATCTATGCCGCCGGCATGGAAATCGGCAACGCTTATACCGAGCTGAACGATCCGCAGGAACAGCGGCGGCGCTTCGAAATGCAACTTGCTCAGAAAGAAAAGGGCGACGAAGAGGCGCACGTGATGGACGAGGATTACGTCCGGGCGCTCAGCTACGGCATGCCGCCCGCGGCCGGGGAAGGGATCGGCATTGACCGGCTAACCATGATCCTGACGAACTCCCGGTCGATTCGCGATGTGATTCTGTTTCCGCTCTTACGGCCGGAAGGCGAGATCGGAATCGCGGGACGGCTGCGCGAACTGGACCGATGAGCCGGTTCGAGTGGATTGTCGCGCTGCGCTATCTTCGCGCCAAGCGCAAGCAGACCGTCATCTCCATCATTACGGTTATTTCGATTCTCGGCATCGCGGCCGGCGTCATGGCGCTGATCATTGCGCTCGCCATCAACGACGGCTTTCAGAGCACGCTTCAGGCAAGCCTGCTCAGCGCCACGGCGCATGTCAGCATTCTCGAAAAAAATCCTGCCTATGGCATTGAGCATTGGGAGCGCCTGATGCCCGAGTTGCGGAAGTTGCCACACGTCGTCAGCGCAACGCCGGGTTTGTACGGACAAGTGGCGCTAAAAGGGCCGATTCTCGGTTCCGGCGCCATTCTCAAAGGAATCCCGGTGGCGAACGGCACGCCGGTTCCACAACTTCTAAAGCATTTGAAACAAGGCTCGATAAAGGGTCTCGACCCCGCTTCGGGTGTACGCGGCATTATTCTTGGTTCGCGTCTCGCCGAGCAAACCGGGCTCATGCTCGGCAGTCCGGCTACGGTCATCAGCTACCAGGGCGAGCTCACGCCTTTCGGAACAGTGCCCAGCGCATTTCGCTTTAAAGTAATGGGCATTTTCGAATCGGGTCTGTACGACATCGATTCGAACTGGGCGTTCGTGAATCTGCCGGCGGCGCAGCGCGTGCTCGATCTCAACGACGTCGTAAACACCATTGAGCTCCGGCTGGACGACATCTTCCAGGCCCCGGAGGTCGCTGACGCAGCGGACAAAATCATCGGATCGAAACTGACGGCCTCGACCTGGATGGAGCAAAATCGGCCGCTGTTGAACGCGTTCCGGATGGAGAAAATCGTGAGTGTGATTACGGTCGGTCTAATTCAACTGGTGGCGGCTCTCAATATTCTCGTTGTGCTCGTGATGCTGGTGATGGAGAAGCATCGCGACATCGCGATTCTCATGTCGATGGGCGCCAGACGGGAACAGATCCAGCGAATCTTCGTACTGCAAGGTATGATTATCGGTGGTTTGGGGTGTGTCGTGGGATTGGTTTTCGGGTATGCTATCTGCGCGTTTTTCAACCATTACCATCTGCTGAAACTGGACGAAACTGTTTATGCATTGAGCTATGTTCCCTTCCAAAGCCGCTGGATTGACGGCTTTTGGGTGGCAGGCGCGGCGCTGCTGGTGAGCTTTCTTGCAACGCTGCATCCATCTCGCAATGCCGCCGGCATCGCTCCTGCCGAGGGGCTGCGATACGAGTAATGCGTGATACTCTCCCGTTAACGCCTATGGATGGAGACGTTGAGCCCCATGTCGGGATTTCACGCACCAACCAAATCGTAAGCTGGCTCGAGCGGCACTATCAACTCGCGGTGCTCTCTGTTGCAATCGTCATTTATCTCGGCTGCTCCTTCAGTCCTCCTTCTCTGATGGACGACGTCGATTCCGTGCAGGCGTCGATCTCTCGCACGATGTTGCGGACGGGTAACTGGGTTACCCCACATCTGGACGGAATCAAGTATTTCGAAAAACCTCCGTTGAAGTATTGGATGATCGCCATCTTCTTCAAACTATTTGGCGATTCTGCATTTGTCGCGCGTCTGCCCATGGTTATTTGCACGGTCCTGTTGTGCTGGATCACGGCGCGCATGGGGGATTGGGCATTTAACCGAAGGACAGGACTGCTTGCGGGAATCGTCCTCGCAACGTCGATTGGCCTATTTCTCTTCACTCGCGTTCTTATCTCCGATGTGGCGTTGACCTTAAGCATTGCTCTGGCGATGTGGTCGTTCCTGAGGGCGCTCGATCCCCAGGAGCGCCATCCGCGCCGTTGGGCATTGGTATTTGGAGCGAGCGTGGGCACGGGCCTGCTGTTTAAGGGCCTGATTGCCGCACTGTTTCCGCTCGCTTCGGGCTTTCTCTATCTCTGCTTTACGCATCAATTAACTGAACGCGAAACGTGGCGCCGCCTCATGCCGCTGCGGAGCGCGCTGGTCGGAATCGCCGTTGCCGCGCCCTGGCACGTGCTCGCCACATTGGACAATCCGCCCTATTTCTTTGTGTCTATGGAGAGCGGACCGGGCGTCTATCACGGTTTTTTTTGGTTCTATTTTTTCAACGAACACATCCTCCGGTTTCTGAATAAGCGCTATCCGCACGATTACAATACCGTTCCCCGCCTTCTGTTCTGGTCGCTGCATCTCGTCTGGTTTTTTCCCTGGAGTGTTTACTTCCCAAGCTGGCTGAAACTGCGCTACAGCAGCGCCGACCGGGCCTCGCGCATGCGCCTGATGGCGCTCTGCTGGATCGGATTTCTGATGGTGTTCTTCAGTTTTTCGTCGACCCAGGAATACTATTCGATGCCTTGTTATCCCGCATTTGCGCTGCTGCTTGCGTGCGCCGCGGCCTCGAACGATACCTGGATTAACAAATGGCTTCGCCGGGGCGACGTCTTGCTTGCCATTACCTGCACGCTTGCCGCGGGGGCCATTGCCTTCATTCTTGCCAGCGTGTGGAGTTTGCCGACGCCGGGAGATATTTCGCAAGCGCTCACGCAGCATCCCAGCGAATACACGCTCTCGCTCGGGCACATCGGCGACTTGACCCTGTCGTCCTTTGCCTATTTGCGGATACCGCTGATTGTGGCGGGCATCGCCTTTCTCATTGGCGCTATTGGCGTGCTCCGGCTGAAATCAGCGGCACGCTTCATCGCGGCGGCGGCGATGATGATTCTATTCTTTCATGCGGCCCGGTTGGCCATGATCGCTTTTGACCCGTATCTTTCCTCCAAACCTCTCGCCGACGCACTTCTGAAATCGCCCAGAGGTAAGCTGATCGTCGACGACCAGTACTACACGTTCTCCTCGGTGTTTTTCTACGCGGATGCCAAGGCGCTGCTGCTCAATGGCCGGGTGAATAACCTCGAATACGGTTCGTTCGCGCCCGATGCGCCGGATGTTTTCATTACGGATGTCGATCTTGTGCGATTGTGGAACCAACCCCAGCGCTGGTACCTGGTCGCGGAAAAAGATCGATTTGAACAAATTGAGCGCATGCTCGGACAAGATCGCGTCTTCGTAGTGCGGGAGAGCGGAGGGAAATATCTGATTACGAATTATCAAATCGTGAATACGGCTCAATTGGACAGCCATCCTTGCAGGAGTTGTGGATGGAGTACGACGCCTCCCGTCTGAGGTCTCTCGATCTGAACGCGATCCTGAGGATGCACGGTCTTCCGACCATCGTGCCGGTTTAGCTGACTATCCCACTAAATTCGCCATCGTTGAAACGAGATCGGTAAGCGAACCGCGCTTTCATCAGGCGCAAAACTTATCCCAGCGTGTGTGTTTGCTCGTGTGTCTTCCGGTTGTTTCTGTACAATCGTTTCCGGACTAGGAGGATTCATGAGAAGCCGGAAGAATCACGTTTGGCGCATAATGAGCACCTGCGCTTTTGCCCTGATGCTGGGGACGCACTGCATGGCGGCCGAGCAGGTGCGAACTGAAGCGGGAATCGTGGAAGGCTCCGACAGCACCGACGGAAAGATCCATATTTTTAAGGGAATTCCATTCGCGGCGCCGCCCGTCGGCGCGCTCCGCTGGAAGGAACCACAGCCGGTCCCAAGTTGGGAGGGTGTCCGAAAGGCGACCGAATTCGGCGCCCGGTGCATGCAGGGACATATTTACGGCGATATGGTTTTCCGCGATCCTGGACCGAGCGAAGACTGTCTCTACTTGAACGTGTGGAGTCCCGCTGCGACGGCGGATGCCAAACTTCCCGTGATGGTCTGGATTTTTGGCGGTGGTTTTCAGGCTGGGGCTACGTCCGAACCACGTCAGGATGGCGAGAAGCTGGCGCACAAAGGCGTGGTGATCGTGAGCATGAATTACCGGCTGGGAATTTTTGGATTCTTCTCGCACCCGGAACTGACGAAGGAATCGCCTCACCACGCGTCGGGAAATTACGGCCTGTTGGACCAGGCGGCGGCACTGGACTGGGTTCACAAAAATATCGCGGCGTTCGGCGGCGATCCCGGCAAGGTCACGATTTTCGGCGAATCGGCCGGATCGTTTTCCGTCAGCGCGCAAATGGCGTCGCCTGTTTCGAAGAAGCTCTTTCAACAGGCAATTGGCGAGAGTGGGGCGTTCTTTGGCAGAACGCTCAGCGCCAAATCGCTGGCTGAAAGTGAAAAAGCGGATGCGAAATTTGGAGAGTCGATCGGCGCGGAATCGCTCGAAGCCTTGCGCGCCCTGCCGGCACAGCAGCTCCTCGATGCCGCTCTGAAAGAAAAGAACACGGTTCGGTTTGCGCCGAACATCGATGGCTATTTCCTTCCGGCGAGTCCGTCCGAAATTTATGCAAAGGGCAATCAGGCGCATGTGCCGCTGCTTGCCGGTTGGAATCACGACGAAGGAAGCGCTAAGCAGTTCTTTGGAAAGGAATCGGAGACGAAAGAGAATTACATCGCCAAAATCAACAAAGAATTTGGCGATAAGACGCCGGAGGTGTTGAAGTTGTTCCCGGCGAAAACGGACCAGCAGGCGATGCAATCGGCTGGGCTGCTCGCGACGGCAAACTTCATTGCGTTCGGAACCTGGAAATGGATCGAGGAGCAGCAGAAAAGCGGCGCTCCCGTTTTTCGTTACGAATTCGATCAGGCTCCGCCGTTGGCTGCGGACGCCTCTCCGCAGGCGAAACCGCTGGCCTATCATTCGGCTGAAATCGAATACGTTTTCGGGATGCTTGATTCGAAGAAACTCCCCTGGCGCCTCGAAGACTATAAATTATCGGAGCAGATGGGTTCCTATTGGACTAACTTCGCTAAAACGGGCAACCCAAACGGCGAAGGGCTCCCGAAGTGGCCTCAGTACGATCAGAAAGACCGCTATCAGGTAATGCACCTGAGCCCTACATCACATGCAAAGCCCGACCGGCAGCGCAAACAATTCGAGTTGCTGGATAAACTGTCATCCGATAGAACAAAATCGAAGCACGGGTGATAGACCTTGAAACTGAGCCGGGAGCGTAAGCGACACATGGCAAACCGCGGCGGTTCGCTTCGATCTGTTCGAGCTTCGCTGTCAAGGCACTTACGTTTCCCGGCTCGGAGTTGGCATGGATCAATCGAATTACTTCCCTTCTCTTTAAAGCGAGATTGTATCCTCGATCTACGGCGCCCTCGTAGCCGCCTTCTCAGGGCACAAATGCCAGGAACGTGGTTCAGTCACGAAGGTGGCCACACCAAGTCTGTGCCGTGTTGTCAACCGTGCTCCGGCAGTGGTCGTGGGATCGGAACCACTTGCGTCGAGCTTCTCAGACGTTAGAATGACCATTGCTATTGATCCAGGTTTTCCGTTCGCGATTGCTGGAGTGACATGATCCTGCCTACAACCTATTTTTCGACTCTGATATTGCTGCTGATTTCCATGATCTGCTGGGGATCATGGGCAAACGCGCCGAAGATGACCGGCGACCGCTGGCGATTCGAACTGTTTTATTTCGATTATTCAGCCGGTGTGCTGCTGGCATCTATTGTTGCCGCGTTCACGTTCGGAATGATGGGCTCCGACATGACGTTTCAAGACCGTATGCTTGTGGCAGGTCATCTGAAAGAAGCGTATGTCGTTGCGGGCGGTGTGGTATTTAATCTCGCGAATATTCTTCTGGTGGGCGCAATCGGGTTGGCCGGCATGGCGGTCGCTTTCCCTGTAGGCATAGGGCTTGCGCTCATCATTGGGGTCGTCTGGAATTACGTTCTGAACCCGCAGGGCAACCCGGCGCTCCTGTTCGCGGGATTGGCCCTAGTTGTGATTGCAATTATCATCGACGCAATGGCTCATAGGGCGCGCGACCGGGCGGCCGGCAAGGCCGCACGGAAGAAGTCCGCGACGAAAGGGCTGGTGCTCAGCATCGTCAGCGGCATTCTCATGGGCACGTTTTATCCGCTGGTCGTGAAAGGCATGGGAGGAGATCTGGGACTTGGGCCTTACGCCGCCGCGCTGTTCTTTTCGTTCGGCGTGTTTGTCTCGACGTTCTTCTTTAACATCTTTTTCATGAATGTTCCGATTGAAGGTTCTCCGATTCGCCTGAACGCCTATTTCCAGGGCAGCGCCCGGTGGCACATCATCGGGATTGCCGGCGGGATCATCTGGGCGGTCGGGGCGATCACCAACTTCGTCGGCGCGAGCGCTCCGGAGCAGGTCAACGTGGGCCCAGCCATCAGCCTCGCGATTGGCCAGTGCGCAACACTGATCAGCGTGCTATGGGGCCTGTTCGTCTGGAAAGAGTTCTCAAACACGCCGCCAGCCGTGAAGCGACTGGTCACCGTTATGATCGTTTTGTTCGCAGCGGGACTGGCGCTGCTGTCGCTGGCGCCCGTAATTGGCAAGAGCTGACCGCATTACTTCGCCCAGTCACGATACATCCGGTCAATAGTGGCCGCATCCATTGGCGGATGAATCACGACGCGATAATGCAGCGTAACGGTTTGCCCTGGTTTAAGGGCTACCGACGAAACAGCCGCGCTCGGATCGTAGGCGTGTGCGCCGAAGGGATTCGCGGCAAATAACCCGTAATCGCGCACATGCCAGCGCACCGGATGGCGGAAACTGTCTGGATTGTCGAACATGGCGATCCCGACTTTCTCTCCGCCAATCTCGCCCGTATAATCCACCCAGTTCGCTTTCTTGCCCCAGCATTCCTTCATCCCGTGGCCGCCGTCGGAGTTCACAATCGTTCCGCCGTGCTTTTCGGTCATCGAGTCGGCGATGCGCACGGCGAATGTGCCGTCCTTGTCGTCGCCAAACGTCGATTCGGCATCCGCCTTCAATACAGATTCTACGTCGATGATCCGCAGCTTAGAATCGTCGTGGAATGTCATCGTCCGGTTCTCCGTTAGCAGAGTCTTGCCCCTGGGGTCTACCCATGCGATCGTGGCCCGGATCGATCCCTCCTTCTTTCCGCCGCGAGCTTCATCTACCTTGCGAACAACGAGCGTGCCCGCTTTTGGATTGTGATACGAGAATTCGTTCTCCCAGAAATTGAAGCCGTTGACGTCTTTGTAGCCGATCCAGAGACCGCGGTGATGCCGGTGATCGCGAGACTCGCCTGCCACCTCCTCCATCGGATACTTACGCGTGACGATTGCGCCGGAGGCGGAGCGCAGCGGCGCGAAATACGGTTTCGGCGTTCCTGAGCCGTACACGAAATCCCCGAACGGCTTACCGCCGATCTCGACGGCAATACGGTCTTGCTGCTTTGTGATCTTCACCTGCGCGGAAGAGGCTACGGCACAGAAAAAGCCAACGGCAGAGCAGCGCAACAACAACTTCCAATCCAACCTACTCATTTCCCAAAAGGCTCCCAATGAATTCGCTTGTTCCGCAAATTGCGGAACACAAGACATATCACAGCGCCGCCGCGGGGCCGGAATCAACCGCCGGTTCACGGACGGACAGCGAGCAAAGGTGATGAAGACACCCGGTTGCCTGCACTAAACCGCGACTGTCAAGGAGTAACCATGGCGCGGCGGGCCAGTCGGCGAAAGCCATCGAGTTTGAATGCCGGCGGTTCGGAGCCGGCGCCGCGGAGCGGAATCATGTGGTGAGTTGGCTGTGGAAACGGTGCATCAGGAGGCAGTGATCCGGGTGCCGAGATGCCCGGCTTTGGCGTGGACTCAGCCCAATAGATCATTGCCGAAACAGGCGTAGCCGCCGAGACGTTTGCCTCGGTCGGTGAAACTCAGTTCGTGG
>Ga0134128_10004281_pt1 | contig 17496 bp, 19 predicted proteins | sample KB31754_FD_96462 | JGI IMG/M metagenome (GOLD analysis project Ga0134128, IMG submission 96462) | Terrestrial soil microbial communities with excess Nitrogen fertilizer from Kellogg Biological Station, Michigan, USA - KB3-175-4 | ecosystem: Environmental > Terrestrial > Soil > Unclassified ... | reverse complement strand
GGCGCGTAGTGCACCACCACTTCGGCGCCCTCGGAGGTGCGAACCAGCCAAAGATTCGGCTCGAGCTCCTCGGTGGTTGCCGTGCCACCTTCGAGGCGATCGAGCCAGCCCTGGATGTCTTCGCGAGTGATCATGCGTCGCTCCTTCCTGGGAGCCTTTCAGCTTGCTCGCTCTTCGCCAGCATACGCTCGGCGAAATCTAACCGCTCCTCAACCTCCGCCAACCGACCTTTCATCGCTTCCAGCTCCTCGAGCACGCCCGGATCCGGTGGAGCCGAGCCGCGGAGCCGATCAGCGAGCGCGTTGCCCAACGGGCCGCGAAACAGCTTGACGGCCATGACCGCCAGGACGATTGCGAGGATGACGATGACATCGTTGTTCACAGTCGCACTCGTCCCCTAGCCTTCCAGTCGATTCGGTTCCCGCTGGCTGGCCAACATTCTCTCGGCGAAATCCACCCGCTCTTCCAGCTCCGAAATTCGGTCCTGCATTGCCGTCAACCGCGCTTCCGTGTTCGCCGCCTCGTGTCCAGCCCGTTTCGAAACCTGCCGGATCCAGGAGCGCCCCGTCGGGAGGGCGAAAGTCAGGGCCACTGCGCTGACGACCGCGGCCGTCGTGGTCCAGACGATGAGCTGTATCATGCTGTCGAGGCCCATACTCGCCCTCTTTTCAGCTACTGCTGGAGCCGGTCGGGCTCCCGTTGCTGCGCCATCACCCGCTCCGCGAAGTCCACGCGTTCTTCCAGCTCCGCCATTTGGCCACGAAGCTCCTCCATCGCCTGGAGGAGCGCCTCATTGTCCCCTGCCTCCTGCCGGCCCTCAATCCGCCGCGCCAGTGCCTTGCCCAACGGACCGCGCAGGATCACCGCCGCCGCCACAAACGCCGTAATGCCGACCGGAATGGCGAAGTCTTCTCCCACGTTCACCGCGACAATCGTGAACCCGACCGCCAGAAAGCAGCCGATCAAGCAGATCGTCAGGAGGAGCGGATTCTCTGCGTCCTTCCGGCTCATTCGCTTCCTCGCGGACTAGGCAATCGAGTAGCGGCCTCGTTTCGAGTCAGGAGCCGCTCCGCGAAGTCAACCCGCTCCTCGAGCTCGGCCAATCGTCCTTGCGCCGCTTCGAGCTCGGCGACGCGGTGCTCAAGCTGGTCGATGCGAGGATCAGGGGTCGGCGGCCCTCCAGCGCCGACTTCCATGGCTCGGGCGAGCCCCTTGCCGACAGGGCCCCGCAGAATCACGGTCCCGGCAACCGCGACGGTGATCACGATGGTGATCACGATCGGCGCTACATCACCAGCTGGAATTGCCATCACCCGGTTCCTTTCTCACGAAGCCGGAATGCGGTTCGGCTCGTTGCGCTGCGCCAGCAGCCGTTCCGCAAAATCCACCCGCTCCTGTAGCTCCGTGAGCTCGTCCCGCAATCGGTGCAGCTCCTCCTGCATAGCCGGATCGGGCGCCGCTACCAGTTCCCGGTGCCGGATGCGATCCGCCAGCGCCCGCCCGACGGGACTGAAGGCGAGGAGGATCGCCGTGCCGCCGCCGAAGATGAAGATGATCGCGAGAATGTCTTCCATTTGTTGGGGCTACCCGTCTCCGTCGCTGCCGGCGATCCGCGCGTTGGGTGGCCGCTGACTCAGGACCCGCTCGGTGAAGTCCAGACGTTCATGGGTCTCTTCGAGTTGCTGGCGAACCGCCTCCACCTGTTCCCTGAGCTCCGCGACTTCAGCCCGAAGGTCCGAGTCAGCGCTTCGACCCTGAATGCGCCGCGCCACGGCCTGACCCAGCGGGCCATGGATCACCTGCACGGTGCCCCAGATGGCGGCCACGGTAATGATGAGGCCGGTGAACATGCCGGCAATCGGTATCATGTCGCCCATTCGACCTTCCCCTGACTAGGCGGCCCCACCGAACGAGCCCTGCGCTTCGTGCCTACGGCGGCACACCAGCAAATGTTTCAATTCGAGACGGCGACAGGCGGGGCACTTCGACCGACTTCTTCCGCCACCGACGCTGTCCACCCTCGGGGGCAATTTCGAGCCGCTCGTGAGGGCCACCGACCCGACGGGCAGCCGTGGATGTTCCGCGCTAATGTAGGACCCCGCCGGAGGCGGCGCGAGGATGCCTGCCTGGTTCCGGCAGGCTACCTTACCGCGCCTTACCAGCATCGGCACGTCGGTTGCAAACACAGGTCAAAAACAGCTCAAGCCGACCAAAGAGACCATGACCCGCTTCTTTTTACTGACGCTTGCACTCGTGCTCGGCATCACCGTTACCGCGGCCGCCCAACGCGCCGATACGACCGGCTCGGCCAAGCCCGCGGGCCACTCCGGAGTCAGCTACGACGAGGCGACCAAGACCGTGACCTTTGCGCTCATTGCCGGCGCACCTGGCGGGAACGGTGGGCCGTTCAATTTCAACGGCTACACCAACGGCACAGCCACGCTCACCGTGCCGGCCGGGAGCAAGGTGGTCATGAACTTCGTCAACGAGGACGGCACGCCGCATAGCGCGATCGTGGTCCCGGGTGACGGGCCAGTCGCGAACCTGGGCAGCGATCCTGCGATTCCCGGCGCCTACACCCGCGACGTGACGCAGGGGTTGGCGCCATTTGGGAAGGACGTGCTGCAGTTCACCGCTCCAGCGAGCGGCAGCTACCGCATTATCTGTGGAGTGCCCGGGCATGCCTTGTCGGGCATGTGGATCTGGCTCAAGATCGATCCGGCCGCAAAGGCGCCGAGCTTCGGGCCGACCAAATAGGAAAGCGTAAACGGTGAACAGTGAACGGGGGCTCCGCTGATTAGGGGAGCCCCCGTTCTCTTTCACCGTTCAAGCTGTTCTATCCGTTTACTCAGCTTCCTCCTGAGAAACCGTCCCGTATAGCTGTCCGGGTTCTCCTCCACCTCTTCCGGCGTCCCCTGAGCCACAACCCGGCCGCCATCGTCACCCCCCTCCGGTCCGAGATCGATAATCCAATCCGCGGTCTTGATGACATCGAGGTTGTGCTCGATCACGACGACGCTGTTCCCCTTGTCAACCAGCCGATGGAGCACCTCGAGCAGCAACCGCACGTCCTCGAAATGCAGGCCCGTGGTGGGCTCGTCCAGGATGTAGAGCGTGCGTCCGGTGTCACGCTTGGACAGCTCGGTGGCGAGCTTGACCCGCTGGGCCTCGCCGCCCGAAAGCGTGGTTGCCGCCTGGCCCAAATGGATGTAGCCGAGTCCCACGTCGTTGAGCAGCTCGAGCTTCTCGGCGATCCGGCGCTGGTTCGCGAAGAACTCCAGCGCGTCGGCCACGGTCAGGTCCAGCACGTCGGCAATGCTGCGGCCTTTGTAGCGGACCTCCAGCGTTTCCCGGTTGTAGCGGCGGCCCTTGCACACCTCGCAGGACACGTACACGTCCGGCAGGAAGTGCATTTCGATCTTCACCAGCCCGTCGCCCTGGCATGCCTCGCACCGACCGCCTTTCACGTTGAAGGAGAAGCGACCCGGGCCGTAGCCCCGCATTTTCGCCTCGGGCAGTGCGGTGAACAGCTCGCGAATCGGGGTGAAGAGACCGGTGTAGGTGGCCGGGTTGGAGCGGGGCGTCCGACCGATCGGGCTTTGATCGATGTCGATGACCTTGTCGATCTGATCGAGACCCTCGAGCCGGGTATGAGCCCCGGGGACCACCTTGGCGCGATAGAAATGCCGGGCCAGCGCGCGATACAAAATATCCGTCACCAGGCTCGACTTCCCCGAGCCGGACACACCCGTCACCGTCACGAACAAGCCAAGCGGGATGTCAACCGTGAGATTCCGGAGGTTGTTGGCGCGAGCGCCAACGATGCGGAGCCGCCGCCTGCGGTCCGCCAGGCGTCGGCCGGGCGGGACCGCGATCCGAAGCTCGCCACGGAGATAGCGTGCGGTGAGCGAAGTCGGATGCTGGAGAATGTCCGCGACGCCGCCTTCGGCGACGACCTCACCGCCCAGACGGCCGGCTCGAGGTCCCAGATCGATAACGTGGTCGGCGGCCCGGATGGTGTCCTCGTCGTGCTCCACAACGATGACGGTGTTGCCGAGATCCCGTAGACCCTTGAGGGTGCCGAGCAGACGCTCGTTGTCGCGCTGGTGCAGTCCGATGCTCGGCTCGTCCAGGATGTAGAGCACCCCGACCAGTCGCGAGCCGATCTGGGTAGCCAGGCGGATTCGCTGCGTCTCTCCGCCGGAGAGCGACGTGGCCGCCCGGCCCAGCGTCAGATAGTCGAGCCCGACATCGCGCAGGAAGCGCAGCCGATCGCCCACTTCCTTGAGAATCGGCCCCGCGATCTCCGGATCCACACCGGCCCGACCGTTTTCGCGCTGCGGGATGCTCTCGAAGAACCCGACCGCCCGGGAAACCGGCAGATCCACCACGTCACCGATGCTTCTCCCCTGCACCAGCACGGACAGGCTCTCGGGCCGCAGCCGCTTGCCGCCGCAAACCTGGCACGGCTGCTCGACCATGTACTCCTCGAGCGATTCCCGGACGGCGTCGCTGGTCGACTCGCGATAGCGGCGCTCCAGGTTCCGCAGCACACCCTCCCACTCGCTTTCGAAGTCGCGCCCCTTGCCGCCGTCCACCGCGAACCGGAAGCGGCCCGGAGCGCCATGGAGAATCGCTTGACGGGCGTCCTCGCTCAGCTCACCCCAGGGAGCGGAAAGGTCGACCTTGAACGCCTTGGCGAGCGTCGGCAGCACAACCTTCCGCAGATAGCCGGTCGGCTCCCCCCACGGAAGAATCACGCCCTCGAGAATCGAAATGCTGGGATCGCCCAGAATCAGGTCGGCATTCACCTCACGCCGGGTGCCGACCCCGTGGCACGCCGGACAGGCGCCGAACGGCGAGTTGAACGAGAACTGTCGGGGCTCGAGCTCGGGAAAGGAGAGTCCGCACACCGGACAGGCGAAGCGCTCGGAAAAGACGGTGGAATCCCTTTCCCCTTTTCCCCCTCTCTCCCTTTCCCCGTCATACCTCACCACCTCGACAATCCCATCGGCGGTCTTGAGCGCGGTTTCGATCGAGTCGTTCAGCCGCGACCGATCGGTCGCGCGCACGACCAACCGGTCTACCACAACCGCGATGTCGTGGTTCTGTCGCCGATTGAACGTCGGAACGTCGGCCACGTCGTAGGTGGTGCCGTCGACTCGCAGGCGCACGAATCCGCGCTTCCGAACATCGTCGAACAGCTCGCGAAACTCGCCCTTACGCCCCCGAACCAGCGGAGCCAGGACCTCGATCCGGGTCTCCTCCGGCCACAGAAGCACCGCGTCGGTGATCTGCGAGGCGCTCTGGCGGGCGACCGGGCTGGCGTCGTTGGGACAGTGCGGGACGCCTACCCTGGCCCACAGGAGCCGGAGGTAGTCGTAGATCTCGGTCACCGTCCCCACGGTGGAGCGGGGATTCTGGCCTTGCGCCTTCTGCTCGATCGAGATGGCGGGCGACAGTCCCTCGATGGCGTCGACGTCCGGCTTTTCCATCAGGCCGAGGAACTGACGGGCGTACGCCGAAAGCGATTCCACATAGCGGCGCTGCCCTTCGGCGTAAATCGTATCGAAAGCGAGCGAAGACTTACCCGAGCCGGAGAGGCCGGTGATCACGGTGAGCTGATTTCGCGGGATGCGAACCGAGATGTCGCGGAGGTTGTGCTCGCGCGCACCTCGAACGATGAGCCATTCCTGAGCCATAGCCAGGGAAAGCTACCGGGGGTCCCCAGCGCGCTTCAATCCGCAGGGTGCGAGGGAGTGCCGAACCCAGTCTTACGCATTCTCGAAACGAGCCGTAGCATAAGGAAGAATCGACCAACGATGTGGAGTCATCATGGCACGAACTCGCGAGCGGCAGGCGGCGAAACCAAGCCGTCAGCGTATCAAGTCGGCCGATCGGGCACCAGCTCGGCCGGAGTCGGCACCGGAGGCTCCGGCCGTCGACCCCGCGGTCCCAGCCGCTCAAGCTCCCCCGCCTCCCTCGGTACCAGATCCCGAGCCAGTCGTGCCTCCACCGATCCACGCTCCTGCGGCGAACGGCACGACGACCCGCAATGGTAAGGCAGGCACGAACGGGTCAGCCGCCGGCAACGTGGTCGGCGCCGCTCACCAGGCGGAAGAGGAGGGGCGGCCCGAGGAGGCACTGGCCCTGCTGGACGAGGGTATCCGCTCAGCGCCGGGTTCCGCCGAGCTGCTGGCCCTGCGCGGCGCACTCCTCGGCAGGCAGGGTCGGTTGAGGGAGGCCGAAGCCGACCTTCGGCGAGCGCTGCGGCTCCAACCGTCGCACAATCAGGCCTTGCTTGATCTGGGCCTCACCTTGTGGCGACGCGGGCTGGCGGCTGAAGCAGCTCAGACCCTGGACCGGGCAGCCGCTCATCTGCCGCGAAACCCCGCCGCATTCATCTACCTCGCCGAAGCGTTGAACCAGACAGGTCAGGCCGAGGACGCGGTGGTGGCACTGGAGCGGTCGCTGGCCCTCGATCCCGATCAAGCGCGCGCCTACCACCTGATGGGCCGGGTCCTGGACCGACTGCGGCGGCCCGAAGAGGCTCGTCAGGCGTATCGGCGGGGACAGGAGCTTTCCCGGCAGTGATTCAGGTGGTCGTCGACGATCTCGCGTTCGTTATGGCGGACGCGGTCGTCCGGCCAGCCGACGAAGCTCTGAACCCGGTCTCACCCGAAACCACCCGGCTCGACCGGCAGGCCGGCGAGCGTTTCGCCGCGCTACGCCGGGTTACTACCCCCCTCGACGCCGGGGCCGCCGTGGTAACCGGCGGCGGTGACTTGGCGGCACCGTTCGTGCTCCACGTCGTCATCCGCGACTCGACCCGACGCACCGACCGCGATGTCGTCCGCCGGGCTCTGGTTTCCGCCTGGCAGCGGGCGGCCGACTGGGGCCTGGCATCGATTGCGACCCCCCTGGTCGGCGCCGGTGCCGGTCAGCTCAGCCTGGAAGACGCTGCGACGCTGCTGGCCGAGACCTTCCAGGCGCAACCCGGCGGCCATCTTAGCGAGCTTCGGATCGTGGTGGAGCGCGAGGAGGATCGGGCGCTGGTCGAGGCTATCGTGGAGCGGAGACCCGGGTGATTACGCTGACCGGTTTGACCAAGCTGTATGGCAAGTTCAAGGCGGTTGACGGCATCGAGCTAACGGTCCCCAAAGGGGAGCTGTTTGGCTTCCTGGGGCCCAATGGCGCCGGCAAAACCACCACCTTCCGCATGATCGCCGGGATCATCGTGCCCACGGCCGGGCGCATCGAGATCGGCGGTGTTGACCTCGCGCGACAGCCCTTGGTCGCCAAGCGGCGACTTGGCTACATCCCCGACCGTCCCTTCGTCTACGACAAGATCACCGGAGCGGAGTTCCTGCGCTTCGTTGCCGCGCTTTACAATGCCGAGGACGCGTCGCTGGAGCGCCGGATCGATGAGCTGCTCGACGTGTTCGAGCTGACGCCCTGGAAGCATGAGCTGACCGAGTCGTACAGCCACGGCATGCGGCAGAAGCTCATCATCGCGGGCGCGCTGATTCACCGTCCAGAGGTGATTGTGGTGGACGAGCCGATGGTGGGCCTGGACCCCAAGGGCGCGCGCCTGCTCAAGGATCTCTTCCGGCGATACGTGAAGCGGGGCGGGACGATCCTCATGAGTACGCACACCCTCGAGGTGGCCGAGAGCATGTGCGACCGCATCGCGATCATGCAAAGCGGCCGCATCCTGGCCAGCGGGACGATGGATGAGCTGCGGTTGCAGACGGCGTCGGGCGACGCCAGCCTCGAGGATCTGTTCCTGCGGCTGACCGGGGGCTTTCGCGAGCGCCAGCTCGATACGATCCTCGGGCCCTGATCGTGCCCTGGCGTCAGTATCGCGGTCCCCGCCTCTGGATCGTCCTCAGCCCGAAATGGCAAAGCGCCCGAGCGCGACTCCATCAGCAGCGGGCCGGAGCCGGCCCGCGTTTTGTTTTGTTGTCGCTGCTCGCCCTCGGGTTCTGGTCGGCCGTGTTCGGGATCGTGTACCGCGTGCTTCGCTATTTCCGGGCTGTGGCGGAGATCGGTGATCTCCTCGCAACCAAGCTGCTGGGGCTGGTGCTGCTCGCCTTCTCGTCGATCCTGCTCCTCTCGAACGTCATCACGGCGCTGTCGAGCTTCTTCCTCGCGAAGGATCTCGATCTGCTGGCCGCGTCTCCGGTTCACTCGATTCGATTCTATCTGGCGAAGGTCACCGAGACCCTGCTCCACTCCTCCTGGATGGTCGCGCTGCTTGCGGTACCCCTCTTTGCGGCCTACGGCATCGTCTACCACGGTGGACCGTTGTGGCCACTGGCGGTCCTTGCCGCCTTCATCCCGTTTCTGCTGCTTCCGACCGTGATCGGCACTGCACTCACCCTGCTCTTGGTGAACATCGTGCCGGCCCGGCGGGCCAAGGAGCTGCTGAGCCTGATTGCGATCGGAGCAATCGCGAGCGTGGTGCTGGTGCTCCGCGTGGCGCAGCCGGAGCAACTGGTTCGTCCCGAAGGGTTCCGCTCGCTGGCCGACTTCATATCCATGCTGCAGGCGCCCACCAACCCGTGGTTGCCGAGCGAGTGGGCGATGCGTACGCTGATGAACTGGTTGCTTCGGGTAGCCGACCCCAAGCCGCTCGTTCTGCTTTGGGGCGCCAGCGCCATCGGTCTCGGCGTGGGCTCCATACTCTATCGCAAGCTCTACCGGAAAGCGTTCTCCAAGGCACAGGAGAGCGCGCGGGTAACGGCCGGGGGCCGCTGGACGACCGCATTGGAAGCAATGCTCCGCTGGCTGCCCGCCGACCGCCGGGAGTTCATTCTCAAAGACACCCGGCTCTTCTTCCGGGACCCGACCCAGTGGAGCCAGCTGATTCTGCTGGCGGTGCTTATCGTCGTCTACCTGTTCAACATCCAGGCCCTGCCCCTGTTCTCGGGCGAGCGCTTCCCTGCGTCGGTGCTCTCACTGGTAGTGTTCCTCAACCTCGGCCTGGCCGGGTTCGTGCTCGCGGCCGTCGCCGCCCGCTTCCTGTTCCCGTCGGTGTCGCTCGAAGGGCGTCAGATGTGGTTGCTCCGCTCGAGCCCGCTGGACTTGAGGGCCATGCTCTGGAGCAAGTACTGGATCGGGACCGTTCCCCTTCTCGTGCTCGCAGTAGTCATGACGACCGTGACCAACCTCATCCTCAAGGCCTCACCTTTCATGACCGCGATCAGTCTGGTGACGATGATTGTCTTCACCCTCGCGGCAAGCGCTCTCGCCCTCAGCTTCGGAGCGTTCTACCCCCGTTTCGATACCGAGAATGCGGCGCAGATCCCGACGAGCTTCGGTGGCCTGGTCTACATGATGGCGAGCGTGACCTTGCTTGCCCTCGTGATCATTCTGGAAGCCCCTGCCGTCGCGGCCCAGCTCTGGGCCGAGCAGCGCGGGGACGTCGTTGCGTGGGATCCCTGGGTCGCAGTCTCTCTCGCGGGCGCGTCAGCGCTTTGTATCACGGCGATGCTGCTGTCGTTGCGGCTCGCTCTCGGCAGGGTGCAACGCCTCGAGCTTTGAACCCAATCTGAAATAGCTCGGGCATCATGCCGCCGCAGACTGGTGCAGTCTGCGGCTTTTCCGCGCCTCCTCGCAGAAATAGCGTCCCGAACAGCGCATCAGGTCCTCCTACCTTGGCCGCGCCGTCACAACCCGGCGCCGTCGTTGGCGCACCACCCAAGGAGGAGATATGCCCACTCGGACTCGTCTCGCAGCGGCGCTGCTTCTCGCCCTGCTTGCTGCCTGCGGTGATCGCGCCGGTCCGGCCCCTACCGCCGTCGACGATGCGGTGCGCCCGGCCTTTCTGCCGGCCACGCGGGTGGCCGATCAGCAGCAGCTCGAGCGAGTTGCGCGGCGGTTCGCCCGGGCGCTGGCCGACCCGGCGTTTCGAGCGCGGCTCAAACAAGACCTCGACCGGTCCACCATTCGCGAACACAAGCTGCACTTCCAGCGATACCTCGCGGACGGCCCTCGGCCTGCCGCGGGGGAGCTAGCCCGTCTCACCGGTAACAGCGCGGCTCAGGTCACCGCCGAGGCGCTCGCGGCCCCAGGGCTCGAGCTGTACATGCCGCTTGCGGCCCACCGAGCCAGCTGGAAGGGAGACGCCAATCTGTTGGTCGCGACGGCCCTGCAAGACCACGATGCTCCGGTCGCGTTCGACCCTGGCGGGCATCGGATCGTGTTGAGCCCCGACCATCCTCCAGCCGTGCCGGTCCTGGCGCTGGTGCCGGTCGAGACCGACTTCGATCGAGGGAACGTCCAGGTGGGCCAGCGGGTCGAGTCGTGCCCCCAAAGCGAACAGCCCGGCAAGGGCACAATCGTTTCGGCGGCCGGCTGCGGAGGGGTCGGAGGTGGGGGGTTGGCCCCCGGGTTGTGGATGACGGCCGCGTCGTTCACGGGGACGTTTGAGGGTTGGTTGAAGGGTGACCCCGAATTTGAGGTTCACATGCTCGGCCAGGCCGGGACGAGCGATTCGCTGAAGGACTACCAATGTGCGGGGGAGAAGCAGGGCGTGCCCTACCGGTACGACCAGAATGCAACCACCTGGGCCGGCACTGTCATGCTTCTGAGCCAGACCCAGCTGGACAGCTACAAGCAACAGCATCCCGGCCAGAGTCTGAGGGTGGTGGTGATCGAGGACGATGATGGGGCGTGCCAGATCAAGTTGGATGCCGACCGGGTCGGCAGAGCCTTCCGGACCGCAGACGCACAGTACGGGAATCTCACCGGGGGCCGCGACACGACTCTTTCGACAATCAGCCGATTCTGGAACCGGGCGACTGCATTTCAGAAGATCTTTCAGTCGATATGGTCCGTCATCGTCACGCAAGACGAATACGTTGGCACCGCCGTACAGGATGTGGCAGCCGGTGAGTTCAAGGCAGGTTACAACTGGATCGTCAAGGGCGAGAACAACATCACCAACGGCGCTCTCAAGTTGGAGATGCGCTGAGCCGGCCGTCCTCGGGGGGCTGCGGCCCCCCACAACCGCGGGGGAGAAACCGCATGCAGCTCCGCTTAACCCTGAAGTCCCTCGTCCTTCTGGTCCTTCTTGCCTGGCCATGCGCCGAGTTGTTCGGTCAGGCCAAGGCCTGGGGCCTCGGCCTCGAAGTAGGCCTGACCCGATTCTGGGGAGGCTCCGAGCCAGTTGCGCCCAACGAAGCACCAGGCCTCAGGCCCTATCGACCGACAAGCGTCGGCCTGCGGGTGGACAGAAAATTGGGGCGATCTCGAGTTGGCCTCGGAGTCCAGTACGCTGCCAGTGCCATAGGCCAAGACGGACCCGAGCTGGCCATTCTGCTCAAGGGAGCAATGACTTGGCTCCAGACAACGCCTGAGTTTGCGTATCAGCTCGCTAAGATCGGGCCTGTTGCCGAGCTCAGAGCGTTCGCCGGCCCCGTGATCGACCTCTGGCTGCCGAGCGGCGACGAGTCACGAGTCCGCGCAGGCGGCCGAGCCGGGCTGGAATTTCTGGTTCCACTAGGAAGTAGTCTGGCAGGTCTACTCCGCGTACACGGCGGCGTGACTGGTTCGCTGTTCCGTGATACAGAAGTGCCAACTGAGTTCCAGACCAAGCTCATGCCGAATGCAGGACTCGCTCTTGGACTTAGGCTCGGATTGTAAGAAAGGCTGGAGTCAGGCCGCGACCCGCACGCCGCAACTCTCGCAAAAGCGGCTGTCGGGTGGAAGCGAAGCCGCGCAGCGAGGGCACGTGGCCGGAGCCTCGAGTCGGAATCCGCAGGTAGAGCAAAACACCGCGTCCGGTTCCGGGCGCGGCCCACAGGTGGGACATTCGGGCGCCCGCGGCGTCGAGGCACCAGCGAAGCGGAGGCTGCGCACGCGGCCAGCGATCATCGCTTCGACGTCGTCGGCCGCGCTGCTCGCGGCCTCCTGTCGGAGCGCTCCCACCGCGGCGGCAGTATACCGGGTCTTGAGCTGCTCGTAGTCGGCGTCCGACAGCTTGCCGGTGGCCCGATCGAACTCGATTTCCTTGAGGGCGGTCAGAGCCACGCCCTTGGGCGTTTCTTCCGGATCGAGCGGCTCATCGGCCAGCGGGGTCTCTCGGTGCGGGCGCAGCACCGGTGCAAGCAGGATCCACAGCGCCAAGGCTCCCACCAGAACCGCGAGCGCTGCCTCGAGCAGCATCAGTCGCCCACCTTAGTCATCTACCTCGGACAACGCCTGGCGGAGCCGATCAAGCTCTTCCGGCGTCGCCTGGGCAGACGGCACGGTTCCGCGGGCCGGTGGCGGCGACGCTGCCGCCGCGGCCGCCATCGCCAGCGATCTGCGCCGCTCCCTCCGACCGATCACCAGCGCAAGCACCGCCGCGCCGACCGTGATGACCACGCCGGGAAGGAGATAGCCGACCAGGTTGAAGTTCTTTGGCTCCGGCGCCATCAACACCTTCTCGCCGTACTTCGCGACGAAGGCGTCGAGGATCTGCTGCGCGGACTTGCCCTGATCGAAGAGAGCCACGACCTCCCGGTGCAGCTCAGGCGAATAGGTGCAGGAGAAGTCCGTTGTGCGGCAGGTGAAGACGTCGAGATTGCACCCGCAGGTGCAGTGGATCCGCTTCTCGATCTGCTTGATCGCCTCGTCGTTGTCGTTAGCCGTGGTAGGGGTGCGAGACCGTCCGACCACAGTGGGATCCCGCAGGCTCCCGGTGGCGCCTTGGCCTGCAAGGGGCTCCTGGGCGCTCGACTCCTGGCCTTGCGCCCCCGCCCTGCGCGTCAGACTCAGGGCGGCGACCAGGCTGCCGGCGGCCAGGCCCAGGAAACTGCGGCGCGTATGGCGCGGCCCGACGGTTGGCGTCTCGAGCTCCGGCATCTACTCCCTCTCGGTCGCGGCGCCCGCGAGGGTCGCTTCGTACCCGGCCTGGACCCGCCGCGTCCGGATCAACGGTCCACCGCCCGGCCACATGGTCACGAGACCGCCAACCACGAGCACGCCACCCCCGAACCAGACCCACCATACGAGCGGATTCAGGTTGAAGCGATAGACCGCTTCTTCGGTCCCGTTCACAACTCCCGCCAGCACGATATAGATGTCTTCCTGCAATCCGCTTCGGATGCCGACCTCGGTGGACGGCTCGAACGTCGGCCGCTTGAAGCTGTCCACGTGCTGCCGTTTCTCCGAGGTAATGAGTCCGGCAGGTTTGCCGTCCTTTTTCACCTCGACGGTCCCAGCGGTCACGATGCGATTGAGCGATTCGAACTGCGAGACCCCAAGGTGGGTGAATGTGTACGTGTGCCCGAAGGGGCTTCGCACCTCGACTGATTGCCCGGGCTTGAGCGTCGCTTCCTGCTCCCGCTTGAACGCCATGCCGGTGAAGGCAACGCAGTAGATCAGAACCCCGACGTGGACCAGGTAGCCGCCGTAGCGCCGGCGGTTCCGCGCGATCAACCGACCCAGCGCGAGTGCCAGTGACTCCTGATGCATCCGCATCCGAGCCCGCGCTCCCCGCTGAAACTCCTGCACCACCGTTCCGGCGACAAACCCCGCCAGCGCCAATGCCATGACCGCATAGAAGTCACGCATGCCGGCGGCAAGCAGGATGAACAGCGTGCCGAGGCCCGCGAGCGCCGGCCAGCGGAACTGCCGCTTCAGGTTGGCGGTCGACGCCTTTCGCCATGCGATGAGCGGCCCGACCCCCGTGAGTCCGAGCAGCAGCAGACCAAGTGGTACGTTGACGCGATTGAAGAACGGGGGGCCGACCGTGATCTTGCTACCCCGCACCAGCTCGGAAAGGATAGGGAACAGCGTTCCCCACAACACGGAGAACGCGATCCCGACCAGCAGCAGGTTATTGAAGAGAAACGCAGCTTCCCGGCTCGCCACCGAATCGAGCTGCGACTCTGCCTCGAGCAGGGGCCAGCGGGTGTAGAGCAGCGTAAAGCCGAAGGTGCCGGCAATCACCAGGAACGCCAGGAAGAAGTAGCCGACGTTCGACTGGGTGAAGCTGTGGACGCTGGAGATGACGCCCGACCGCGTGATGAAGGTTCCGAAGATGCTGAGCAGGAACGTGCCGATGATGAGTCCCAGGTTCCAGCGCTTGAGCATCCCCCGTTTCTCCTGGATCATCACCGAGTGGAGAAACGCGGTCATCGTGAGCCATGGCAAGAGACTGGCATTCTCCACCGGGTCCCAGGCCCAGTACCCGCCCCAGCCCAGCTCCACGTACGCCCACCACATGCCCAGCGTGATGCCGATAGAAAGAAAGAGCCACGAGACCAGGGTCCACTTCCGGATCGCGTGGATCCAGCCCGTGTCGAGCTTGCGGGAAAGGAGTGCGGCCGTCGCGAACGCGAAGGGCACCGTGATGCTGATGTAGCCGAGATAGAGCATCGGCGGGTGGATCACCATGCCGACGTTCTGGAGCTGGGGATTCAAGCCGCGTCCGTCTGGCGGCGTGAAGGGGAGCCGTTCGAAGGGATTTGCCGAGAACAGCATCACGCTGACGAAGAAGACCACTACCGCCGAGGTCACCGCGGCCACGTACGGTAGCAGGTCCGAGTGTCTGCGGGGCGTCAGCGCCTGGGCCAGGCTTCCGAACAGGGACAGCACGACGGCCCAGAACAGCAGCGACCCCTTCTGCCCGGCCCAGAATGCGGACACGACGTAGTAGGGCGGCAGGTTTCGCGAGGTATACGCGGCGACGTACTCGATGTTGAAGTCGTGGGACACCAGGCCCTGCCACAGAGCCAGGGAGGCGGCAACGAGGCAGATAAGGACCGCATACGGAGCCCGCGTGACCATCGCCGCGATCTCGGGGCGCTGCTTCCATCCTCCCGACAGCCCCACAGCCGCGCACCAAAGGCCGACCAGCAGGGCGGCCCATAGGGAGAATTGGCCAAGCAGGGTCATGCCGGCTCAGGCTTTCTTGGATCCGAACTGGGCCTCGTAGCGGGAGCCGCACTTGGCGAGCACATCGGTAGCGCGGATGACGCCGTCCCGACCGAGCCGACCTTCCACCACGACTTCGATATCGTTGGCGTCGGTGAAAGTGTCGGGGACCAGGCCCTTGTAGGTCACCGGGTAGGTCTTGATCCCGTCTGACACCTCGAAATCGATCTGGCGCCCGGACGGATCGCGGCGGACCGATCCGGGCACCACCTTGGCGCCCACCTTGAACCCGACGTTTTCCACGAAAGTGGGATCTTGGGCGGTTTTCTGCGCCAGCTCGCTCGGAGTCAGAAAGTAGACGCCCGTTTCGCGCACGCCTTCGGTAATCAGGAAAGCGACGCTCCCAACGATGAGGGCGGCACCGAGCAGAAATTTGTGGCCGGCCTTCACGGCCCCTCCGGCAGGACGATCATCAAATGAATATACCGACGCGGCCGGGTCGTCATGCGTCGGGCAGGGGGTCGAGCGTCGCGCTCAGGTGCCTGATGTGCCGCGAGCACTTCGCGCCCACGCGAGCGCCGCCCGCACCGCCCGCTCCCAGGCGCTCAGCCGACGCGCCCGCTCGGCCGGATCGAGATTGGGCTCGAATCGGGCGATCCGCCGTCCGGCCAGAAAGTCCTCGGTCGAGCGCCACACGCCAAGCGCCAACCCAGCCAATCCAGCCGCGCCGAGCGCGGTGGTCTCCACCATATCCGGCCGCTCGACGGGAACCCCAAGCACGTCCGCCTGAAACTGCATGAGCCAGTCGTTGGCGGCGGCGCCGCCGTCTACCCGAAGGGCGGGAACCGATAACTGGGCGCCGCCGGTCATGGTCACCAGCAGCTCGGCCGTCGCGAACGCCATCGCCTCGAGAGCTGCCCGGGCCAGGTGAGCGCGAGTGGTACCCCGCGTGATACCCGTGATGGTTCCGCGTGCTTCGGGCTCCCAGTGCGGCGTGCCCAGGCCGACAAACGCCGGCACGAAATGGACGCCACCGGTATCGGGAACACTGCGCGCCAGTGCCTCAGTCTCGGCGGCGGTTCCGATGAGCCCAAGGCCGTCGCGCAGCCATTGGACAGCGGCGCCCGCGATGAAGATGCTGCCCTCGAGCGCGTAGGCGGGCTCGCCACGAGGGCCGCAGGCGACCGTTGCCAGAACGCCTTCGGGCGGGAGCGGTCGATCCTCGCCCGAGTGAACGAGGAGAAAGGCTCCGGTCCCGTACGTGTTCTTGCTCTTGCCGGCCGTGACGCATCCTTGGCCGAAGAGAGCGGCTTGCTGATCACCGGCCAGGCCCGCGATCGGGAGCGCCGGGCCCAGGTGTGTCGCGTCGCACTCGGCGACCACGCCGGCGGATGGGACGACGCGGGGCAGAACGTCCTTCGGAACGTTGAACACCCGGAGCAACTCAGGGTCCCAGTCGCGAGTCTTGAGTGAGTACAAGAGCGTCCGACTCGCATTCGTATGATCCGTAACATGAGCCCGGCCGCCCGTGAGCTTCGCGACCAGCCACGTTTCGATCGTGCCCGCGGCGAGCTCTCCGCGGTCCGCCCGGGCCCGCAGGTCGCCGTCGCGGAGGAGCCACTCAAGCTTGGTCGCCGAGAAGTAGGGATCGGGAACGAGGCCGGTGCGATCGCGCAGCAGTGGAGCGAGCCCCATTTCGCGCAGCTCGCGGCACCGATCGCTGGTCCGACGGTCTTGCCAAACGATGGCTGGGGCGACAGGGGCCAGGGTTCGTCGGTCCCACAAGACAACTGTCTCTCGCTGATTCGTGATCCCAACCCCGGTGGGCGTCTCCCGCGCGCCGGCGATCGCGTCTCGCGCGGCCTCCAGCGTGACCCGAAAGATCTCTTCCGGATCATGCTCGACCCAGCCGGGCCGCGGGTAATGCTGGGTGAACTCGCGATAGCCGCGCCCGAGGACGCTGCCGTCCTCGTGAATGACAAGCGCGGTGGAGCCGGTGGTGCCTTGGTCGAGCGAGAGGATGGAAGCCATGCGGGGAGCTATCGGCTATCAGCCATCAGCTATCAGCTAAGGGCCTGCGACCAAGCGCTGGAATCGGGGGTTCTTCCGCTGTAGGTCGAACATCGGATCGATCTTGCGTCATCCGGATGGAGAGCCTTGAGCGCCACGGGCCGATCGTGGCGTAAATCCTGGGCCAGAAAAACAGTGGCCATTCCGCCCCGGCCGAGCTCGCGCTCGATTGTGTAGCGGCCAGCGAGAGCGCTTTGCAACGCCGCGCGGAGATCCGGCACGTTGGGCCTGGAGTTGGGAGTGAATTCGTAGACGGCTGAAGCTTACTTCCGAGGGGGCGCTCCCGCCACGGCCGCAGTGGCGCCGGCCAGGCCGGAAGGGGCAAACACACCGCGATCGGTGATGATGCCGGTAATCAACTCGGCCGGCGTCACGTCGAACGCGGGATTCCACACCGGCACGCCGTCCGGCGCGAGCATCCGGTCGCCCACACGGGCCAACTCGTCGCGGGCCCGCTCTTCTATCGGGATACGGCTACCGTCCGGCGTAGCCAGATCGACCGTCGAGCTTGGCGCAGCCACGTAGAACGGCACGTCATGGGCCCGCGCCGCCAGCGCG
>Ga0134128_10004280_pt1 | contig 17496 bp, 8 predicted proteins | sample KB31754_FD_96462 | JGI IMG/M metagenome (GOLD analysis project Ga0134128, IMG submission 96462) | Terrestrial soil microbial communities with excess Nitrogen fertilizer from Kellogg Biological Station, Michigan, USA - KB3-175-4 | ecosystem: Environmental > Terrestrial > Soil > Unclassified ... | reverse complement strand
GATCCGCAGCGTGCGCACTCCGGGCGGCCACCATCGCATTCCACGGACGGAAGTGGACCGCCTGCTGTTTCGCACTCGCGGACACAACGAAGCGGTTCGCCAGGAGGTGTTGCGGCGCATCAGCGGCCGCAATCAACTTGTGGGACGTATTGAGGAAGTGCGCATCAGCGGCCTTATGGCGGAGGTAAAAATCTCCATCGGGGGGCAGCGCATCACCTCCATCATCACCGCCAGCTCCGCCCGCGAAATGCGCCTCAGACCCGGCCAGACCGCCGCCGCCCTCATCAAGGCCACCGAGGTCATGATCATCCGCGTATAGACGCTTTCGCTCTTTCGCAGGAAGGTTTCCGCTGCGGAAGTCTTAGCACTGAATCAGGCGACCTGAAACCTTGAAACCTGTATAACTTTGAAACCTTGCTTTCACTCCAGTTCCAGTGACACCAGCTTACCCTGCCCCGGCTGCGTCTGCCGGTAGTTCACCGCCACTTTGCGGCTGCTCCACGAGCAGGAGAACTGGTCCGCTCCAATCACGACCAGGTGCTGGTAGTCGGAAGTAAGCATCTTCCAGTTCTTCGCCCCTTCCTGAATGGTTAGGGTGGCGGCGGGAGCAGAGGAGCAATCCACCGCCGTCAGCGTTCCTTTCAGAAACTGGATCGGCCCGCTCTCGTCCGCGGAAGGAGGCGACGCTGCTGTCGCTGTCGGCGGTGAGGCCGGCGTGCTCGCGCCCACCAGCGACTGCCCTGCCGGGGCCATGGCCACCCTGGGGGCCCGCACTGTGCCACCCTGTTGCACGCTTCTTATTTCCGCCAGCCGCGCCAGGTTGTACCGTGCCGCGGAGGCGATTCCCGCGTCACTGCTGTCCTTGAGCCGCTCCAGCAGCGTGGACGCCTGGTCCCAATCGTGGGCATTCAGACAGGCAAGCGCCAGATTGGAGATGTACATCTCGTTGCGTGGGCTCATGCGAATGGCCGTGCTCAGGTGCTGCATGGACTCCGTCAGCTGGTGGTTCTGCATTTCAGCCACGCCCAGCAGGTTGTACGCGTCCGCGAACTGCGGATCGAGCGCGATGGCGGTTTTTAGCTCCTTTTCCACATTTTGAGCGTCCCCTCCCGCCACCCCGCCGCTGCGTTCCCGCAGCAAAGCCACGTAATAGTGAACCCAGGGGTCATTGGAATTGAGTGCTGCGGCGCGGCTGAAGTATTGTGCCGCCTGGTCGTATTGCTTCTTGTACAGGCAGGCGTATCCCAGCCCGCGCTGCGCGGTGGCGTTGTTCGCGTCCTGCTTCAGCACCCCCTGCAGCAGAGCGACACCCTGCTCCTGCCGGTCCTGCAAATGAAAGTCCGAGTCGCCCAGCATGGCTTCTGCCTCCAGCGGGCTCAAGGGCGCTGCCGCATACGTGCTCATTTTCGCCAGGTTCAGCGGCAGCTTGTAGCGCCGGTACACCGCCTTGGGCGAGCGATAGTAGTTGTCCACCGCCTTTTGCAGTTCTTTCGGGGTCAGGCCAAAAGCCTGCTGCAGTGCCGCTTCCACCGGCACGTGCTGGTCGAGTTCCAGGTTGAAGTACACGCCGGCCTGGTGCAGTTTGTTCATGTCGTACAAGTAATGCACCAGCACCCACGACTCGGCGTAGAACAGCGCGCGTCCGCTGCCTTCGTTATAGATCTTGGAATCGTGCTGCACCCGCAGCAGGCCTGCCATCGGTATCCAGCCGCTGCTGGTGAGCAGTTCCATGCTGCCCATCGGCGGCTTCCCGATCTCTACGCTGTCGCCCATAACGTCAATGGTCGAGAAATACTCGGCAAATCCCTCGTCAAACCATGCGCCCGAAGGTGGAAAGTTCCCATTCAGCAGCAGGTGTGCATACTCGTGGAACACCGTGGCCCAGTTGTCCTCGCCCGAGGTGTCCAGCAGAATGTAATCGCGGTCGGTCGCCTGCTGAAAAAATCCCGCCACTTCCACGGCCTTCCCGTTGTAAAGCGGCCCGTGCTGCTTGAGTTCTTTATTGTTGCGGAAGGCGATGATCTGCAGCGGAACCGGGATGTTGACTTTATCCTTCAGCATCAACTGCCCGAAGATGGCCCGCATCTGCTCGAAGCGCTGGGCCACCTCGCGGCCGCGCTTTTCCCCCGCGTCGGTGGCCACCACAAAATGAGGAGAGCGAATCTCCACCCATTTTTCCGCCGCTTGGGACGGCGATGCGCTCAGCAGCGGCAAAAAGACACCTATCCCCAACCACAGGCAAAGCGCCTTTCCTTGTTGCATGTTTTTGATCTCCCAGTAAAGGTCCGCGGCTGGCGCGCGGAAATCGTCGCTGCCGGCATGGCTTCGTCAGGTCTGCCGGGGCGGCCGAGGGGAGTAACTGCGGCCGTGTTCGCCACCGCGCAGGCAGCTCCGACCGCCGTAGCTTACTGCCAGTTTAAAATTTGTCAACTGGATTACTGCCATCGTTCTGGCCTCAGAACATCAGGTTCACCGGCTTTTTGAGTATATGCCTGAAAACAGACGGTCTGCGGGCGCGCAGGCCTATAACCGCTGAACCGGAAATGGAAAATAAAAAAGCCCGCAGCTGGTCAGCTCCGGGCCATTCTTCCGCAGTCAGAAAACTCGGGGAGACCGCTGCTCGCCTTCAGCGACTACGGCGTGGCTTGTGCCTGGATGTTGAGCACGCCCGCGTAGCTGTCCGCAGGAAGCTGCGGCACCACCGTGGTGTCAATGTTGTAGGCCAGCGTATCGGTTCGGCTGCTGTTGGTGTTGGTGTTGCCGGTGATCGTGGTGTTGCCGATCAGCATTCCGGAAGCAGCCGCATTGAACGGGCTCACTGTGGAGCAAGCCGTGAACCCTCCCGCACCATTTACCTGCACCCCCACCGCTGAGGACGGTATGGTGGCGGTGCCGCCGGTGGTTGAGGTCAGGGCGCCGGTGGCGCTGGTGAAGTACGCCCAAACCGCAATGTTATTCCGGCCCGGCTTTAATACCCAGGCGGTGCTGACAGTGGAAGTGGTGCTGCCGGCATTAGAAGCGGTGTTGGGCGCGAGCGTGAAATTCACCGTGGTGCCGGCACTCACCGTCACAGTTAAGGATTCGTTCAGAGTGGCGTTCAACTGCACGTTGCCGATGTTGGAATTCGCAGGGCCTGCCGCTGCCGCCGGACTGGTCAGCAGGGTGACGGCTACAGCTATCGCCAGCAGGCTGGCAAACAGATGAAAACGAGCCTTCATGGTCTCTCCTTGGTTTGGTACGGCATCTCTGTCCCCAGGGTTTGGGCCCTCTTCGTCCAGGATCGGGACTACGTCCTGTTTTGGGACACCGCGCCAGTATTGGACACCGCACCTGCTTAGTCCACATAACCAAGGTCATGAACCCTGCCGGCGGTCCCACTACAGAGCTCTGACTGGGCCGAAAATCAGCTTGGGAGGTATTGGCAAGTGTCAGCAAAACAATGGGTTACGATTTCCCTGCCGCTCGCCCCGCAGCCGTGGAAACCAGTTTGCCGGACCCGCCTGGAGCCAGGGCGGCAGGCTGGCTGATGGCGTAGAGCCCAGGCGCCTGCCTCAGAAGTGAAAACCCGGCCTTTTCCATCCCCAGGCGTGCCTCCGGGTTGCGCATGAAAGTCTGCCAGACGAACTCGCTGCGGGCGTTTTCCGCCATCAACAGGCTGATGCCCACATCTATTCCCAGAACATCACGGCTGGACCAGCCCACCAGGGGATTAAACGCGTCCACAAAGCCGTAACGCCGCCAGATCTGGCTGCCATAACGGCTGCGCAATAAGCGCAGCACACCCAGCGCATCCGAGAACACAAAGGGCAGCGAGCCTGCGGCTGCGGCGGGAACGATGGTACCGTCAATCGGGCCCTGCAATGGCGGGCCACCCCAGGCCACGTAACCCCGCTGCGAATCGGAGGCGGTAATGCCCCACACGCCACCACCGTAGCTGGGAAATCGGCGGCTCAGTTCCTGGCAGAAACTCCGGTGCGCTTCGCAGGCCAGCACCGAATTGGCGAAGTAGTCGGCGTAATCATCGTGCTGTCCGCGGAAGTCGAACCAGGCGTGGGAGAACTGGTGAATGAATAAAGGGCTGGCTCCAGAAATGAACCGGTACTTGTCGTATTCCATCCAGGGCCGGCGAATGCTGCGCCAGCATTCCGCGGGAATGGCGTGGCGGCCCGAGCCCATGGCCAGCAGATACAGCATCATGGACTCGCAGTAAGTGTCCCAACGCAGAGGGCTGAAGCCGTATTCCGGTCTCCAGGAAAGCGCGAAGGTGCTGCTGCCGTTCAGCGCCCAAGGCCAGCGAACCCGGTCATAAATCTGGCTCGCCACTGACCGCAGGCTGTCGCTCTCGAAATACTCTCGGCAGGTCAGAACCCCGCACAGCAGGATGGCAGTATCCACCGGGGAAACTTCCGAGAACCTTACCCGGCGTCCATCGTGGACGTCGAGAAAATGGTAGAAGAACCCTTCGTGATGAGAGGCATGGTTGAGCAGAAAATCCAGAGTAGCTTGCACGCGCTCGCCAATCTCGGTTCGGGGCCGGTACCCGCGCTCATGGCCAATGCACAGCGCAGTCAGACCGAAGCCGGTAGCGGCAATACTGGCGGTCCGACGCTTGTCGCCGCCATCGGCTGAAGCCCGGTCGCGTACCAGCCCGGTGAGCGGGTCAGCCTCATGCCAGAAGAATTCGAAGCATGCGTGCTCCAACTCATTGAGAAAGCTCTGGTTGTCCGGTTCCTCTACCTCGGCCAGCAAGAGATCGGAAACACCCCTGCCGCCGGCCAAGGGCAGAACCATACTCCCCGCGACAAGCGTCCGCAAAAATCCGCGCCGGGTCCAGTCCATTTGAAGTGGCGGCTTTGTTGCGGACCAGCCTCAGCGCAATCCGGCCAGTTCGCATCGAGAGCGACCCTAAGCCTGGGCCTGGAAAGTGCCTCGGCTTTGGTGCAATGTCACGCTCACGCCGGCTCAGTATGCCTGAAGCTACTCCCCTTCCTTATCAGTCAATTAGCCTAAGGAGTTACCAGTTTTGTTCCCCCGGCTAGAGAGTCTGGCTATCAGGAACAAGGCAACAGCAGCACAGAATTAAGCCCCTAAAAATCCAGCAGCTACACGGAAAACCTGCGGAGATTTTTTGGCCGTGATGGTCCTTTGAATGCAATTAACTAAGGCGAAACCCGGGGATTGAGACAGATGCGGGGCAAAAGCAAGTAAAAATTACTTCGTTGTGGAAAATTATGAGGGTTGTAACGATTTTTAACTGTGCAAAAGCTGGCGGGTGGCTCCCAGCTCTGTCCCTTCATGGGCCAGCCAACTCAAGGCACAGCTTGGCACGAACCACTTTGCGTCCTTCGTCAACCTCGAAATCCAACTTAAACAAAACACAGTAGATTTTGGTCGAAGTGCAGATGAAGCAAAACCACAGTTTCTGGGGCGGGTGGGGAGAACGCCTTACGGCGATGCGCAACATCCCCCCTGTCCTGCACATCGTGTGGGAGTCGGGTCCGGCCGTAGTGGCCGCCGGCGTTGGGCTGCGCCTTCTGGTCGCACTGCTTCCCCTGGCCTTGCTGGCCGTCACCCGGCTGATCATTGATGCCATTGTGAGGACGGTGCAGACCCCCACTCACCCGGTGCAGCCCCACTTCTGGTGGCTGGTGGCAGCGGAATTCTTGCTCGCAGTGTTGGGCAGCTTACTGAGCCGGACCATTGACTTCATGGACGCCCTGTTGGCCGACAAGTACACCCGCCACGTCAGCATCCGGGTGATGAAGCACGCGGCTGAGCTGGACCTGATCGCCTACGAAGACCCCATCTTCTATGACCGCCTGGAGCGGGCACGGGTGCAAGCCACCGACCGCCTGGGCATGATTCAGCAGATCGGCAGCCTGATCCAGCAGATGGTGACGGCGGTATCTCTCTCCGTTTACATCATCGCCTACTCTCCCTGGCTGCTGCTGTTGCTGGTGGCCGGAATTCTTCCCGCGTTCCTGGGAGAAAGTCATTTCGCCTTTCTGGGTTATGCCAAGAACTTCCGCCAGACTCCGATCCGGCGGCAGTTGGACTATCTGCGCTTGCTGGGCGGCAGCCGGGAGGCGGCAAAAGAACTGAAGCTATTCGGTCTGAAGGGCTTTCTAGGCGACCGCTTTACTCGCCTATGGGACCAGATCTACGAAGAGAATGTCGCCCTCTCCCGCCGCCGCCTCATCGCCGGAGCGCTGCTCTCGCTGCTGGGCACGGTGGGCTACTACTCGGCCTACGTCTACGTAATCTGGCGCGCCCTTATCGGCTCCATCAGCATTGGCACCTTAACCGCGCTGACCGGCGCCATCGTGCAGGTCAGCGGCAACATCCAGCAGATTTTCTCCACCTTGTCCGGCATTGCCGACCAGGCGCTGTTCCTGACCGACCTGCTGGCCTTCTTTGAAATGCAGCCCACGATCCGGTCGAAGCCGAATGCGCTGCCCGCGCCCCGGCCCATTACCCGCGGCTTTGAATTCCGCAATGTTTCATTCTCCTATCCTGGCACTTCGCGTCTGGTGTTGGACCGGCTGAACTTCCAGCTTCATCCGGGAGAGCGGGTCGCCCTGATCGGCGAGAACGGGCAGGGCAAAACCACCATCGTCAAGCTGATCACGCGGCTCTACGACCCCACCGAGGGCCAGATTCTTCTCGATGGCGTGGACCTGCGCGAATACGACCTGGAAGACCTGTACCGCGAAATCGGCGTCATCTTCCAGGACTTCATGCGCTACGAACTCACCGCGCGGGAAAACATCGCGGTGGGCAAAATCGAGCAGGTCGGGAACCTTCACCTGCTGCAGAACGCGGCTTTCAAGAGCCTGGCCCACGAAGTGGTGGAGAAGCTGCCTTCCCGCTACGAGCAGATGCTGGGCCGGCGCTTTGAAGGCGGCGTGGACCTTTCCGGCGGCGAGTGGCAGAAGCTGGCGCTGGCGCGCGCGTACCTGCGCGATGCCCAACTGCTCATTCTCGATGAACCCACCGCCTCGCTGGACGCGCGCAGCGAATGTGAAGTGTTTCAGCGCTTCGCCGAACTGACCGCGGGCAAGATGGCTTTGTTTATCTCTCACCGGTTCTCCACCGTGCGCATGGCCGACCGCATTGTGGTCCTGGAAAACGGCAGAATTGCCGAAGAAGGCAGTCATAACGAGCTGGCGAGCTTGGGCGGCCGCTACGCCGAGATGTTCGAAATGCAGGCCGCCAGTTACCGCTAGGGATCCTTAAATGCCGCAGAACACTCACCTGGAGATTATTTGTGCCGAGGCCGAACGCTGGCCGGAACACTGGCCGGAGACCGCCACCGACCTCTCCGCTTTGCGGGCCCAGGCCGCGCAATTCGCCGCTGGGCTGGCTTCCCTGCCCCGGTCCCGTTCGCGCCGTTTCTTCGCGCAACGTTGCTGGAGGTTACGCAAGAGCCTGAAACCGCTGTGGAGCGTGCTCGACACTCCCCTGCCCAAAGAAGCTATCGGCGACGATTTCCGCTGGCTGCACGACAATGCCCGCCTGCTTTACAGCACGCTGCAGGAACTGAGCGACGCCAGCCGCACCCTCAAGCCCCTGCCGCAGGCGCGCCGCCGCAATGGCGAGCAGGTGCCGCGTGTTCTGGCGGTGGCTGAGGGCTTTCTGGCTGTCGCTGATTACCGTTTCGATGAACGCTCGCTCGCGACTTACGTGGACTCCTTTCAGGAAACCACGGCGCTGGACCTGGAAGAACTGTCCGCTCTGGCCTTCTGCCTCAAGCTGGTCCTGCTGGAGCGGGTCGCTGAGCGTGCCCCGCGCGTATTGCTCGACCGGCAAGCCTCCTGCGGTGTGGGCGCCTGCGTCCACAGCCTGCACGATGTAGGACAGATTTCCTGGAAGGAAGTGCTGGAGCCTCTGATTCTGTTCGATCGGGTGCTGCGCGAAGACCCGCAGCACGCCTACTCCGGCATGGACTATGAGAGCCGCGATCTGTACCGCAAGGCGGTAGCCAAGATCGCGCTCCACAGCCGGCAAACGGAAATGGATGTGGCGATTGAGGCCTTATCCCTAGCGCGGGAAGCGTGGCATCGCCAATACCACGATCCGCGAATCGCAGCCCGCCGCTCCCATGTCGGCTACTACCTGGTGGGCCGGGGGAGCAGCCTGCTCAAGCAGCGCAGCAATTTCCAACCGCCGCTGCTGGAAAAAGCGCGGGCATTCCTGCGCCACCATCCTGACGCCTACTATCTCACCGGCATACAACTGATCACGTTCGGGATCATGGTTGCGGTTCTGCTGGGTGTAATCGGCACGGTGGGCTCACCCGCCATGGTGCTGCTGGCCATGCTGGCCCTGTTCTTGCCCAGTTCGCAAGCGGCGGTCGAGGTGATGAATTACATCACCACCGTGCTGCTGCCGGCACAAATTCTGCCCAAGCTGGACTTTTCCGAGGGCGGCATTCCCGCCGACTGCGTTACCCTGGTCGCCGTTCCCGCGCTCCTGCTGAACCAACGCCAAGTACGCAAACTGGTGGAAGACCTGGAAATCCGCTACTTGGGCAACCGCGATTCTAACCTGCATTTCGCCCTGTTGACCGATTTGCGCGATTCGACGGAACAGGCGCCTGAAGATGACCCGCTGGTCACGCTCTGCTCCGACCTGATTGCCAAACTCAACGAAAAATATTCCGGGCAGAGCACTGGCTCGTTCCTGCTCCTCCATCGCCACCGGGTTTATGACCAGCGCGAAGGCGTGTGGATGGGCTGGGAGCGCAAGCGTGGCAAGCTGCAGGACCTCAACAAGCTGCTGCGGCAGCAGTATGACAGCTTCCCGGTAAAGGTCGGCAACATCGCGGTTCTGCCCCAGGTGCGGTTCGTCATCACTCTGGATTCGGATACGGAACTTCCGCGGGGCACCGCGCAGCGCATGGTGGGAGCTCTCGCCCATCCTCTGAACCGGGCTATCGTGGACAACCGGCGCAACGTGGTGGTTTCCGGATATGGAATCCTGCAGCCGCGCGTGGGCGTTAGCGTGCACAGCGCCGCCCGCTCGCGCCTGGCCCATATTTACTCCGGCCAGACCGGCCTCGACATTTACACCCACGCTGTCTCCGACGTGTACCAGGACCTGTGCGGCGAGGGCATCTTCGCCGGCAAAGGGATCTACGAAGTGGATACCCTCCACCAGGTGCTGGACGGCCGCTTCCCCTGCAACGCCCTGCTCAGCCATGACCTGGTCGAAGGCGCCTACGCTCGCGCCGGACTGGCCAGCGACATTGAACTGATTGACGATTATCCTTCGCACTACAGCGCCTACAACCGGCGCAAGCATCGCTGGTTGCGCGGCGACTGGCAGGTGGCGGGATGGCTGTTCTCGCGCGTACCCGACCAGACCGGCGCCCGCGTGCTCAATCCCATTTCCCTGATCTCGCGCTGGAAAATTCTGGACAATCTCCGCCGCAGTCTGGTGGAGCCGGCCACCTTCCTGCTTCTGCTGCTGGGCTGGCTCCTGCTGCCCGGGCGCGCGGCGCATTGGACGGTGGCCGCCATCGCCGTCCTCTTTTTCCCCGCCTGGCTGGAGTGCGCGCTCAATTTGGCGCGCGCCCTCAAGAACCGCAGCGTGGAAATGGCGCGTAACGCGTTCAGCGGGTTCGTGACGCAAAACGTCAGCCTGTTCCTGAATCTCACTTTTCTTGCCCACCAGACGTTGCTCTCGCTGGATGCCATAGTTCGCGCGCTGGTGCGGCGCATGGTCACGGGCAAGCGCCTGCTGGAATGGGAGACCGCCGCTGAAGCTGAGTTGGGCGGGCGACGCCGCACTCCCGTGGATGTTTATTTGGATTGGACCTCCGGCCTGGCTTTCGCCGTGGCCGTGGGCGTCGTCTTCCTGCGTCCGCACGCCCTGCTGGCGGCGGCTCCGATTCTGGGCTTGTGGGCTTCCGGCAAGCAACTGTCAAAGTGGCTGAACCGGCCGCCGCGCACCTGCCGCTGCCAAGTCACGCCCCAGGATCAACTGCTGCTCCGCCGCGCCGCCTTGCGCACCTGGCGCTATTTTGCCGAGTTCAGCAACGAGGAGCACAACTGGCTGATTCCTGACAACGTGCAGGAAACGCCCGCCCGGGTGGCGGCCCGCATTTCCCCCACCAACCTGGGATTCCTGCTCAATGCGCGCCAGGTGGCGTGCGAGTTCGGTTATCTCACCGTGCCTGAATTCGCGCTGCTTACCCAGCGGACGCTGGACACGGTACGCCGGCTGCCGCGCTACCGCGGTCACCTGCTCAACTGGTATGACACGCGCACCTTGGTGCCGCTGCCGCCGATGTTTGTGTCCTGCGTGGATAGCGTCAACCTGATGGCTTCGTTCTGGACCCTGCAGCAGGGTTGCCTGGAGCGGCTGCAACGGCCGGTATTGGAGCGCAATCTGGCCCAGGGCTTCCTCGACCACCTGCTGGTGTTAGGCGACGCGGGTGGAGTGCCGCGCCGCATCGCCGCCGGGCTGGCTTCAGTTGCTCATCAGGAGGATTGGCTGGAGCGCATGCTGGCTCTGCCCGAGACCGTCTTCGATCACCTCTCCCAGGAGGAGGCTGAGAGCTCCCCGGACGCTCAGTGGTTTGCCCGCGAACTAAGCCGCCGCCTGAAGAATCTGAAGGAAACGGCGCGCTTTTACGCTCCCTGGATGCTCCCGGAGTTCGCCTGCCTGCGCACCGATCCCGCTCTGCAGCTGGCGCTCGCGGGAAAACAGCTGGTACTGGAGCGCACGCCACAGTTCATCGAGCAACTGGCGGACCGCCTGCAACTGGCCATGGAAGACAGCTCCGCCGCTCCCGAACGCAGGGCGCTTTACCAGGCGCTGCTGGCGATGTTGCCGGAAGCTCGGGCCCACGCTCTGCAACTGATTCGCGAGTTGGAGAGCCTGGCCAACCAGGCGGCCCGCCTGGCCGAAGAAATGGATTTCAGCCTGCTGCTCAACAAGCGCCGCAAGCTGCTCTCCGTTGGCTTCGATGTGGAATCACAGGAACTGCACTCCGCCTGCTACGACCTGCTGGCTACCGAGGCGCGTGTGGCCGTGTTCGCCGCCATCGCCAAGGAAGATATCGCCCAGGAAGCCTGGTTCCTGCTCGGGCGCGCGCACACCCTTGCCTACGGGCGTCCGGTGCTGATCTCCTGGACCGGAACCATGTTCGAGTACCTCATGCCCGGGCTGTGGATGCGCACCTATCCCAACACCCTGCTGGAACGCTCCCGCCTCGCGGCGGTGCGCTCGCAGCAGGACTACGCGGCGCGCCGGCATATTCCCTGGGGTATTTCCGAATCCGCTTATTTCCAGACCGATGAGGCCGGCAACTACCAGTACCACGCCTTCGGCCTGCCGCGCCTGGCTTTGCACAAGGACGAACTGGAGGCCCTGGTTGTTTCGCCTTACTCGACGGTGCTGGCCTTGAGCGTGGACCCCTGTTCGGCGCTGCAGAACTTGCACAAAATGGCCGGCCAGGGCTGGCTGGGAGCCTACGGTTTCTATGAAGCGGGGGACTACACGCCGTCAGTGCAGCATCCCCGGCGACACAGCCACGAACTCGTGCGTTGCTGGATGGCGCACCACCAGGGCATGAGTCTGCTGGCTATCGCTAATTTTCTTCATGCCGGCATAGTGCGGCGCTGGTTCCACAATAATCCCTACGTGCAAGCTACAGAGTTGCTGCTGAATGAAAAGCCGGTGGCCCACGTAAAAAAGCATACTGAATACCACTCCGCGGCAGCGTAAAGCCTCTCCCTGGCGGGCGCAGCAGGCGCCCGCGTCCGCCTGCTCTGCTCAGTCGCGACCACGGATAACTCTGGTCCCCCCTACGGCATGGGGCGAGTGAGAGCAATCCGGTTGCCGGTAAAAAAATAGCGACGGAGCACTCCCTCCATCATCTGTGCGTGATAGTTGGTAATCCTGAGGCACGCATACCCTGTTGCGTTGCCCTCGGTCTTGTCCACGGTGTGTTTAACCAACCAGGAGGAAAACTCATGGCCACCGCTCCCAAGTTTCGCATTGACGTTGCTATCCACGATCTGCTCATGAACGGCGGCAACCAGATGCCGCGAACACTTCAACCCAAAGGTTTGACTCTCCCAGAACCGGTTTTTCCCCAGCATCCGGAATTGCTAGCGCAGGAAGGCCCAGAGGCCCCGCCGGAGAAGCGGCAATGGAGCCGCGGCGACATCTATCGCAAGATGCGGGGATGGCTCTTTCCTTACCTACGTTCGCGTGCGCTGCCCGGGAACTTTCATCCCATCACCTCTTACCTGTTTGTGGAATACAAGTGCAACCTGGATTGCTGGTACTGCTGGGCCTTCGACAACCGTGTGAAGGGGATGACAGAGGATGTGGCCCGCCGCTCCATTGACTGGCTGCACGACCACGGCTGCCGGGTGCTAGCCCTGATGGGCGGCGAGCCGCTGTTGCGCCCGCAATTTGCCCACAAAGTGGTGTACTACGCCGCCAAGAAGGGTTTTTGGGTTTACATCGGCACCAACGGCCGCCTGCTGCGGCCAGATGTGGCCGACCGGCTGGGCGATGCCGGGGTGGCGGTATTTAACTTTGCCATGGATGCCTGGAACCTCAAGCCCGGACTGCCCAAGGCCCTGGTGCCGGCGCGACAGAACCTGGAGCATGTGCTGCGCAAGCAGTATGTCTACGGCTACATGGTCTTTTTCAACATCAACATCTGCCGCAACAACCTGGAAGATGTGCGTCAGCTCACCGATTACGCGCGCGCCCACCGCGTGGCCACCGACTATCACATCAATGAAACCCCCATGCTGGAGCAGGATGAGCATTTCAAACATCTGGAGGAGAATCCCACCTACATTCGTCCCCAGGACTGGCGGGAGGTGGATGAACTCATTGACTGGCTGATCGAGAAGAACCGCTCCGGTTACCAGATGGTGAATTCGGTGCAGCGCCTGCGGGAGATGAAGGCCTTCCTGCGCATGTCCTCGGGTGCGAACCTGAAAGAGCTGGGCTGGTACGGCGACGGCGCCCATGGTAATGACGACGTCACCCAGTTGCTGGTTTCTATGGACGGCATCGTGCAAGAGCCCGACGGCGAGGTGCACTTTTCCGAATGGAACTGCCGCGCCGGACAGAACAACGTCATTATCCGCACCGATGGCACCGTAGCTCCCTGCTTCCCCATGTATGCCGCCAGTTACGACTGGGGAAATATTGACACGCCCAAGTTTGAAGCCGGTGAGCTGCGGGAGATGAAGAAGACCTGCCAGCGTCATTGTTTCTCCACCCTCAACCACAATTTGGCATATTGCTACAACGATGCCCGGGTCCTGAAGTGGATGTGGAAACAGGCGCGGAACGGCTTTGGCGCCGGCGCCAGGAGCTTCGAGGATTAGCCACTCGTCAGTGTGGGTTGTCCATGCCATGGCCGAAGGCCAGCCCCTTCGGCCATGCCCTCTTGGCATCTCAGTTGCTACCACTGGCTGAGGGGGAACATGATTTAAAATAAGGCCATGGTGTGCTGGTGTGAGGATGTCCGGTACTGGCCTACCGGCGGAGCCCGTCCAGCAAGGCTCTGGATAACGCCAACGTGCCCGCCATCGTCTTAATTTTGCAGGTTCTTCGCCCATCTCCGTGAGCATCAAGATCAGGATTCCGAGAGGCAGCGATTCGGGGATTGGTAAATTTCTCCCCCAGGATGCCGTGCTCCGCGCCGGCCTGGCAATTTTTCTATTCATGGCCGTTGCGGTTGCCGGGGTGTTCACTTTTTATTGGGTAAAGTATGCCCGGGTGGTGGATCGCCGCCTGAGCGGCCCCATCTTCGATAACACCGCCAAGATCTACGGCACACCGGAACCGGTGCGGGTGGGCGAGCGCATTACCAGCAGCGACATTGCCGCTGAACTGCAGCGCGCCGGCTACAGCCAGGAAGGCGCTAAGACGGTTTCCCGCATCGGTGTTTACCAGTTGCGACGCGACGGCATCGCCATTGCGCCCGGACCGGAATCGTATGAGGGGCCTGGCGAGGCTGAAATCAACATCGAAAAAGGCAAAGTCTCCGGCATTCTGGCCGGCGGCAAGCAACTTGGCGGCTATGATCTGGAGCCGCAGCTGATCACCGCACTCTCCACCCAGCAGCGTGCCAAGCGCCAGGTGATTAAGTATCAGGACATTCCCAGGGTCATGCGCGAGGCGGTGCTTTCCGTTGAAGACCGCCGTTTTTTCCAGCATGGTGGAGTCAACTACTTCCGCCTGGTGGAAGCCGCATTGGTGGATTTACGCGAAGGACGCCACGAACAGGGCGGCTCCACCATTACCATGCAGGTGGCGCGCATGTTCTTCCTGACACCGCAGAAAACCTTCCATCGCAAACTGGTGGAGATGTTGATCTCCATCGAACTGGAAAACCGTTTCAGCAAGGAACAGATCTTTGAGTTTTACGCCAACCAGGTTGACCTGGGGCAGCGCGGCTCCTTCGCCATTCACGGCTTTGCCGAAGCCTCCCACGCCTTCTTCAACAAGGATTTGCAGGCCATAACCCTGCCGGAGGCGGCGTTGCTCGCGGGGCTCATTCAGCGCCCCAGCTATCTCTCGCCCTATCGCCATCCCGAGCGTGCCCTGGACCGCCGCAACCTGGTTCTGGACGCGATGGTGGAAAACCACGCCGTTACACGCGACGATGCCGAGCGCGCCAAGGCCGCCCCTCTCAAGCTCGCCCCCATGAATGTGGAAGCCAGTGACGCGCCCTATTTTGTTGATTTAGTGAAGGATAACCTCACCAATCACTTCAGCGAGCCGGAACTGACGGATGGCAATTACCACGTCTACAGCACGCTTGATCCCGATTTGCAGCGCGGCGCCGCCCAGGCGGTGGCCGAGGGGCTGAAGGTAGTGGACGCCAAGCTGCTGAAATTGCGCACTCGCCGCATCCGTATTGGCAAAGGGCGCAAGGCCAAGTATGAAACCCGGGTGCTGCCGGGTCCGGATGCGCAAGTCGCGCTGGTGGCCATGGACCCGCACACCGGACACGTGCTCGCCCTGGTGGGAGGCCGTAACTACGCCTTCAGCCAGTTGGACCATGCCATGGCGAAGCGGCCCACGGGTTCCATCTTCAAGCCTTTTGTCTACGCGGCGGCAATCAATACCGCGCTCACCGGGGGAATTCCTCCGGCGGCAGTGGCAGCAGCCCAAGCCAACAGCACCGTCAACCCCGCGCCGGTTGCAAATGCGGGCGCTCCGGCCAACGCTGCACCCCAAACCGCGAACACAAATGCCGCTCCCGTTCCCGCCGAGGCTCCCACCGCCCCGGTAGTGGTCACGCCGGTTACCATGATCAACGACGAGCCCACCACCTTCAGTTACGGCGATCAGATTTACGAGCCGCGCAATTACAGGGACGAGTACCACGGCCAGGTGACCGCCCGCTACGCTCTGGCGCTCTCCTTGAACAACGCTACGGTGGCGTTGGCCCAGATGGTGGGCTATGACCGAGTGGCGGACCTGGCGCGCGCGGCCGGCATTACCTCGGTGAAAGCCACTCCCGCAATGGCATTGGGTGCTTATGACGCTACCCCGCTGGAGATGGCTTCGGCTTATACGGTTTTCGCCAACAATGGCATCAAATTAAGTCCTGTGCTGATTAATTCCGTACGCAAATCCAACGGAGACGTGCTTGCCAACTACCAGGCGGAACAGAAGCCGGTACTCGATCCGCGGGTGGCCTACATCATGACCAACATGATGGAAGGGGTGCTCAATTTCGGAACGGCTTTTGGGGTGCGTTCCGCCGGATTCAACGCGCCCGCTGCCGGCAAGACCGGCACCTCGCACGACGCCTGGTTCGCCGGCTATACCAGCGACCTTCTCTGTATCGTCTGGGTTGGGTACGACGATTACAGCGATATCCGCCTGAGCGGGGCTGAAATTGCTGCTCCCATCTGGACCGACTTCATGAAACGGGCTGTTGCCCTTCCCCAATATCGCGACGTAAGCGATTTCGAACAGCCTACCGGAGTGGTGAACGTACAACTGGATAGGGTGACTAACGCCCTGGCGACTTCGACCTGCACGAATGATTATGTGGCCGCTTTCATCGCCGGCACCGCACCCACCGAGACCTGCGATCAGGCCATGGGCGAGCACCGTGGCTTTCTCGCCCGCATCCTGGGATTGGGCGGCCCCAAGCCTCTGCCTCCGGTTCCTCCCGGACAGCCCGCCAGCGCTCAATCCGGCCAGCAGGCCGCGGGAGCGCAAGGACAAGCCGACGACCCCCAAAAAAAGAAAAAAGGTTTATTTGGCAAAATTGTGGGTATCTTTAAAGAGGACGACAAGCCCTCGGCTCCGTCTCCGCCGCCAGCCCAGCCGCATTGACGGCGGCAGTTGACCGGTTGTGGGGATCGGTCACAGGAGGTGCACCATGCCTCGCGCTTACAGCCGCAGTTCGCGCTCCTCGCTGTTCCTGCTGATGATTTCTGTTGCCGCGCTGGTCTGGTTCAGCGTTCCGGTTCTGGCTCAACTCCAACCGGCGCCACCCCCGGTCCATGTGGTGGAGCCTCCGCCCAGAGACTGGTCCGCGCAGGAGTTGGAACAACGCGCCGATTCTTTGCGCACCCAGAAGCTGTACCTCGATGCCATTGACTACTACAAAGCGGCCCTGGCGAAAAATTCCAAGAATTCCCTGCTTTATAACAAGATGGGAATTGTGGAGCTGATGCTGCAGCGCCTGAAGGACGCGGAAAAGGACTTCCACCGCTCCATTAAAGCCGACAAAAATTACGCCGAGGCCTATAACAACCTGGGAGCGGTTTATTATTTTCGCAAGAAGTACGGCAAGGCCATCAAGGAATACCGCAAAGCCATCAAGCTCTACGACGATTCCGCCTCCTTCCATAGCAACCTGGGAACGGCCTACTTTGCCAAGAAAAAGTTCGACCTGGCGATTGTGGAGTACGCTCGCGCCCTGCAAATTGACCCCAGCATTCTGGACCGCACCTCGTCGCAGGGGGTGATCGCCCAAACCTCCTCGGTGAACGACCGCGCCCATTATCACTACATGCTGGCCAAGGCCTTCGCCCATATGGGGATGGCGGATCGTTCTCTGCTCTACCTGAGAATGGCTCTGGAGGAGGGCTACAAGGAAATTGACGATGTTTACAAGGATTCCGAGTTCGCCGGCCTGCGCAAAGATCCCAGGTTTCTGGAGTTAATGAAGACTCGGCCCGCGGCCATCCCCAATTAGTGGCTGGGTCTTTAAAAAAAAATGCTCGTGACCCGAAACTTTTGCCCGGAAAAGGGGTATAAGGTTATCAAAGCCTCCTGAAAGCAACAGGGTGAGTAAGGAGAAACGGTAAACCCACTGGCTGCACACCCGAGCACGCCCCAAGCACGCAGCCAGTGGGCGTTTTTGTTTGGCCTGAGGTCCTGCAAATCAGCACGGTTTCCCTTCTCGTTATCTCTCTAAATCTATGAGGAATGGTGGCTTGATGTCTCTAAGCTATGGAAGAGAGGGCCCGGCCGGGCGTTTGCAAG